>Ga0206971_10180_pt1 | contig 22433 bp, 30 predicted proteins | sample Alteio_BWOrgHeat_85_FD_152917 | JGI IMG/M metagenome (GOLD analysis project Ga0206971, IMG submission 152917) | Enriched cells from forest soil in Barre Woods Harvard Forest LTER site, Petersham, Massachusetts, United States -... | ecosystem: Environmental > Terrestrial > Soil > Temperate forest >...
TTCTCAAAATATTTGCCGGTAAATTTGTATCGGATCACCTCACCGGTAACTTTTCCATCCCCGGTAACTACCGGGAACCTGATCGTTTTTTCGTTAGGATCGTACTCCAGCGAAGTTTCACTCATAATATCCGAATTGGTAAGCGATTGATCGTACCTATATGATAACTTATTGGTTAAGCCTTTTTTTGTCTTGATAAGCCTAACTTTTTCGTTGAGTTTTCCATTTTCGATGGCAAACACCCTAATGCCTTCAAGCCTGGCATTGAGGCCCAAAATACCATAGTAAGTAGCCAGGTAATAATTTTTCTGGCCAATTTTCAGCATGAATATCTTATCATAGTCATAAGTATATTCAGCATCGCTTTTCGCGGTATCAACTATGGTAATTATCCTTGGGCCCTGCCTGTACTGGATAACACTTTCAAATATATGTTGTGTACCACCCAAATTTGTATCCCAGGAATATATCCACAACCGTCCATCGTCTGAACATAGGCCCAGGCTCTTGTCAGGTTTATAGTTAGCCCGGATATCAAATATCGATGGGTACCCATCCGCGTAGAACCTGAGTTTTGCAGCATACTTATCATTTGCGGCATCAAGCGAGTCGCTCCATGTCATAGTGGTATCGTTCTGTCTTTTTTCAAAATACCAATAGTCTATCTTCTTAAAAGTTTTAAGTAAGTCATTTTCAATAGCTTTCGGCGTAACCTTTTGGGCAAAACATTTACCCGCGAACAAATAGAAGCCAATAAATGCCAGCAGTTTTAAAGTTCTCATTACCAAATTTTCCACATAAAAATAGGGATAACCTTTCGATCATCCCTATTAAATTTTATGCTAATAAGTTCCCCCTTTAGGGGGTTAGGGGCTCTACGCCTCTACAGCCTGCCCAATCAAATGCTTCGCAACCAAATACTCTGCAATCTGCACTGCATTGGTAGCAGCACCTTTACGCAGGTTATCACTTACTATCCAGCAGTTTAACGTATTCGGCTGGGTTTCGTCGCGGCGGATACGGCCTACAAAAACTTCGTCCTTTTCGTGCGCGTCAAGCGGCATTGGGTATTTTAAGTTGGCAATGTCATCGGTAACAATAACACCCGGGCTTTTGGCCAGTAATGCTTTTACTTCTTCTACATCAAAATCTTTGGCAAACTCAATGTTAACCGACTCGCTATGTCCACCCATAACCGGGATCCGCACGGTAGTAGCGGTAACGCGGATGCTGTCGTCGCCCATAATTTTCTGGGTTTCTTTGATCATCTTCATTTCCTCTTTGGTATAGCCGTTGTCGCCAAAAACGTCAATTTGTGGTATCACGTTCAAATCAATTTTGTACGGATATGCTTTAGGGCCGTCAATACCGGCACGCTCGTTCATCAATTGCTCAACAGCTTTAACGCCTGTACCGGTAACGGATTGGTAGGTTGATACCACAATACGTTTGATCTGGTAAGCATCGTGCAGTGGTTTTAAGGCCACCACCATTTGTATGGTTGAGCAATTTGGGTTAGCGATAATTTTATCATCAGCGGTCAACACATCCGCGTTAACCTCGGGCACTACCAGTTTTTTGGTAGGATCCATACGCCATGCCGATGAGTTATCAACTACTGTGGTACCCACTTCGGCAAAACGCGGGGCGTCTTTCAAAGAGGTACTGCCGCCAGCCGAAAACAGGGCCAGGTCTGGCTTCATGCCGATAGCTGTATCCACGCTTACCACCTTAAATTGCTTACCCTTATAAGTAATTTCCTTACCAACACTTTTTTCAGAAGCTACGGGGATCAATTCGGTAACCGGGAAGTTGCGTTCTGCCAGAACCTGCAACATTTTAGTGCCCACTAAACCAGTGGCACCTACAACTGCGACTTTCATTTTTTTAAATTTTGTAAATTTTTGTTATTTATTAATAGCCCCAAAGATGCGGATTTTTTGTCTTTTGTGAAAATTTAAGCCGAATAATTATACAAAATCTATCAAAACAGTAGCCTATTTTAGGTGAATACGGTGCAGAAATAGCGATTATACCTTCTCCAAAACCCAATTTGATTTCGCCCAATTTTTTACCTTTGCCGGGAAACCTGGATGAGCATGAGCGAAAAAATTTTAGTGATTGGTGCTAACGGACAAATAGGCACCGAACTGGTTACTGCATTAAGGGAAATTAACGGCGCCGAAAACGTGATCGCCTGCGATATCAACAGCGCCGCTTACGCTATCCGCAACAGCGGGCCATTTGAGTTTGCCAATGTATTGGACAAGGATAACCTGCACCACATTTTCGAAAAACACCAGCCTACCCAGGTTTACCTGTTAGCAGCTATCTTATCTGCCCTTGGCGAACAAAAACCCAAAATGGCCTGGGATTTAAATATGACCGGCTTGCTCAATGTATTGGATTTTTCGGTCGAGTTCCGGGTTAGTAAAGTATTCTGGCCAAGCTCAATAGCCGTATTCGGGCCGCACTCACCCCAGCATAACACCCCACAGTATTGCGTAATGGACCCAAACACGGTTTATGGCTTCAGCAAACTGGCTGGCGAGCGTTGGTGCGAGTATTACTATGCCAAATATGGTTTAGATGTGCGCAGTATCCGTTACCCGGGACTCATCGGCTGGCGGGCTAACCCAGGCGGCGGCACTACCGATTACGCAGTACATATTTTTCACGAAGCCATCAAAAAAGGCGAATACCAGAGCTTTTTATCCGCCCAAACGGCCTTGCCGATGATGTATATGGACGATGCCATCCGTGCCACGTTAGAATTAATGGCCGCCCCGGCAGAAAAAATAAAAATTCGTTCGAGTTATAACCTCGCAGGTATTAGCTTTACACCCGAAATGCTGGATAACGAAATTAAAAAGCATTTACCCCATTTTAAAATGAGCTATGCCAACAGCGATCCGCGACAGGCTATTGCCGATAGCTGGCCAAAATCAATCGACGACAGCGAGGCTCAAAAAGACTGGGGCTGGAAAATAAAGTATGATTTAAGCGGCATGACTGAGGATATGCTGGCTAATTTGAAGAAAGTATATAGTTCATAGTTGATGGTTAATAGTTCAAAGTAAACCCGTTTCGGCCATGATCTATAAACCATGAACCAAAAAAAAGTAACACAATAACCCAATAATTACATGGGAAGAGCATTCGAGTTCCGTAAAGAGAGAAAGTTTAAGCGTTGGTCAAAAATGGCCATCCAGTTTACCCGTTTGGGGAAAGAAATTGTAATGGCCGTTAAAGATGGCGGTCCAGATCCACATACCAACTCGCGCCTGCGCACAGTTATCCAAAACAGCAAGGCCGTTAACATGCCTAAAGACCGTGTTGACGCTGCCATAAAACGCGCTTCAAATAAGGACGAATCAAACTACGAAGAGCTGGTTTACGAAGGTTACGCGCCGCACGGCGTGCCTATCCTGGTTGAAACCGCTACAGATAACATTAACCGTACTGTGGCCAACGTACGCAGCTATTTTACTAAAGTTGGCGGTACCTTGGGCAAAACAGGTTCATTGGATTTTATCTTCAACCGCAAGTCTATCTTTAGGTTCGATCCGAAAGACCGCGACCTGGAAGAACTGGAGTTTGAACTGATCGACTTTGGTTTGGAAGAATTATACCTGGAAACGGATGAAGAGGGTAACGATGTAGCCGTAGCACAAACCGCGTTCGAAGATTTTGGAAAGATGCAGAAGGCTTTGGAAAGTATGGGTATCGAAACCAAGTCAGCCAAGCTGGAGCGTATCGCGCTATCGCACACCAAAGTTACCGAAGAGCAGGCTGCCGATGTAATGAAACTCATCGACCGTTTGGAAGAGGACGATGATGTGCAGGCGGTTTACCATAATATGGACGAAGAGTAATTGGTTAGGTGGTATGCTTTTTAATAATTATTTTTGTTTATGACTACGTTAACGATTAAAATACCTGATGACGCCGAAATTAAACTTTCGGCAATTTTAAAAGAATTAGGTGGCGAGATTGTCAGTGCAAAAAGGAGTTCTTCAGAAACAGCCGAACAGAAAGAAGCTAACCTTTTAAAACAGATTGAAGCTGGGTTAAAAGACGTAGCCGATATTAAAGCAGGCAAAATAAAGCGTGTAACTCTTTCCGAAGGCTTACATGGCTAATCAGGTAACGCCAACGCCATATTTTTTAAATAGAGTTAAAAGGTTAAAAAAGAAATTTCTATCCTTAGAAGATAGCCTATTGAACCTGGAGAAAAACCTCGTTCAAAATCCAAGGATCGGTGAAAGCTATGGAGCTAATATTTATAAAATAAGGGTTGCTGACCCGAGCAAGGGAAAAGGTAAAAGTGGTGGATTTAGAGTGGTTACTTACCTGGTAGAAGAAACCAAAGATTCCTGTGAAGTTTTCTTGATCACGATCTTTGATAAATCTGAAGAAGCCACGATAAAAAAAGAGTCGCTTTTAAAAATTATTAAAGCATTAGGTTTTTAATAAAAAGCTATGGCCATCTTCACTTCGCGCAAGCAGAAAAAAGACATTAAAATAGCTTTCGCAAAGGAGATACTTTACGTGGAAGTAGATGGCGGTAAACAACAAGCCTTTCCATTAGCATGGGTACCAGCACTGCAAAATGCCAGCGACGCTGACAAGCAGGATTGGATTTTAACAGCCACCGGCATCCATTGGAATAAATTAAACATTGACATCGCCTTAACCGGATTGTAATGACTTTCGAAGAATTCTTCAAAAAGAAAAAGATAGACCTGGTGCTCCTTCAAGCGGCCGAACCAGCGCTTTTTGCTGAATTTGAAAGCCACTACACGCAAATGGGCGAAAAAAGCTTCGACCATACCAAAAAATACTGGTTCAATAACCTGCGCCGCTTATACCACACCCCTGAAGAAATTAAGGTTGAAAAGGTTAAAATAGAAAACCCCTTAGCAGAGCAAACCGTTACCGAAGCCATCACCGAAAAGACCGAAACACCGCCCGCTCCAAAAGTTGGTTTTACGCCCCGTTTTAAAGCAAGAGCTACCAAACCGGCCGAAGAATCGCCCGCGGTCGCTGGTATCATCACCAACAACTCAGCGCCAGAAATTAAACCCAGTGACCCCGCCACGGCAGAACCGGTAAAACCAAAAGTTGGTTTTACACCACGGTTTAAAGCCGGTGCGACCAAATCTGGTGAAGAAGCCGTTGCATCTGAATCCGCTAAAGAAGACAGTCCTGTAGCTTCAGAAGAAACGCCAAAACCCAAGGTCGGTTTTACGCCGCGCTTCAAAGCGGGAGTAACCAAACCAGCAGAAGAAACAGCTCCAGAGCCACCAAAAGAAGATCCAACTCTCGCAGTTGAGCAAGAAACATCCAAACCCAAAGTGGGTTTTACGCCGCGTTTTAAGGCGGGCGTAACTAAGCCAAAGCGGGAAGAATAACCGGGAGGTCGTCGCTCAAAATATCGATCGAAAACACCAATGCCCTAATTTAAACTTGATGAAAACCGTAAGATTTGAAAATCCGCCATTAAGCTTTAACCCGAAGATTTTGATTATTGAAAAGCTGGCTAAAGCAAAATACAAAATAATTTCCGATGGTTTGGAACTGGGTGTATTGTTAGTTAGAGATGGCTATTGGATATTAACCCCGAATGACATTTTGATAACCGAAGACGATAAAGAGTTTTTAATCATTGCCGCCAAAGAATTGTAGGGTTTTTAGAATCAACGCCGCTGTTGGTGTTTTAGCCACCAACTACTCTAAAAGGTAAGATTACTTACTATTCCCAAACAACCAGGGCAGTAAGTCCGGCTCGGCAAAAGCATCATCCCAGCTATTATGTCCATCATTAGCGTAAAGCGTAAACTTTGGATGGCCACCAGCAGCTTTAATGGCATCAACCATGATCAGCGAATGTTGGTATAAAACCACATCATCTTTTTCGCCGTGAAATATCCACATCGGTACTTTTTGGGCATATATCTTGGCATTGCGGGTATTATCGCCACCGCAAATAGAAAAAGCGGCAGCAAATACATCGGGCCTACGGCGTAGCAATTCAAACGTACCCATGCCGCCATTGCTCAGTCCGCCTACATATACTTTATGTTGATCTACAAAGGGTTTATCTAAAAACTGATCTACACAGCCTAACAGCATCCGCATAGCTGGTGTAGGGTCACCCCCTACCGGGAAAAGCTGCTTCTCTTTACCGTTTGCATCTTTTTCAATAACCCGGTTACTCCATGATCCATCCTTTGGGCATTGCGGAAAGATCACAATAGCCGGATACTTTTCGCGGTACCTGATCTGCAAAAACAGCTGACCGCCATGTATCAATTGTGATTTATTATCGTTACCCTGTTCACCACTGCCATGTAAAATAAATACCAATGGGTATTTTTTATTGGGATCAAAATGCTCCGGGAATAAAATACGGTAAGGCAGCGTATCTTTTTTATGAATATAGCTGCCATGCTCATACATATTGTAATCCTGGGCAAAGTTGTTTGCAGCCGACATGATGATTAAGGTGAGGATCAGATAGGTTGTTCGTTTTAACATGAATGATGAAGCTGTTTTGCAAGGTTAACGAAAAATCTGTAGCAATAGTTTTACCGGGCGAAGGAATAAAGCAGGACGATTATCAACACCGACCAAAGTACATAGCCCAACGTCAACCAATTCCAGAACTGTTTTTGCATGATCTGGCTGCCTTTTGATAGGTAAATGGCTACCCAACTATTAATCGGAAAAACGTAGGCGGTTAACACGGTTAATATTTTACCCTGCACAGTGAGATTTGCATCGCCAGGTAGCAACTGCTTGTAATCCGAGTTTAACTCGTCGGCATACTGATCCGAAAAGTCCCGTCGGCCATATTCGGCAGATATTTCATCGCGTAAAGCGCCTCTAAAAAGTGGATTGTTGTTGAGCGCATACAACTGTTTATCGGTAATCGGCTCAACATTCATTTGCCTTACTGGTTGCTTAATTCAACCTGTTTAACACCTTTTTTCACATTCACTGGCTGTGGTACTTTAACGTAATAGCCCGTACCATCATACACACGCTTGCGCGGATGTTGCTGGCAGGCGTCAGAACAGCAGCCATCTAACTTCTCGCCGCAGGCATCACATTGGGTAAAATGCTCATTGCACTCGGGATTAGCACAATTGATCATTTTGGCGGTGGTCGTTCCGCAATTGTAGCAAGTCGATATGACTTTGGGGTTAACCGCGTTGACATCAACAGTTAGACGATTATCAAACACATAGCACTTGCCTTCAAAGTCTTCGCCGCCTGCTTCTTTGCCGTATTTAATGATGCCGCCATGCAACTGGTACACATCGGTAAAACCTTCGTGCAATAGCAACGCCGATGCTTTTTCGCATTTGATGCCGCCGGTGCAATAGGTTAATATCTTTTTATCCTTAAACTGTGCAAGCTCGTTGATCTTAGCCGGGAAATCGCGGAAGTTCTCGATATCCAACGTTACTGCGTTTTTGAACCGGCCTACCGAATGCTCGTAGTTGGAGCGTACGTCCAGTATCACTACATCGTCGCGGTCCTTCATCGCCAAAAATTCTTTAGGCTCCAGGTGCTTCCCTGTTTGCTTTTGCGGATCAATAATATGCGGGTCTCGCAAACCAGAGTGTACAATTTCGCTTTTGTAACGCACATGCATTTTCACAAACGATGGCTCTTCCACATCATCAACTTTAAAGTCGATACCAGCAAAACGCGGGTCGGCATGCAGGGTCTGCATATACGTTTGGCACGATTCAGCCGGACCGGAAACAGTCCCGTTAAGGCCTTCTTCGGCAACAATAATGCGGCCTACCAGGTTAAGCGACTTACAAAATTTTAGATGATCGGCGGCAAATTGCTCCGCATCGTTTATTGTCGAATAACAATAATACAGTAGTGTTTGATATTTCATAATGGCATTGATACTGCTTCAAACAGCGTTTAATGAGCCGCAAAGATACGCTTTTGTGTTGGAATGTTACAAGGTTCGAAAGTTGAAATGCTTCAACGCTGTAATGTTCGTTAGCATATTGACTTTTAACATTCAAACCTTTCAACTTTACAACGTTCAAACATTAGCACCTTCCAACATCATTGTTTAATTTTGCCCCATAAACTGACTAATCATTATGTACAACACCTTAAAACCTGTTCTGGAGCAAGAGTTAGCTGAGATCGAAAAAGCGGGATTATATAAGCGCGAGCGTGTCATCACATCACCGCAAGGGGCCGATATTACCGTAACCGGCGGACAGCACGTGATCAACTTCTGTGCAAATAACTACTTAGGCCTCTCATCGCATCCAAAAGTTATCGCGGCAGCAAAAGCGGCTATTGATAGTCACGGCTATGGCATGTCGTCGGTACGTTTTATTTGCGGTACGCAGGACATCCATAAAGAGCTGGAGCGTAAACTTTCCGAATTTCTAGGAACCGAAGATACCATATTGTACGCGGCTGCCTTTGATGCCAATGGCGGTGTATTTGAGCCTTTATTCAACGATCAGGATGCCATCATTTCCGACGAACTGAACCACGCCTCTATTATCGATGGCGTGCGTTTGTGCAAAGCGCAACGCTATCGCTACAAGCACGATGACATGGCCGACCTGGAAGCAAAACTACAGGAAACAAAAGACCTGCGGCACCGGATCATCGTTACCGACGGCGCTTTCTCTATGGATGGAACCGTGGCCCGTTTAGATAAAATTTGTGCGCTGTCCGAAAAATATAATGCACTTGTGATGATCGATGAAAGCCATTGCAGTGGTTTTATGGGCAAAACCGGACGTGGTACGCACGAGCATTGGGGTGTAATGAATAAGATCGACATCATTACGGGTACCTTAGGCAAAGCCCTTGGTGGTGCTTCGGGTGGGTTTACCTCAGGCAAAAAAGAAATAATTGACATGCTGCGCCAACGCTCACGGCCATATTTGTTTTCAAATACATTGGCGCCGTCAATCACTGGCGCATCTATTGCCGTTATTGATATGCTGAGTGAAACAACCGAGCTTCGCGACAAGCTGGAAAGTAACACCCAATACTTTCGGAAAGCCATGACAGAGGCTGGTTTCGATATCAAACCTGGGGTGCACCCCATCGTACCCGTTATGCTGTACGACGCGCAATTATCTCAAACCTTTGCCGCCAAAATGTTACAAGAAGGCATCTATGTCATCGGGTTTTACTACCCGGTTGTACCGCAGGGCAAAGCGCGGATCCGGGTACAGATATCGGCCGGGCATGATAAGCACCATTTAGATAAGGCTATCGCGGCCTTTACCAAAGTAGGTAAAGAGTTAGGGGTAATTAAATAGCCCTCAAATTTTTATATTTGTACGGTATTCAATTAGTTAACCCAGTGAAACGTTTCATCGCCTCTGCCTTGTTCTTTGTGGTGTTAGCCATTACACACAGCTGCTTTGCGCAAAAACTGGCAGATGATGTGTATGGTAAGGATACAAGCGAGGTACCCAGGCGGTACATCGTAAACAACTACGACTTTACGGTCGATAAATTTGTTGATGGCTACGTTATTTTACCTGGCAATAACACGCAATATGGCCTGATTAGGTTTAATGGCAATGTGGCGGTTTTTAAGGATACGGTCACCAAAAAGATCAAACGCTTTCAGGCGTCCGAGGTTAACGGGTTTGTGGCCGACAAGGATACCTTTAAGGTGTTTGTTGATACCATTGTTTTACCCACCAACCCATTTTCGTTCAGGAATTTTGGTGACAGGTTGTTCGTTAGTCCCGAGTTTATTGAGCAACTGGTTTATGGCGATAAACTTTGCCTGTATAAAGCCTTGCGCAAGTACCCAAACGTAAACTACCGCGTTAGGGGTGGCAATTATACCAATGTAGAACTGGTATTTTATCTAAAACGCAAAAATGATAGCCGGTATATTTACATACCACCTAACAAACGCGATTTTAAAAAATTAATGACCAATTATTTAGGTGATGATAGTACCTTGGTTGCTGATATTGATGCAGGGGTTTTAAAGTATGATAACATTGACGAAATTGTAAAACGATATAATGCCGAACACTAGCCTGCGGAAAAGCAGGCCAATTTTAAGAGATTTGTAATTTGATGACACGTTTATCCGTTTTGCTTTTATTTATGGCATTAGCCTTTAGCCAGATTTGTTTGGCTCAAAAAGCCGATGATGTTTACGGCGGTAAAATATCAAAAAGTATCTCCATCGCCGATGACCTGAGTTTTTCATTCGACGATGTTGTTAAAGGGTATATGATATTGCCATCGGGTGCTTTACAATATGGTTATTTCCGTTTTAATGGCAATAAAGTTGTCTATCGTGACTCTGTGACTAATAACATAAAACGCTACGGCCCCAATGATATAAACGGCTTTGTTTGCGGAATAGTCGATAGTATCAAAACTCGGCTTTCGCAGGTTTGGAATAGCACTAATACGTCGCTCGGCTATAATGATGACCCCAACAAAACGCGCTTTTTTTCGCGTGGGATGAATGGTTTTTTAACTGCCGATACGTTTAAAGTTTATTTAAAAACTTACGCGGCGTTACAGGATCCGCACATGGCAGCCTTCGGTAAAAAAATGATCACCGATAAATACTTTGTAAAAGTAATGGTCACGGGCCCGTTGGTAACATTATATAAACGGGTTGAATCCAAGAGGACCGGAGGCGTAATGGGACAGCCCGGTATGAACTATGATGAGAACATTTTTTACCTGAAACGCGAAAACGAAAAAGATTACACCGAACTTCCCTCTGGTAACCGGGCATTTAAACGCCTGTTGGCCGATTATCTAAAAGACGACCCGAAACTAACCGAAGATATTAAAAACGAAGTTTTAGGTTATTATGACCTTGACAAAATAACTGCACGATACAACAACAAAAACTGATGCAAGATAAAATAGACCAATACACCGCCGACATTAAAGCTTTTGCAACCACCAAAGCTGATGAACTGGAAGCTTTCCGAATTAAATACTTAGGTACCAAAGGGTTGATCAAAGACCTGTTCGAGGAGTTTAAAACCGTTGGGCCCGAAGAAAAACGTGTATTTGGCAAAGTGCTGAACGAGTTTAAACAAATTGCCGAAGCCAAATACAACGATCTGAAAGAAAGTTTTAGTTCGGATAGTAGCGCTACAAAGTCTGATATTGACTTGACCTTACCCGGCGCTGGTATTGCGGTTGGCTCGCGCCATCCTTTGTCGTTGGTGCGTAACGAGATCGTCGACATTTACAAACGCCTGGGTTTTGTGGTTGCCGAAGGCCCCGAGATCGAAGATGACTGGCATAATTTTTCGGCCCTGAACTTCCCCGAAGAGCACCCTGCCCGCGACATGCAGGATACCTTTTTTATCAAAAAGAACGAGGGTAATGATATCGCGCTGCGTACACATACCTCATCGGTACAGGTACGTATGATGGAAATGGGCAAACCGCCGTTCCGCGCCATTATGCCGGGTCGCGTTTACCGTAACGAGGCTATATCGGCGCGTGCACATTGCTTTTTCCACCAAGTTGAAGGTTTGTATGTGGATGAGAACGTATCATTTGCCGACCTGAAACAGACGCTTTACCACTTTGTGCAGGAGCTGTATGGCGAAGGTACGCAGGTTCGTTTCCGCCCCTCGTACTTCCCGTTCACCGAGCCATCTGCCGAAATGGACGTATCATGTACCATTTGCAAGGGCGCCGGCTGTAACATGTGTAAATACAGCGGCTGGGTAGAGATTTTAGGGTGCGGCATGGTTGACCCTAACGTATTGGAGAACTGCGGTATCGACAGTAAAAAATATACCGGCTTTGCTTTCGGGATGGGCATTGAACGTATCGCTAACTTAAAATATGTGATACGCGATCTGCGTTTATTCTCGGAGAACGACGTGCGCTTTTTAAACCAGTTTCAAACCGAGGTTGTATAAAACCGCGGCAGCTTAATTATCGTATTTAACACAAAGCGCCGGGCATTTCGTTAGTTCAAAAAATAGGGATACTTTTATCTTTTTAATTGATGAAAAAATTTTGGTGTATTGGGTTTGGGTTGGTTTGCTTAACGTGCGGAAAAACCAATCAGAGCTATATCCCGAACGTGTCGGTAAGCTTTAGTGCCAGTCTGTCCGATCCGCGTTTAAGCGCATTGAGCAGTAACGGCGGCGCGGTGTTAATTACGGGTGGCGTGGCAGGTATAATTTTATACCGCGAGCCCGACGGCAGTTATGCCGCTTACGACAGGTGCAGCAGTTACGAGCCCGAAAAGCGTTGTGCTGTTACACTGGATAGTCCGACGTTTACCGTGACCGACCCCTGCAGCGGGTCAAAGTTCTCGTTAACGGATGGGCAGCCGGTTAAAGCGCCGGCAACACAGTCGCTAAAAGCTTATACGGTAAGCATAGGCAACAATTTGATATCTGTATACAACTAATAATGGAAGTTGATAAAATAAAAGAGAGCATAAAAAAAGCTGCTCAGGAGTTGTTCAGGAAGTTTGGTTACCATAAAACAAGCGTAAACGAAATTGCCCGCAAAGCCAAAATAGCCAAAGCTACCATCTATAAATACTTTGAAAGCAAGGAAGATGTTTTGCATGCCTTGCTGATGGACTATATCCGCGTAAGTGTTGACGACCTGATACACAATTACAATACCGAAATGGATGAGGAAACCCACCTCACCAACCTCATCATGAAAACCAGCCGCTTGAGCTATACCATCTGCAACGAGTTTATAGGTTGGGACTTTATCCGCGAAAGCACCAACAGCCAGGATTTTTTAAAAAGCCTGAGCAACGAATTGGAAGAACTGCTTATCAGCTCGTTCACTAAAGTAAGCGATTTCCGCCGCGACGAAACCTACCCACAACGCCTGCGCTTCCTCATCAAATCAAGCAAAAGCATCGTGTTCAGCTTTGCCTTTACCTCGGTAAGCGATTCCGACGTGCGCAAAAACTTTGTGTCGTTCCAAAAAGAAATATTGCCTTATTTGGTTAAGGCGGCGTTGAAGTAATCACATTACCGACCGAACAGTTTTTGAAAGAACGTTTTCGGTTATCCACACCATATGATCGAACCTTTAAACGGAGGTGAGTTTTTATCTAACTCTGTGATAATATCGTTAAGTATTCTTATTCTCTTTTGAAAATCAATAGGTTCGGCAGATTTTATTATTTCCTCTGGCCTCTTGAAAACCGCTTTTAGTTCCGAAAATTCATCACTAATATTTTCATCCTCCGGCCATTCATATAAGCCAAGCATCGACACTTGAATAGCCTCATCCGCATAAAAGTATTGCGATTTTGGCACCCAAGCTATTAAAATGTGCTCGTAAGTTATATCTCCTCCATGACTATAGAAACCTATAGCGTTAAGTTGTTTAATAGTAGCTATCCAGGTATCAAATGGAGGTGAATCGGTGTAATCAACATAATAACAACTCGCATCTTCTGCTGCACCGTCCCAAATGGCTTGCCCGGGATTAAACAACATGACCCTTCCATAATCACCCAATTCGTTGACAGGAATTAGCACAACATTCTGAGACGCAAGCAATTTTGAACGCTTTGTTACTATATCATCTACAAAATCCATCTTTTCGTTGTTTGGAATATCGCAATAATGATGAGTCGGAATTAATTCCGGTGTTCTATACAGATTGTTTTCGTAATCCTTATTAACTTTTTCAAGCCATGTTGCAGTTTCCTGAATAACTTTAACTATATCCATTTTTGATGTTAAAAATAATATTTAGCAAGATACATAAATCAAAAGTTATGACTGCGGTAATCAGCCCTTTGCCAAATCTCATATTTTTTTATTTTTGAATAAAATATGGTGAATATGTTTTTTGCGCATAGCTACTTCTATTATATCCCGATAGCCTTGCAGGCCTTCTGCGCTTTTCACTCCTACCAGCGGGGCACGCTTAACCGCTGGATATTCATCATCATATTTTTACCGGTTATCGGGTCGGCCATATATCTTTTCTCAGAGGTGCTTTCAGAGCGGAGGATCCGCGGACCCAAAGTTAATATCGCAGCCATCGTTAATCCTGGTGGTCAGATCAAAAAGCTGGAAGAAACCGTCCGTTTTGCAGATACCTTCGCCAACAAAATTAAACTGGCCGATGCTTACCTGGCTGGCGGCTATACCGAGAAAGCCGTCGAGCTATACGAGGCAAGCCTGGTTGGTTCATTTGCTGATAACGAACATGCCCTGTCGCAATTATTAAAAGGTTATTTTACGCAAGAGCGGTATGATGATGTGATCGCTACAGCGCAAAAAATAAAGCAGTCGCAAAAATTCAATAAATCAGAGGCACATTTGTTATACGCCCAGGCGCTCGAAAACACAGATCAACCAAAGGCTGCCGAACAGGAATTCAAAGCAATGAAAGGGCGCTTTTCGTGCTTCGAACAGCGTTACCAGTACGGTATGTTTTTAAAGCGTGCCGGCCGCGATGATGATGCCCGTCGCATATTTACCGAACTGATTGACGAAGTACCTCACCTTGGTCCTGTCGAAAAGAAAAACGGGCGTGCATGGTTTGGCAAGGCAAAAGAAGAGCTAAAAGTCATGGGCGCATAAACTTTATTCTTGCCAGCTATTGTAATTATCAAACCAATCAACTTACTTTGTATATCAAAGTACTTTTGTAAATGAAAGACCAAAACATCGAAGATGACCTGACGTCCATCCGCAGCCTGATGGAACGCTCATCAAAATTTATCTCGCTTAGCGGGCTATCAGGTATTATGGCGGGCGTGTACGCGTTGATTGGCGCGGGCGTTGCATACCGCATCATTTACAATAGTCCGGAGGTTATCTGGACTGAGTTAAAACGGTCGGACCCAAGCATTGGGCTGTTCTCGGGCAGACTTGACCCATTGATCCCGCTTTTTGTCGTTGCTCTGGTTGTACTTATCGCATCAATCGGCACCGGAATATTTTTAAGCTATAAAAAAGCGCAAAAGAAAAACCAACGCCTTTGGAGCCCGACTACCCGTTCGCTCCTTTTCCATTCGGCAATTCCGTTGCTTACCGGCGGTATTTTTATACTCATCATGATGAGCCGCGGTTATTATGGCGTCATCGCGTCGGCGTCATTAATTTTTTATGGCCTTGCGGTAATATCCGGAAGTCATTATACCTTTACCGATGTTAAATACCTGGGCATTTTTGACATCATTTTAGGCTTGATAGCCGCGCTTTGGCCAGGCTATGGTTTAATACTTTGGACAATTGGTTTTGGATTGCTGCACATTATTTATGGCAGCATGGTATACTTTAAATACGACCGGTGAACATACCTTTTGATAAATTAGATAAAGCGTTCGAAAACAGGCTTCGTCTGCAAATTATGAGCGTCCTGGTGGCTAACGAGCGGTATGATTTTAACTCGCTCAAGGACCTACTGGATGTTACGGATGGCAACCTGGCCTCGCATTTAAAGGGTCTGGAAAAAGAGGAATACATCTGTGTGCACAAATCTTTTTTAGGCCGCAAGCCAAACACCAATTACGAGGCCACCGAAAAGGGTAAGACCGCCTTCCGCGATCATCTGGATGCGCTCGAAAAACTGATCAAACAACAAAAAATGAGTTGATATTTTTTTTGACTAATTACTCTGAAATACAAAGTACTTTTAATCACATAAACTAAACACTAAACAAATGACACAAGAGATCGAAAATGAAAATGAAAGACCAAAAAACTGGTTTAAAGATTCAGTAATAGTAAAACTGGCCGTAATAGCAGTATTAACTCTTTTACTACTGATACCCTCCTCATGGATACAAAGCCTCATTACAGAGCGAGAGAACACACACGAAACGGTAATGAATGATGTATCCGATCAATGGTCGGGCAGTCAGTTGATACAGGGACCGGTATTGGTTATTCCGTTTAAAAAAGAGATACGGACCATCGACACCAATAAAAAAGAACACGTTAGACTGGAAGATCAGACGCTGTATGTGCTACCCCAAAATTTGCAGATCAAGGCCGATATCAAGACCGATACTTTACACCGTGGCATGTTCAAAGCTGTGGTATATAATTCAAAAGTCGCGGTGCAAGGCAATTTCGGAAAGCTTGAACTGGATAAACTGGGAATAGACCCGGCATCTGTGCAGTATGACAAGGTACATCTGGTGTTTAGCGTATCCGATTTGAAAGGCTTAAAAAGTAACCCGGTTGTACAAATAAGCGGTCAGAACCTGAACGCTGAACCAACCTTTGATGCAAAAAGTCCGTTTGAAAAAGGCTTGCAGGTTGCATTTACTTTAGCCAAGGATCAGGAAACACCTTTCAACTTTAACCTCGATCTGAAAGGAAGCGATGAGCTTAGCTTTTTGCACCTGGGCAAAACCACAGATGTTGTGGTACGTAGTAACTGGACTACTCCCAGCTTTGATGGCCGCTATTTACCCGACGACAGGCATGTTAACCCAACCGGTTTTGATGCGAAATGGCGCATGCTGTATTATAACCGTCCCTTTCCACAGCAATGGGTAAATGATGCTGCCAAACTCTCCGACAAAAAAGCAGCCGGCGATGCCACCTTTGGTGTAAAGCTTAGGTTACCGGTTGATGAGTACCAAAAAACAATGCGTACCACCAAATATTCAACGCTCATTATATTGCTCACTTTTGTATCCTTGTTTTTTACCGAGCTCATCCGCAAGCAGCGGGTGCATGTATTTAACTATATCCTTATCGGAGGAGCCATGGTTGTTTACTACACCCTGCTCCTGTCCTTTTCTGAGCGCCTGGGTTACACCTTCGCTTATATGATCGCTTCTGCAGCTACCATTATTCTTATATCCGCTTTTACATCATCACTGCTTAAAAACAGGCAAATGGCGTTGTTGTTCGGTTTTATACTAACCACATTTTATGGCTTTACGTTCATATTGATACAACTGGAAGACTTATCGTTAATGATCGGCAGCATCCTGCTATTTATCATTATCTCTTTACTGATGTATTTCTCTCGCAAGATCAATTGGGATAAACATTAACCTCTTTAGCGATGAATGCTCATACTTTATTTGTAATAAGCTGGTGGTTTCGCCACCGGCTTAAATATAACAACGCATTGCTTTTTACCGGACTGATAGGCTTTTTATTTCAGGCGGTGCTGCATCCTTTTAAATACCTCGATCGCGAAATAAGCATCTCCCTTTTACAAAACATAGAAATATCCGGAACCTTCTTCGGTATATTTTTATTATTGGCCAACATCGCGTTCACGGCAGGATCAGTACTCGATCTCCTTTTCAACCATCAGGACAGTTCATCATTTCGGACGTACCTGTTTTTGGGCGGTTACTGGTTTGCCATCACAGTACTTATCGTGATGATCTTCGCTTTTTTAAGCATCATATAACAACCGAAGTCGCACCAAAAGCAAATAAACTTCTCTCAATTAACAAATTTTAAACAAAAAATACCGAAATCAAATTTGGTTTTTAGTATAATTATTACTATGCTTGCATAATAATTAATTCGGATGCCATGAGTCGCGAACTGAAAGATTTTTCTGCCATGATTGATGAGCGCTTTGAATTAGCTGATACAAACGAACCGAAAGGATTTTGGGAATTTATCATTTGTTTGTTCATCTAAACCAGGCCTCACGCTAAACCTGCATACGATCCATGCGGTGGAGGTGGCAATTTTGTGCCTGCATTTTAGCAAATTCCATATTTCAGGTTAACTTTGCAGCCGCATGAGGAAACACGGTTTTAAAGAGAAGCAGATCATAGAGAACATTACCATAATCGACATTGCGGAAGAAGGTAAAGGCGTTGGTAAATCCGGCGAACTGGTAGTTTTTGTGGAGAAAGCCATACCTGGCGACGTGGTCGATGTAGAGGTTTACCGCAAGAAAAAGAACTTCGCCGAAGCTAAGATCATTAACCTGGTTAAACCCTCCGAATACCGCACCGACCCTTTTTGCCAGCACTTTGGGGTTTGCGGCGGCTGCAAATGGCAGCACATGTTGTACGATGCGCAATTGACCTACAAACAAAAATCGGTTACCGATGCTTTGCAGCGGCTGGCCAAAGTTGAGTTAACCGGTATGGTACCTATCCTGCCCTCAAAATATACCAGCTATTACCGCAACAAGCTCGAATATACTTTCAGTAACAAACGCTGGCTCAACGACGGTGAAGAACGTACCGATGATACCGATATGAACGCCCTTGGCTACCATATCCCCGGCCGTTTTGATAAGATACTGGACATTCAGCATTGCTACCTGCAGGCCGATCCATCAAACCCTATCCGTAACAGCGTGCGCGAATACGCGCTTAAATATGGTCTGAGTTTTTATGATGTGCGCGAGCATACCGGGGCCTTACGTAACCTCATCATCCGCACCTCCTCAACCGGCGAGTTGATGGTGATCGTTGTTTTCGCTTACGCGGATGAAGACCAGGTTGCAGGCATCATGCAATTTGTTGCCGATAGCTTTCCGCATATTACCTCGCTGCTTTACATCCTTAACCAAAAAAAGAACGATACGATATTTGACCAGGACGTAGTTACCTACAGCGGTGCCGATCATATCCTCGAAGAAATGGAAGGCATCAAATTCCGCATCGGACCAAAATCATTCTACCAAACCAACTCCGATCAGGCGCTGCATCTCTACGAGATCACCCGCGATTTTGCCGGCTTTAAAGGCGACGAATTGGTTTACGATCTGTACACGGGAGCCGGAACCATAGCCAACTTTGTCGCCGCAAAGGTTAAACAGGTTATCGGTGTGGAATACGTGCCGCAGGCGATTGAGGATGCCAAAGTAAACTCGTTCATCAACAACATCACCAATACTAAATTCTTCGCCGGTGATATGAAAGACGTGCTTAACGCCGACTTTGTAGCCGAACACGGTAAACCGGATGTGATCATCACCGACCCGCCGCGCGCCGGAATGCACCCCGATGTGGTTGCCCGCCTGATGGAAATAGAGGCGGAGAAGATCGTCTACGTAAGCTGTAACGCCGCTACACAGGCCCGCGACCTGCTCGTACTTAAAGAAAAGTACGATGTGGCTAAAATACAGCCGGTGGATATGTTCCCGCAAACGCAGCATGTGGAGAATGTGTTGCTTTTACAATTACGAATTGCTTGATACCATGGAACCCGAAGAACTGCTAAACGACCATAACGAAGACGAAGTAAAAAAGGATAGCCCTTTAAAAAGCCTCGAGTCCGACCTGAAACTATACAAAGATTCCATCCGCGAGGTGGCCATCGAGATCATGGTGGAAGGTATAAGCCTCTACCCTATCTTCATCGCCCACCAGCACGAGGTTAAACTGGGCGAGGTGATATTGGACCGCATGGAGCTCAATACCAACTGGACTATCAACGCTTCCACTTTAGAGGAGTTTGTTGAAGCGGGTGTGATCAAATCGCAACTCAAAGAACGTTTTTTAAAAACCTACAAAAAGCCCGAAGACTTTATGTGCGTTTTCGCGGTGGTACCCGAGGGCGCTAATTTTATATTTTTCCCATACGCCAAAAATTAATTTTTACCTTAGTCAAAACAAAGCCAACGCTCATGTCCGACAGAAAGATATTGGTACTTAACGCGCAACAGATACAACAACGCATCGACCGCATTGCTTACCAGGTGTTGGAAGATAACCTTGACGAGAAGGATATCATCATCGCCGGGATTTTGCCGCGTGGCAACTTTGTAGCCGAACGGCTAAAAAAAGTATTGGACGGTATAGCACCTTTTACCAGCACCCTCATTAATATCGACCTGGATAAAACCAGCACCAGCCTAAAAGCAACTTTGGATATTGATGTTAACGAGTGCGCCAATAAAGTGATCATTTTAGTTGACGATGTACTGAGCAGCGGTAAAACTTTAGCTTATGGCTTAGGTGTGTTTTTAGACGTACCGCTTAAAAAGATGAGCACAGTGGTTTTGGTCGACCGTAACCATAAAAGCTTCCCCATTGCTACTGATTACGCGGGCGTAGCCTTATCAACGGTTTTAAAAGAGCACATTGATGTTGTTTTGAACGAAGACGGTGAGGAAGATGCCGTTTACCTGCGTTAATCAGCTTTGCGCGACAAGCGCCGCCATTGCATCCACATCCAGGCTGATACCATCCAATATATGGGTTGCCTGGTTATAAAAACCTTCGCGCTCGGCCAATTTACCTTCAATAAAAGCCACCAGTTCATCACCTTTTTTGCCTTGCAGTACAGGGCGCACTACACGGGCATTCTCTAACCTATCGCCCAAAGTTTTTGGTGAGAGTTTAATATACACGGTTTGCCCGTGGCTGTTCATCCAGTCCATATGGTCAAAAAAGCAAGGCAAGCCACCGCCTGTTGATATCACGGCCTTTTCGGGATAAGGATAATGTTTCAGCACATCCGATTCCAGTTCGCGGAAAGCGGCCTCACCACGCTCGTCAAAATATTCGGCTATGCTTTTGCCAACCCGCTCTACCAAAACGGTGTCCAGGTCAATAAACTCGTACCCCAGCCTTGCAGCGAGCTTTTTACTCCAGGTAGTTTTACCACAGCCCATAAAGCCGATGAGAAAAATGTGGTTTGGGTTGTGATTGGTTGACATGCGGCAAAAATAACAAATTAGTCTTGAGTTCTGAGTCGATAGTCCTGAGTCCGTAACTCCCGACTCAGGGCTCAAGACTCAGGGCTCTGGGCTTATGTCAGCTTCACCCGCGGATCAATAGCGGCGTACAACAGATCCACCAATATACTGATCACCACAAAAATAAACGCGATGAATAATATCGAACCCATCACCACCGGGAAATCGGCTTTCTCCAAAGCGTCCACAGTTGCTTTACCCAAGCCGTTATAACCAAAAATGTATTCCACAAAAAAGGAGCCTGCCAATAGCGAGGCAAACCACGATGCGATTGCAGTTATTACCGGATTCAAGGCGTTTTTAAGCGCATGGCGGTAAATGATCGTCCGCTGCCCTAGCCCCTTTGCTTTTGCTGTACGAATATAGTCCTGACCTAAAACATCCAGCATGGCGCTTCGGGTTAGTTGGACGATGATGGCCAACGGTCGAAGCCCTAAAGTAAGCATGGGTAACACCAGGTTTTTTAACGTGATCACCTCGCCTTTGAACGGATCGTAGCTAAATAAACTACCCGACATGTTAAGTCCGGTGTATTTACTCAGCACAAAGCCAAACACCCAGGCGATCAGTATCCCGGCAAAAAATGCGGGTGCCGATACGCCGATGATGGAAAAACCAACCGCTGCTTTGTCTATCCACGAATCTTTACGAACCGCACTCACTACGCCTAAAAATATCCCGATAATGGTCGCAAATATCATGGACGTAGTGGCCAGCACCAGCGTATTAGGTATCACATCCAACAGCGTTGCCGCTACATCTTTCCGTGTTTGGTACGATCGGCGCAGATAAGGCCATTTTAAAGCCAGCACATGGGTACCCGATACCGGGAACAGCTTAGCATAATGGTACTTGGTTTGCTCCTCGGGTGCGTTCAAATGCACCCCAATTGGCGAAAGGTCGTTCAGATAATAAGCAAACTGCACCGGGATGGATTTATCCAGGCCAAATTCCTTACGCACCGCCTGTAACGACTGCACATCGGCTCGCTGCCCTTGCGTCATCCGCGCCGGGTCAACAGGTAAAATATTGAATAGAAAGAACACCACCACCACTACACCCAGCATCACTGCCAGTCCATAGCCTATTTTTCGGAGGGTGTATCCTATCATTTAGCCTGTTGAAAGTAAAGTTTGACCAGTTTATCATAGCTTGGCACGGTATGGTAATGCCATTTGCTGACGATCATACCATTCTTCATCAATAACACGCCCGGGTTTGATCGTACCATACTTTTCAGCGGGACGCCATCGGCATAAAATATTTCGGGTACCAATTTGTGGGTCTTCGCAAAGTCCAAAGCGGTATGGGGGGCGGTCGAGGTCAATATTACGGTCCGCAGGTTATAGTTATCGGTCAGCGTAATGGCCAACGCATTTAATCGCTCAATGGCTGGTATACTAACGTGATCAAGGTCGTATGCCACAATGATCACATTATAAAAAGGGTTCGACAGCAACTCCTTGGTATAATCATTACCTTGGGCATCGTTGATCTTTAGGTCCTGTATCTTGGGCGCAAAACCTTTTTTGATCAGTTTACTTTCGGGTGTACCAACTATCGTCCAGGCACTATCCTTCCAGATACCGCTGTCAATGTACTCCTTATCGGTCATATCTTTAACCGCCTTGCTTTTTTTGTTCACCAGGTGATAATTGATCTGAAATTCGTCTGGAACAGCTCCTACCGGAGTTTTCATCTCATCCAAAATATTGGCGCCAACCTTATAGGGTAAAAAATCCATCACCGGTAAAAAGTTATAGGTGTAAAAA
>Ga0206971_10181_pt1 | contig 22367 bp, 23 predicted proteins | sample Alteio_BWOrgHeat_85_FD_152917 | JGI IMG/M metagenome (GOLD analysis project Ga0206971, IMG submission 152917) | Enriched cells from forest soil in Barre Woods Harvard Forest LTER site, Petersham, Massachusetts, United States -... | ecosystem: Environmental > Terrestrial > Soil > Temperate forest >...
GTCGAAGAAACTTATGCATAACTAACTTCCTGTTTCTCAAATGCTCCCACAATACTTTTTCAGCAGATGTTTCCCGCTGCCTTAACTCACGGCAAAACTCGATGATGGATTGCATAAACCAAGATAAAATAATTTTTTTAGAAAATCGCAACCCTCTTTCCCGCTTGCGGGAGAGAGGGTGATCGAGCGTAGCGATGATCGGGTGAGTAATCGCCGCCATGCTTAACAGCCTACTTCAAATCCGGCAACCTATCGATCTTCACGATCTCCATATTCCTATAATAAGCCTCACCGCCTTCTGACTGTAATTGAATTTTACCCTTAACCAGCGGTGTTTCGGTAATTATGTAGGCGCCCGGCGAGCCGGTTCTTATTAAGGATCGCGAATTTTCTAATACCATTACCACGTGGCCGTTCACTACATGGATGCTTTTATCGCCGAAGCAATACAGATCGAACGTGTTCCATTCGCCTGACGGTTTTTCATAATCGCCCGAATTGGTGCAACTGTTGGTGGGCGTGCCCATCGCGGCGAAATGTGTCAACGGCGACGCCGGATCATATATCCATTTTGATCTTTTGCTGGTATCGATCTTGCGGGCATGAATATCAGCGCCGACACTGGTAAAGGCGTAATAATGGCCCAGGTTCTTCTCCTCGGCCTGGAAATTATGGCCGCTCATCCAGGCGGTCCAGAACTGGCCCTGCGGGTCGTGGGCATGGTATACCATACCGCCATCGCGTGCGCCTTTGGGTTTGGGTTCATATTGTTTTGTGCCCCATTTAAATTCTATTCTTAAATGATAATTGCCATATTCTTCCTTGGTGCTCAACCCGCCGTATATCTCGCCAGAAATGTGCAGAACAGGCTTGCCGTCAACCATTTCAGTGGTAAAAACGTGCAGCGGATCGTTATTTAAACCCAGCGGTATGCCTTTCATGCCATCACCTTTGGGAACGCCCGGCAGCGAGGTAAGGCTGGTATGCGGAACACCGATAAAGATGTCGAAGTTTTTAAGGTCTTTAGTAAACAAGGGTGTCCACTTGTCGGTTTGGGCCGATGAATGGAGCGTTGCTAAAAGAAGCAACGCGCTTAAAATTGATAATGGTTTCATTTGGGTTTGGATTGGTTGTAACGAATATAGCATTTTTTAGACTTACAACATTCTACAGACAACAGGGGAAAGTCAGAACTAACCTGGAAAACTGTTTTACTTAACTTTAAATACTTTACTTAACTTTGTATATGCAAACTACAGTTCAAAATAAAAATATGTTATTGTCGGCATTGATTGATAATAAACAGAAAATAAGATCATTTGGCGTTACAAAGCTTAGTGTTTTTGGTTCGTTTATTACCGGCAACGTAAAGCCGGATAGTGATGTTGACTTTTTGGTTGAGTTTGAACCCAAGCAGAAGAATTACGACAATTTTATGGAATTGTCTTTTTACCTGGAAGATTTGCTGGGCAGAAAAGTTGAACTGGTTACCGCTCAGGGTTTAAGTAAACATATTGGCCCTAATATCCTAAAACAGGCAGAATATGTTGCCATCTGAGTTAGAATTATTAAAACATATATTAGATGAAATATCCTTTGTTTTGAAGGCTACCGCCGGAAAAGATAAAGAAACTGTTATTGATGACCCTGTATTATCAAGGGCAGTAATAAGAAGTTTAGAAATAATCGGCGAAGCTTGCACAAAGTTAGACCCTGATTTTAAAGCTGTTCATCCCAATATCGAATGGCGAAAAATGAGCGGTACCCGCAATCGTCTCATACACGATTATTTTGGTGTAGATTATGATATTGTATGGGATATTATTATTAATAAACTTCCGGTTTTGAGTGATGGCATCGCAGAAATTATTGATGAATATCCGCAATAGTTAGTTAAACTTCGTAAACCTGCCTTTCTATTTCAGTCCGCCTCGAAGGATGAATTTTTTTCCAACAAGACGCGTCTTGTCGGCACTTTCGCGCGGAACAAATTTCTCGACGCGGTTGTTGAATACCTCCACCACATAAAGATTGCCCGCCGAGTCGACATCGATCGTATGGGGGTCGTCAAAATTACCGGGCCCCCTGCCATACATACCCCAATAGGTGATGAGCTTGCCGTTGAGGTCGAATTTGGCAATCCGGTTACCGGCCCCGGAGACGAGCCAAAGCGTTCCGTCGCGCATCATCAAAAAATGGCTCGGGTTAGGAATGTTCGGCCATTGGTCGAGAAAAGTCCCGTCTTCGCGGAATATCTGGACCCTGTTGTTGCCACGGTCGGCAACATAGATACGGTGTTGCGCATCAACGGCGATGTCGTGGATCAGGATGAATTGCCCGGGGCCGTTACCTTTGGTGCCCCATTCCATGAGGTATTTTCCGTTTTTGTCGAATTTCACCACGCGGGTGTTATGATATCCATCCGTCACGTAGAAAGACCCGTCAGGCATGATAAATAAGGATGACGGCCAGTTGAAATGGCTGTGGTCCGTCCCCGGCACGCCTTTTTCGCCAATTCGAAGCACCAGTTTCTTGCCGTCGTTAGTGAATTTGAGAATTTGGTCGCCCTCGCGGTCCACCACCCATACATGCCGCTCCCGGTCACGCGGATCTAATACGACACTGTGCGGGAGCATGACATCATTGTTCCACTGGCTCCAATCTTCAACCACTTTGCCGTCTGCATTCAGGACCAGGATAAGGTGCTCGTGGGTCGGGTTCAGGATAGGCGGCGGTGTGAAATTACGCACCGGGTTCAACGTCGCGCCATCGGGCCCCAGGATCAGCGATCCCGGTTCCGTAATTTGCTGACCCGAAGAAACAACGAATATCCGGTTGGGGTTGTCAACCGCCACGCCCGTTACGGGCTGATTCCAGTTTTCGACACCCGGCTTGAACCAGTTCTCGACAACACGGTACGGGCCTGTGGCATCCAGGCCGCCTTTTTCGCGCGTGGCTTGTTGCGCCATTGCTGGCAGCGTAAAAGCCAGTAACGCGGCAACGCAACGTAAAGCGCTAAAAATTGATAATAGTTTCATTTGGGTTGAATTGGTTATAACGAATATAAGGATTTTTAGACTTACGAAATTTTTGTTTCATCTTGTTACATTCTGCTAAAATTGTCAATTTTTATAATTAATTGTTTATCAAAAAGTTAAATACTAATTATCCATAAAAACACTGACGAATACGTCGTTACATCTTGTTTCATTCTGTTTCACCCTGTTTTGGCAAATTGTTGTATTTCAATTAATTAACTCAAAATCTTGTTTCACGTGTTTCATTTGTTTCACACTCGCGTGAAACAAAACACTTGCATATCCCTGCCTGCGGCAGGCAGGCACGCATCTGCATATCTGCACATCCCCAAACCATCACATCCAAAAAATGTTATTACTTTTGGACCTGTTAAAAAACACACGATTTGGACAAAGAACTAGTACGCCATTTTATTGATATCGCCCTTAAAGAAGACGTAGGCGACGGCGACCATACCTCGCTGGCCACCATCCCCGAAGGTACAACCGGCAAAGCCAAGCTATTGGTTAAAGACTATGGCATCATTGCCGGCGTTGAGCTGGCCGAATACATTTTCCACCGGGTCGATAAGGGCCTGAAACTAACCGTATTCATAACCGATGGCACCGAGGTTAAGCCAAAGGACATTGTATTCGAGGTGGAAGGCAGCGTGCACAGCATATTGGTAGCCGAGCGCTTGGTATTGAATTGTATGCAGCGTATGTCGGCCATTGCCACCAAAACCGACCAGGTTGTCGATCTGCTAAAAGGTACCAATACCCAGGTGTTGGATACCCGCAAAACTACTCCTGGTATGCGTTACCTCGAAAAATGGGCCGTGCGCATAGGTGGTGGGGTTAACCACCGTTTTGGTTTGTATGATATGATACTGATCAAAGACAACCATGTAGATTATTCGGGCGGCATAAGCAGAGCGATAGAAAACACGCGACAGTACGTAGCCAATCAAAACAAAAAACTCGCCATCGAGATCGAAGTACGCAACATGGACGAACTGGAAGAAGTTTTGCAAACCGGCGGCGTTGACCGTATATTGTTGGATAATTTTAACTTCAACGATCTGCGGCAGGCCGTGAATATGATAGGGGGCCGGTATATTACTGAAGCATCGGGCGGTATTACGGTTGATAATGTACGCGAGTATGCCAATTGCGGGGTCGACTATGTATCCATAGGCGCCCTAACCCATTCTGTTACCTGCCTCGACCTCAGTTTAAAGGCGGTTAAAGCGGCCTGATCTTTTAAATTGTTCTTATTATTGTTTAATTTCAAAGTTTTAGGTGATACATATAAATAGGATTAAACTTGTTAGTACAATTATCAATTTATAATATTGCGCTGATATGATAACCCCACTCTCCATCACGGCGCTTATATTAGCTTATTTATGCGGTTCAATTCCTACCGCGGTATGGATAGGCCAGGCATTCTTCAATATAGATGTGAGGGAGTATGGCAGCGGAAACGCCGGTGCAACCAATACTTTCAGGGTATTAGGCAAAAAAGCCGGGATACCCGTAATGCTACTCGATATTTTAAAAGGCTGGACAGCCACTAACCTGGCCTTTATGATCGGTATAACCACTACCGGGGCATACCACTCTGTACCATTTACTAATTACCAGCTTGCTTTAGGCATTGCCGCGGTTATGGGGCACCTGTTCCCGGTATTTGCAGGCTTTAGGGGCGGTAAGGGAATAGCCACGCTGTTCGGGATGATATTGGCTGTTAATTTACCGGCGGCTTTGTTATGCGTATCGGTATTTATAGTGGTGCTGCTCATTACCCGGTATGTATCGTTAGGTTCAATTATGGCAGGGTTTACTTACCCCATTGGCGTAACCTTTATTTTCCCTACTTATATTAAATCGGTTATTATTTATGGGATGTGTATGTGCCTGCTGATATTGGTGACCCATCAAAAAAATATAGAGCGCCTGCTGAAAGGCAGGGAATCGAAAGTTAATTTCTTCAAGAAAAAGCCGGTTAACTACGCGGAGCAGGCTGACCCAGAACTTCAAGAATAGCCTTTGCCTTTAACAGGCATTCTTCATACTCCTTTTCGGCATCGGCATGATAGGTAATAGCGCTGCCAGTTTGGAACGACAAATACTTTTCTGTTGAATTATATAATAAGGTCCTGATCACTACATTGAGATCAAAATCATTATCAGGGCTAAAATAGCCTACGGCCCCCGAGTATACACCACGCCTGCTGCGCTCATATTGCTCCATCAGCCGCATTGAACTGATCTTGGGTGCGCCTGTCATGCTTCCCATGGGGAAAGTGTTGCGTATAGCCTGAACGGCTGAAATTCCATCCTGCAACTCACATGCAATGGTCGATATCATTTGGTGTACCTGGTTAAAGGTATAAATGCCGAATAATTCTTCGGTTTTAACCGTACCGGGTTTTGCTGATCTTGTAAGGTCGTTACGTACCAGGTCCACTATCATTACATTTTCCTGTAGTTCTTTGGCGTGGTTGCGTAGTTCTTGTTTAATGGCTTCATCCTCCTTGTCGCTGCCGCCTCTTTTGGCTGTTCCCTTAATAGGCTGCGATACCAGTTTATTGCCGCGTTTGGCCAAAAAACGTTCGGGCGACGCGCAAAGGACATAATTATCATTCCATTTATAAAATGCGGCAAATGGGGTGGGCGATATGCGGTTAAGCTGTAGAAAAATGGCAACCGGATCTATCTCCGCGTTATCCGCAAAAAATTCCTGGCAAAAGTTGGTTACATAAATATCGCCCCGGCTGATGTGTTCTTTAATTTTGGCGGCTGTATTTAAATATTCCGCCTTACTAAAACGCGATCGCAGGTTGATATCGCCCGGTTTTGAAACGGCGGGTATTTGCTGGTCTATATACTTAAAAGCGGCATCGGCGTCGTCAGAAACAATTTCAACCTCGTTGCCCTTAATTAATATTAAATGCTTTGGCGCGAAAAAATACAGGTCAGGAAAATGAAGATGATCCGGGTTTGCAGAGGATAAGTTCTCTGTTTCATTCTTAAGGTCATAACTCAAAAAACCGGTTAACCACCCAGGGTTTTTTTCGCGAAACTTTTCCAGTTCCTCAAAAGCCGACCCGGTGCCGGCGGTAATAGAATCTTTAACACCGGCGGCAATTAGTGTATCATATTTTGAATGAGGGTCTTTGAATTTATTAGAGTCGAGGTAACAAGCCGCATCAAACGAAGCTGCCCATTGCAGGGCTTTTTGTTTAAACAGATGCAGATCGGTTACTTCTATCTTTTTTATCATTTAATGCAATACCAACGTCTGCACCCTATCAGGCCCTACGGATAGATATTTAATTGGCACACCCAACTCGTTCTCCAGGTAATCAATATACGATTGCAACTTCGCAGGTATTTCTGATAACTCAGTTATACCTGTCAGGTCTTCGTTCCAACCGTCAATTTCCTTTAAAACCGGTATGGCATCAACAGAGCAAATATCATAAGGCATATAGTCTATCTTTTCGCCTAAATAATTATAATGCGTGCAGGCGTAAATTTTATCGAAACCGCTTAACACATCGGCCTTGGTCATTACCATTTGGGTTACGCCGTTCAGCATAATGGCATATTTTAATGCCGGCAGGTCTATCCACCCGGTACGACGTGGCCTACCGGTAGTAGCACCAAATTCATGGCCAATTCTGCGCAGCTCTTCGCCAACTTCATCATTCAGTTCTGTAGGGAAAGGGCCGCCTCCTACGCGGGTACAATACGCTTTAAATATGCCTATCACCTCCCCTATTTTGTTGGGCGCGATACCCAAACCTGTACATGCGCCCGCGGTTGTTGTGTTTGATGAAGTTACAAAAGGGTACGAGCCAAAGTCAATATCAAGCATGGTGCCCTGGGCACCTTCGGCTAATATTTTTTTGCCCCGTTTAATATAATCATTGACAAAATGTTCCGAATCAACCAGCCGGAACTTTTTGATCAGTTCAATAGCTTCAAAAAACGCTTGTTCGCGTTCAGAAAAATCAGCCACCTCGCCATATAGCGCCTGCAGCATGGAGGTATGTTTATCAACCAATTTTTGGTAGCGTTCTTTAAAATCGGGCAGGGTAATATCGCCAACGCGTAAACCGTTGCGCCCTGTTTTATCCATATAAGTAGGGCCGATACCTTTCAGGGTAGAGCCTATCTTGCCTTCGCCCATTCGTTTTTCGGAGGCGGCATCAAGCAACTGGTGGGTAGGTAATATTAAGTGCGCTTTTTTGGCAATGAGCAAATTGTTTTTAGCCAAAAGGTCATGGCCGGCATCTTTCAACTTATCTATTTCCCTTTTCAGGGTAATGGGGTCAATAACCACACCGTTGCCTATTAAATTGAGGGTATTGTTAAAAAATATACCCGAAGGGATCGTATTTAAAACAAACTTTTTACCGTCAAACTCCAGCGTGTGGCCGGCGTTTGGCCCTCCCTGGAAACGGGCTATCAGATCGTAACCCGCGCTTAATACATCAACAATTTTTCCTTTACCTTCATCGCCCCACTGGAGGCCCAATAATACGTCAACAGCCATTATAAAATCAGAATATTTTTAAGGTGGTAAAGTTATACTTTTCTGTCGCAAAAGCCTGCCCTTAGTTTTTCACAATTACCATAAAGATTTAAAGAATGATGCTTTATTTCGAACTTTAACAGGCCGCCCATCATACTTTGTATTTGCTGTATGCGCGGGTCGCAAAATTCAACCACCTTGCCGCAGTCCAGGCAAATAATATGGTCATGCTGCTTGTAGCCGTACGATTTTTCGAATTGCGCCATATTTTTGCCAAACTGGTGCTTGGTAACCAGGTCGCATGATACCAGCAGCTCCAGCGTATTGTAAACTGTGGCGCGGCTAACCCGGTATTTTTTATTTTTCATGTGGATATATAATGATTCCACATCAAAATGGTCGCTTCTTGAATATATCTCTTCGAGTATGGCAAAGCGTTCGGGCGTTTTACGCAGACTTTTATTTTCAAGGTAAGCCTCGAATATTTTTTTTACCATTGCTATGGCTTCCTGCTGGGGCATAGTGTGTTATTAATGTGCAAAGTTATAATTTTAAGTTGAGTAGTGAATGGGCAATAGTGAGTTTTTAAACTATGCTAAACTTACTATCCACTCTCTACTCACCATTCACCACTCACTACATTGCTTTTTCAACCTCCGCGTCAAAACGGGTAACCCCGGTAACGCCTTTTACAGTTTTTAACCGCTTTATCAGGTCATCCAGGTGTTGGGTATCATTTACATATACCATTATAGTACCTTCAAAAATACCGTTGTCGCTATCAACCGTAATAGAGCGCATGTTTACTTTAAAATCGGTTGAAATTACGGTTGTTAATTTGTTAATTAACCCCACATCGTCAATACCGGTGATACGTAAGCCGGTTAAAAATGCCAATTCCTGCTGGTTGGTCCAACGTGCTTTTACAATGCGGTAACCATAATTAGCCATTAGTTTGGCTGCATTGGGACAATTGGTTCGGTGGATTTTTATACCATCGCTAACGGTAACAAAACCAAATACATCATCACCCGGTATCGGGTTGCAGCAATTGGCCAGTTTATAGTCAATTTTTTGCATATCCTCACCAATAAGCAGCATATCGGTGTCTTTGGCTTTGATGTTTCGCAACAGGCCCTGCAACTGCTCGTTCTCAATTCTATCCTGCGGCTTATTTTCAACTACTTTTTCCGAAAGCTGGTAATCTTTCAGGTCCTTCATATCAATAATGCCTTTTGCTACATTAAAGAAAAGGTCCTGGGTAGAAGGTAGTTTAAAATAATAGCTCAGCTTATGTATATTTTCAGAGTTATAGGTGATCTTTAACGATTTTAGCTTGCGTTCCAATATCTCTTTCCCATCTTCAGCTATCCTGCGTTTCTCTTCTTTTAATGCCGATTTTATCTTGGCCTTGGCTTTCGCGGTTACTACAAAGCCCAGCCAATCTTCTTTAGGCGTTTGTTTGCTTGAGGTAATAACTTCTACCTGGTCGCCATTTTGCAGCTTATAACTAAGCGGCACCAGTTTATGGTTAACTTTTGCGCCAATACAACTCGCGCCAACATCGGTATGTATCTCAAAAGCAAAATCGAGCGCGGTGGCGTTTAACGGAAGCTGGATGAGCGCACCTTTGGGAGTGAAGATAAATATCTCATCAGAGAACAGGTTCATCTTAAAATCATCCAAAAACTCCAGCGCGTTGGAATCGGGATTCTTCAGCATATCCCTCACCTTTTGCACCCATTGGTCCAGGCCACTATCGGTGGATGATTCTTTATATTTCCAATGCGCCGCGAAACCTTTTTCGGCAATTTCGTTCATGCGCTTGGTGCGTATCTGTACTTCAACCCATTGTCCGCGCGGGCCCATTACCGTAGTATGTAATGATTCGTACCCGTTAGCCTTGGGCGATGATATCCAATCGCGCAGCCTGTCAGGGTTTGGGCGGTAAAGGTCGGTAACTATTGAATAGGCCTTCCAGCAATCGGCTTTTTCGCTTTCCGGTGTGCTATCCAGTATAACCCGGATGGCAAAAAGATCATAAACCTCCTCGAAGGGAATGGTCTTTTTCTTCATTTTATTCCAGATGGAATGAATAGATTTTGGCCTCCCAAAAATATCGGCCTCTAACCCCTGGCTATGCAATACTTTTTTTACCGGTTCAATAAAATCCCTGATAAATTTTTCGCGTTCGGCTTTTTTCTCGTTTAACTTATTTTTAATGAACTGGTAGGTTTCTCTTTCCATGTATTTCATAGAAAGGTCTTCGAGTTCCGATTTTATGGCATATAACCCTAGCCGATGCGCTAAAGGCGCATATAAGTAAACAGTTTCTGATGAAAGTTTAAGCTGCTTGTCGCGCGGCATAAACTCCATGGTACGCATATTGTGTAAACGGTCGGCCAGTTTTATCAAAATCACCCTTACATCGTCAGCAAGGGTAAGCAGCATTTTACGGAAATTCTCGGCTTGCAGCGAGCTGTTTGTATCAAATACACCCGATATTTTAGTAAGGCCGTCAATTATTTTCGCGACTTTTTTTCCAAATTCCTGTTCAATGTCATCCAGCGATACGTCGGTATCTTCAACAACATCATGCAATAAAGCGCATACTATAGAGGTGGTGCCCAGGCCAATCTCTTCGGCGGCTATTTGCGCTACGGCTATTGGATGATAAATATAAGGTTCGCCCGATTTACGGCGCATATCTTTATGGCTTTCCAAAGCCATATCAAATGCTTTGCGTATCATGCGCTTATCGCCTTTTTGCAGGGTTGATTTACTTGCACGCAGCAAAGCACGGTATCTTTTTAAGATCTCCGTCTTTTCTACTTCCAGGTCAATCAGTAATTCTTTCATAGTCAGGCATTATCAGTATAATATCATAAACTTGCAATAAACTTTTAAATTGCAGGTTATTATAAAATACCAAAAAAAAATGCATTAATTTTGCAGTAAGTAAAATTATGAAATTAATTGGGCTTTTATTAGTGTTTTGTTGCTTAATGGGTACATTAAAGGCTCAAACAACTACGCCTGCATTCCCAAAAACAGGCAAAAATGATACCATAAGAACTTATGTCACCCTTTTAAATGGCGAAATGGTACCCTGGATTGTTACCGAGGACATAACCATATTTGATACCCGAATATTTAAAAGCGAAGCCGACAGGAAGGCTTTTAACCTGTTAAGGTATAATGTGCGTAAAGTTATACCGTACGCGCATTTTGCAGGCAGCAGGTACAGGCAATTACAGCGTGACCTTGCCTTAACCGGCGATAGCAAAAAGCAAAAAGAACTGGTAAAAGCCTGCGAAACCCAGATAAAAGATATGTTTAAGAGAGAGATAGAAAACCTGACAATTAGTCAGGGTGAGATATTAATAAAACTAATAGACCGGGAAACAGACAATACTACTTACGATGTGGTTAGACAATTGAAGGGTGGTTTTAACGCTTTTTTACTGCAATCGGCTGCGCGGATATTTGGACATAACTTAAAAGAAACCTACGAACGAGACGAACAACATGATATTGAGCAGATACTCCAGGAGTCGGGTTATGATTCTTACAGGAATTAAAAAATGAGTAGTAATACCATCTACCAGTTTAGTGCTAAAACAATATCAGGACAAGAAATAAGCTTATCCAATTATCAAAACAAAGTGCTTCTTATTGTAAATACCGCTTCTGAATGTAGTTTTACACCCCAGATAAAAGACCTCGTGGCTTTAAAAAATGAACTTTCGGGAAAGGATTTTGAAATACTGACTTTCCCTTCTAATGATTTTGGCGGACAGGAACCATTGGAAGGTGAGGCTATTGTAGCTTTTTTTGAAAAGTACGGAGCTAATTTTCCCATATTTGAAAAAATGAGGGTGCGGGGGCCATACGCCCACCCTTTGTATAAATTTTTTGCTGATAAAAAAGAAAATGGTGTATTAAGCTCTGTTCCCAGGTGGAACTTTCATAAGTTTTTGATCAGCAGGGCGGGCGCGGTAACAGATTTCTTTTACCCTTTTACAAGTCCTACCTCTTCAAAGATCAGGAAAAAAATAGGGCGCTTGCTGGCAGCCGCCCATTAATTATTACGTTTAAACTATGCTTAAATTAGATATATTAGTTTTACCTGTTCATCCTGATGATGCCGAATTGGGGTGTGGAGGCACGATAGTAAAGCACATTGCCCTGGGAAAAAAGGTTGGTATAGTAGACCTTACCCGTGGCGAACTAGGTACACGCGGCTCTGCCGAAATACGCGGCAAGGAAGCCGCCGCCGCTGCCGAAATACTCGGCCTTGCTGTGAGAGAAAATTTAGCTATACCCGACGGTTTTTTTGAAAATACAAAAGAATACCAGCTAAAAGTTATTGAAGTCATACGCAAATACCAGCCTGAAATTATTATTACCAATGCTTATCACGACAGGCACCCCGACCATGGCCGGGCGAGTGACCTGGTTTATACTTCGGCCTTTTTATCGGGTTTGCGAAAGATCGAAACACATGCAGATGGTAAACTACAAGAACCCTGGCGTGCAGGAATACTGCTGCATTTTATACAAGATGAATATATTAAACCTGATATATTGGTTGATGTTACTCCCTACTGGGATAAAAAAATTGAAAGTATACGGGCCTACAGTTCACAATTCTTTAATCCGAAATGGGAAAATGAGCCCCAAACCTATATCTCATCGCCGGAGTTTATTGAAGTAATTGAAGCCCGCGCACGCGAGTTTGGAAAAAACATACGGGTAAAATATGCCGAAGGCTTTACCTCGCGCAGAATTTTAGGAGTTGGTAATTTGTTTGATCTTTTATAAGTAAGAAGTTTTGAGTCTAAAGTCCTACATTTTATTTTTACTTATTATGGCAACTGTTGTTGCCTGTAGCACGACTAAGAAAATACCCTTAGGTCAAGGGACTATGGTGCAATTACCTTCAAGTGCACGACAATTAAGCAAGGAAGAATTTGCCCAACAAAACCAAAAATATTTCCAGGCAATGCCCTTACAAGTCCTTGATAATTTATATTTAGCTGGCAATATATTGGTATCGTTCAGGAATATTCGCAATATTGCCTCGACAGAAGAAAGCTATGAAAAAAAGAAGATTGTATGGGATAGAATAGTTAGTGAGAATTCAGATGCAAGTCCAAATAATAGAGTCACTCTTACTACTATCAATAATAATCAAGTATTAACATGGCGTATTATAAATAAAGGTCAAATTAGTATCAGTTTTTTTTGTAAGGATAAGTCCAATAAATTCAACTTAACTGGCGCTGTAAAAGGGACATCAGCGGATAGTACTAAAGCCGACAATGTGGTTTCTTATATGACTAACCATGTTAAATTTAGTCAGTAATCAATGCTGTTAAAACAGACTCTTGACTCACTACTTATCACTCACTACTCACAACTAAACCCTCACATATTCAAAACGATTATTATCGTCGTTTCTTTCCCTTTTTAGCTTGTGTTCTTTTGCAAGTTTTAAAAGTATGCCTGATAATTCGGAAGTTTTAAAATCTGAGTTATACTGTTCTTTACAGTAATCGGCAATTGCGGATATGGAGTGTGCAGTTTTAAAAAAATCCGTTACCAGTAATTGGTTCAATATTTTCGTAGCGCCGGGTTTTTTACGCCCATGAGAATCTGAATGATTCCCGTTATCGGCAGCAGGCTTTTTGGTGCTTTTTTTTGCAAAAAATTCGTACCCGTCTGGCTCGCTTTTTTCAAACTCGATCATAACATCCAATAATTTATCAACAACCCTTACCTGTACGGCTTCAGATTGGAACAAATTAACAACTTCGGATATCTCCATTAATTGCTTTTTTAATTTTTCGATTGGCTTGCTCATGATATAAAATAGGCTACGGGATAAATATTATTTCATACAGCTTAACAGGGGCAATAATTAGGATATGAGCCTGTTAGCGAAATAATAATAAAAAAGATAACGCAAAAATACGATTATAGTATATTGCAAATAAGCAAAGTTTTCTAATACCATAAAAAACAGGCACTTGTAGCAAAAATATTACACTTTTATAGCTTATTCGCTATTTTTTGAAGAATATGCAGGCCTTCGTCAATATTATTTTTTTCAATAATAAGCGCCGGCCTGAACCGTATGGTATGGTTGCCGCAGCCTAAAAACATTACGTGATTGTCCATGCCCAATTGTATAAATTTATCCCGGGTGGTTTTATCCGGGAAATCAAACGCGGTAAGCAGCCCTTTGCCCCGTACATTGCTGATGATGGGTACGTTGCCGGCAATATGTTTTAGTTGATCCTGTAAATATTGGCCGTTTTCGGCGGCTTTGGCGCATAAGTTATCATCCTCAATAATTTCAAGTATTTTGGTGCTACGCACCATATCAACCAAACTGCCGCCCCAGGTTGAGTTAATGCGCGAAGAAATTTTAAATACATTATTTTCAACTTCATCTATACGTTTACCGGCTAAAATACCGCATACCTGCATCTTTTTACCGAAGGCCAAAATATCGGGCCGGGCATTTTCGCCAAAATGTTCATGGCACCAAAACTTGCCGCTCAGGCCCACGCCGGTCTGTATCTCATCATAGATCAGCAGCGCTTCGTTCTCATCAGCCAGTTGCCTTAATTGTTCCATAAACTCTCCGCGTACATGGTTATCGCCGCCTTCAGCTTGTACCGGTTCAATTATAATGGCACATATATCGTCCTTATTATCGGTGAAAGCCTGTTTGATCTGTGTAGTGGATAAGGCCTCCCTTTTTAAAAGATCGGCATGGCTGCTTTCCGTATAAGGAAAATTAACCTGCGGAAAAGAAACCCGCGGCCAATCAAACTTAGCGTACCATTTTGTTTTAACGGGCAGCGTGTTGGTTAAACTAAGTGTATAACCCGAACGGCCATGAAAAGCGTGTTCAAAATGCAGCACTTTAAACCCCTGTTCGGTAGTATAGCCTTTGGCGAAGTTTTTTTGAACTTTCCAGTCCATAGCGGTTTTAAGCGCGTTCTCAATTGCCAGGGTACCGCCCGATATAAAAAAAGCATGAGGAAGATATTCGGGGATGCCCACCCTTTCAAAAGTTTCCAGGAACTGGGCGTATTGGGTAGTGTATATATCGGAATTCGACGGATTGGTGAGCGCCGCCAACACCAGGTTTTTTTTAAACTCTTCATCATTCAGCATTTTGGGATGATTATACCCCAATGGCACCGACGCGAAACAGGTAAAAAAATCAAGCAGGGTGCGTTTGTTTTTCGAATCGTAAATGTATACGCCCTTGCTTTTCTCCATATCAAAAGTAAGGTCGAAACCATCGGCCAATACATGCTTTTTTAATGTTTGCTGTACATTTTCTGGGGAGACGGATAGCTTATACATGGGAGGATGCTTTGTGCAAATTTACTAAATGATGTGCAGATATGCGGATATGCAAATGTGCAGATGAATTATTTAAATGCAAGCATACCATTTCGAACATACTGAGAAATCTGGTCATCGCCCAAATTTGCACATCCACACATCAAAACTTCTCCTTCATCCCCAGCAAGCCCCAAATACCACCGCTATGTATAGCCAGGATACTGCTGCCGGGCTTAAAGTAGTTTTTGGCTGCCAGGTCATAAATTGCATAAAGCATTTTGCCCGTATAAATGGGTTCTATCAATATACCTGTCGCGGCTATGAATTTTTTTACGAAAGCAATAAGGTCATCATTCACCTTGCCGTATCCCCCAAAATGGTAGCCGGTATGCAATTGGTAATTTACCGGTGCGGTTAAAAATTTATTGATCTCTTCTGCCACAAAACATCCGTTTTTCAATACGGGGACAGCATGGAAAGCTGTTGATAGCTGATGGCTGTAAATGCCGTTAATAATTCCAGCAGACATGGTACCGGTACCCGCCGCGCAAAAAATATGATCGTAAGCTTCCGTCAGCTCATTAACAAGTTCGCTGCACCCTTTGACAGCTTCGGGCGACGCGCCGCCTTCATTAATAAAAAAGGCTTCGTTATCGGCGGCAAAGTATTTATTAAACAATACCGGCTTGTCACGGTAGCTTTCGCGGTCTGTGAATATCAGGTCCATACCATGCAGGCGGCAAAGAAAAAGGGTATCGTTTTCTACCTGTTCGCCGCGCACTATACCGATAGCTTTAAAGCCAAATTTGGCCGCCGCGGCGGCTGTTGCCAACAAATGATTGGAGTAGGCGCCGCCAAAGGTTACCAGGCGGGTTTTGTTTTCGGCCTGCGCTTGTTTGAGCAGGTATTTCAGCTTGCGCCATTTATTTCCTGATATAATGGGATGTATCAGGTCATCCCTCTTTATAAAAACTTTTAAGCCCTGTTCATCAAACAATTTATCATTTATTTGATGAACAGGGCTAAAAATCTCCAGGTCAATATTCATTAAGCTATTTAGAAGCCTAAACCTACGCCAGCATTAGCCGAATTGTAGCTGCCGCCTACGCTATATGAAGCATAAATACGCAATATCAACAAGTTCAGCTGGAAACCAAAATCGGCACGCATGCTACCGGGTATGCTGGTTTCTGTTATGTGAACCGGGTCTTTTACCACTGTATAAAAAGTGCCTTGTCCCGTACCTGTTGCTTGTATAGGATAATTTCCATATATACCCACATCTGTATTAGCGGTTTGGTAACCTACCGATGCAAATGGCGTAAAGAACAATAGCCTTTTTGAAATAATTGCCTGAACATTTACACCACTAAAAACACCATTCAAATGCTGTGTGCTAAAATCAGCTGTCGGCTGGCCGGGGACCGGGGTGGCACCGGCATCAGGCTGAACACTTAAACCTTTTGTATAAGTAATGCGGTTATAATTTACAGCTATTGCCAGATCAAAGGGTTTCGGAACCTTTTTAGCAAAATCCTGTATAATATCATGTTTAATACCAAAGCCAAACATAGTAACAGAACCTCCGTTACTCCCTAAATTGATGGTAGGTGTAGTGCGGATGGTTATATCGGTATGATGAACCAAACCTATGGTAAGCTGAATATCGGGTGCCGGAACATAATTCTGTATTACACCTTGAGGCATTTTAAAGGATGTGATTTTATTTCCGTTATCATCATTAATACGCAATACCGGTTGTGCACCATTTTTGTCACCGGCAAATGTTTGGGCAATGTTTGTTGGCGATGAAGCATCAGGTGTTAAATGGCTTGATAAACCGATCTTTGTGACATCAAAAGTTTGTTCGGCAGTAGGTATCTGGGTAACATTCGCCGTAATACGAAGGTCAAAATGTAAAAGTTTTTTTGTAGCAGCGGTATTGTTCCATCCGCTGTTCAATCCAACACCAAAACCTTTGAATAAAGGCTCAGCAAAAGCTTGAACCAGTTTTGTAGCATCGCCCGGGCTTGATTTGATCAGTTGATCAAAGCCGCCGCCGTTATCGCTGCTACTCTGTGCACTTGCCTTGAATGCACCAGTTGTTAAAATTACTAAAGTAATTAGGGAGTAGAGTTTTTTCATAATTTTAAATTAATTCTTAAGGATTTTAAGAATATAAATGTAATATATATTTAGTAATTACCAATATTTAACCGTTAATGTTAATATTTTTCAATGCGCATTTAGCTGAAAAAAACGGCTATTTTTGTGCAAATGATAAAAGAGCCCGATGTATTTGAACAGGATGAACAGGATCTGTATGAGCATCTGCGTATAACGGTTGATAAAGGGCAATCACTGTTACGCATTGATAAATTTTTGATGCACCGGGTTGAAAATGCGTCGCGCAACCGTATTCAAAACGCTATCGACGCGGGCAATGTACTGGTAAATGATAAGGAAATAAAGGCCAGCTACAAGGTAAAGCCGCTTGATGTTATATCGGTTGTGCTGCCTCATCCGCCGCGCGATACCGAAGTATATCCCGAAAACCTGCTGGTTGATATAGTTTATGAAGATGATGATGTACTGGTGGTTAACAAAGCCGCCGGAATGGTGGTTCATCCGGGCTATAATAACTATACGGGCACACTGGTTAACGCGCTGGTTTACCATTTTCAGCAATTACCCACTTTACCGGGTAATGACGGACGGCCCGGACTGGTGCACCGTATTGATAAGGATACTTCGGGTTTATTGCTGATCAGCAAGAATGAGCGGTCTATGACCTACCTGGCCCGGCAGTTTTTTGATCATACCATTACCCGTAAATACATAGCCCTGGTTTGGGGCGACCTGGAGCAAGATGGTACGGTAAGCGGCTATATTGGCCGGAGTGTGAACGACAGGCGGGTAATGTCAATTTATGATGACCCCGAAAAAGGGAAATGGTCTGTCACGCATTATAAAGTTTTAGAGCGGATGAATTATGTTACCCTGGTAGAATGTGAACTGGAAACCGGCCGTACGCACCAGATAAGGGCTCATATGAAGCATATAGGCCACCCCTTGTTCAGTGACGCTACTTATGGGGGCGATAAAATTTTAAAGGGTACGGTTTTTACCAAATACCGGCAATTTGTTGAAAATTGTTTTGCACTGATGCCGCGCCAGGCCCTGCACGCGCAAACGCTTGGATTTACGCATCCGTCAACAAAAAAATATATTCATTTTGAAGCGCCTCTGCCGCAGGATTTTGAATCGGTTTTACAAAAATGGCGTAAATATGTTAAGATAGATAGTTAGATTTGAGACGTGAGATTGGAGATAGCCGACGATTATGCAACATTCAAATACAAAGCCTCAAATCTCATAGCTCATATATCTCATATCCGAATGGCGCCATTATACATCAATTTTAACGGAGAAGTATTACCGGCCGATAGCAAACTGCTTTCGGTAGCTAACCGCGGGTTTAAATATGGCGATGGTTTGTTCGAGAGTATGCGGATGCTTAAAGGTCAGCTAAAATTTGCCGGTATGCATGCCGACCGTTTGCAGCGCGGCATGAAGGCCCTGAAAATGGACGGCTATTCGCAAATGGACGATTATTTTTTAAAGGAGAAAGCCGAACAGTTATCTATCCGCAATAAAGCGAAGAACGGGCGATTGCGGTTAACTGTATACCGCGATTCGGAAGGCTTTTATGCCCCATCACAAAATAAAGCAGGGTATTGCCTGGAATTTCAGCCTGCTGATGATTCGCGTTATGTTTTAAATGAAAAAGGTTTAATTGTTGACCTGTTCACTGATCTGCCCAAGGCCTGCAACTACCTGTCGAACATTAAAACCTGCAACGCGCTCATTTATGTTATGGCGGCCCTCTATAAAACCCAGAATAACCTTGATGAAGTATTTTTGCTTAACCAGAACGGATTTTTATGCGAGGCAGGCAGTTCGAACGTATTTGTATGGTATCAAAATCATTTATATACCCCTGCTTTAAGCGAGGGATGTGTGGAAGGTGTTATGCGGCAGGTAATTATTAATATCGCGCAGAAAAACAATATACCTGTTACCGAAGCGCAAATTAATCCCGAAATTTTATACGAGGCCGACGAGGTTTTTTTAACCAATGCCAGCCGGGGTATACAATGTGTTATGGGTTATGGCATACGCCGATATTTTAACAAGGTGAGCAAAATGCTGCTGGATGAGTTGAATAAATTGTAATCGATGGCGTTATTAATTTATTGTTGATTTTTAACTACATTTGATATAACCATTATTAACACAAGTAAACCTCAAATTTGAACCAATAAAATGAAATCATCATTAACTCTGTTTTGTTGTGCGTTTTTAATTACTACGTCGGCATTTTCACAAAAACTTACCAATAAATGGACATCATTATTAACTGCCGACGGGCGTAATTTTGACGTATTTATAGGTATCCCTCATACAAGCATTACCGACCCTAAATTGGATGGGTGGGATAAAGGCGATGGCATGGACCATGGTACCCCCCTTGGCTTAAATAACGACCCTTTACACGTTTTTACTATTGAGATGGTTGACGGCCAGCCGGTATTGCATATTTCGGGACAGATATTTGGCGGGTACAGCACCAAAGAGGAGTATGGTAACTATCACTTAAAAGTTGAATTTAAATGGGGTGAAAAAAAGTATGCGCCTAAGTTGACGGTGAGACGAGATAACGGCATATTATTTCATGGTAAAGAGCCACGCGACCAGTTTTGGCACGTTTGGTACCGCGCACCCGAATTCCAGGTAGAGGAAGGCAATATGGGCGACCTTTATTCCCTGGCGGGAGTTGGATCGGATGTGCATGCAAGGGTAAAAGATACTGTTACTAAACGAGGCTGGATATATGACCCGGCAGCGCCTTTACACTATTTTGCATCATGGGGGAAACCCGGAGAACCTGCACCACCCAGTAACCTGTCGCATTTAAAAGGTGATTTTGAAAAACCGAATGGCGAATGGAATACTATTGAGCTTTATTGCTATGGCGATAAAGCTGTGTATGTAATTAACGGGCATCCGGATATGATGTTAGAAAATATACGCACTGTGCCAAAGGATGGCAGCCCTACAACCCCGCTTACTAACGGGCATATTCAATTCCAATCAGAAGGTGCAGAAGCTTATTACCGCAATATACAGATAATCAAACTGGATAAAATGCCTGATTTTAAGTTTTAATAAACAAGCATAATTACCCTGCGAGTCATTGCGGGGAACGAAGCAATCTCCATGCCTGTCGGCATAGAGATTGCTTTTTTGTTTTAGAAATAATCTTAAAAAAATAATTGATTCTTTATTGATTTGCATGTGTAGGGATTGCTTCGTTCCTCGCAATGACGCGCTGAGTAACCTACAATTTCACACCTCTCAAAAATTCCTCAATAGCCATACGTTTCTTACCTTCCAACTGCACGTCGGTAACGCTTATAAAACCATCCTGCGCGGCAAATTTTAAATAGGTTTTATTATCGGTTAAAAAACCGCCGGGTTGTATGCCGGGCTGAGCTAACTGGCAGTCGGCACGGTATATTTTAAATGTTTTCCCGTTAAGCTGCGTAAAGGCCGTGGGGAGCGGGCTTAAACCACGTATAAAGTTGTAAATGTTTTCGGCAGGCTGGTTCCAGTTAATGTTGCAATCTTCTTTAAAAATTTTTGGTGCGGTTTTCAACTCCACATCTTCCGGGATCTGTGTGGTTTGCGGCGATTGGTTATACCGGCCACTTTCAATAGCTTTAACTGTTTTTACTACCAACCCCGCTCCTTTGTTCATTAAACGGTCATGCAATTCGCCCGCGGTTTCGTGGCCTGTAAGGGTTACTTTTTCGGTAAATAATATATCGCCGGTATCAATATCATGTTTCAGGAAGAAAGTAGTAACGCCGCTTTCTTTTTCGCCGTTAATTAACACCCAGTTAAGCGGGGCCGCGCCGCGGTATTGGGGCAGCAGCGAAGCATGTAAATTAATGGTGCCTTTATCGGGCATGTTCCAAACTTCTTCGGGCAGCATACGGAACGCTACCACTACCTGCAGGTCGGCCTGTAATGATCTTAATTCGGCTAAAAATTCGGGGTCTTTTAAATTGGTTGGTTGTAAAATTCGTAAGCCGTTGGCAACAGCATATTGTTTTACAGCCGATTCAGTTATCTTCTGGCCACGCCCGGCGGGTTTATCAGGTGCGGTTATTACGCCTGCAATTTCAGAGCCTGCCTTAATCAATTCATCCAATGATGCTGCAGCAAATGGGGGCGTACCCATAAATACAATTTTCATGTTGAAAATATAATAATTTAATTTGATAAGTTATGCCTTATCAAATTAAATTGAATGAGAATTGTTTTAATTAAAAAATAACCCGCTATTTTTTATTGATATAATAAATATTTGCGTCTCATAGCCTTGTAAATGCTTAGTGCAGGCTCCCAGCTATGGCGTATTTCTGCCTCACTTTTACCGGCTTCAATTTGTTTTCTAAGCTCTTCGTTACCTGCAAGCTTTGTAAAGTAGGTGTTAAAAAAATGCTGTTTATCGGGGAAAGCCCGGTACAGTTCTATCAGCCATGATAAATTAATATGGCCACTCTTTATAATAATATTGGTATCATAATTTCTCAGGTCTATGCCGTAACAAACCTGTTTTTTTTGCGGTGGTTCCTCACTCATGCCCGGTATGCTCACCGGGGTAAATGAATACCGGTATTTCCCTTTTAATAACGGATGGCCTATCTCCTGGAAAGGGACCAGTGTACCCCGGCCCACACTTAAACTTGTGCCCTCAAACAAACACAAGCTTGGATAAAGTAATACCGATTGATTAGTATTTAAATTAGGCGACGGGTTTACAGGCAGCTGATAGGTTGATGAATGCATATAATTTGCAACCTTAATTATTTTTAATTTACATTGTATATGGTTTTTTAACCAGCCTTCGCCATTTATCATTTGCGCATATTCGGCAATGGTCATGCCGTGTGTAATGGGTACAGGGTGCATACCAACAAACGAGCGATATGCGGTATCTAAAACCGGCCCGTCAACAGTATACCCGTTAGGATTTGGCCTGTCTAATATCATTAGTTCTATGTTATTTTCGGCACAAGCTTCCATCACATAATGCAGGGTAGAGATATAAGTATAAAAGCGGGCGCCTACATCCTGTATATCAAATATAACCAGGTTAATAGTTTCCAGGTCGGCAGGGGTTGGTTTAAAATGCTTGCCGTAAAGCGATATTACCGGCAGGCCGGTTTTGGGGTCAACACTATCATCAACTACCGCCCCGTTACTTGCATTGCCCCTGAAACCATGTTCGGGACCAAATATTTTTTTTATGGTTAAACCCAGCTTAAGAAGGCTATCAACACTTGCTATGCGGCTCTTGCCGATAA
>Ga0206971_10183_pt1 | contig 22234 bp, 13 predicted proteins | sample Alteio_BWOrgHeat_85_FD_152917 | JGI IMG/M metagenome (GOLD analysis project Ga0206971, IMG submission 152917) | Enriched cells from forest soil in Barre Woods Harvard Forest LTER site, Petersham, Massachusetts, United States -... | ecosystem: Environmental > Terrestrial > Soil > Temperate forest >...
GGGCGGAGGCCCCATCCATGGCCGCCGTCGGAGTAAATGTGCAACTCGGCGGGGACTTTGGCATTTTTCAGCGCGAGAAAATAGACGGTCGAGTTTTCGACGTGGACGGGATCGTCTTCGGATTGGACGATGAACGATGGCGGAGTTTTTTCGGTGGGCTGAATTTCTGCGTTGGGCGCCATGTTTTGTTCGGCGATGGCGAGGTATCCGGGGTAGACGATGACGGCGAAGTCGGGGCGGCAGCTAACGCTGTCGGCGGCGTCGACTGAATCATACAGGCGCTGATCGTAGTGCGTGCTCAGTGCGGCGGCGAGATGCGCTCCGGCGGAGAAGCCGAGGACGCCGATGCGATGCGGATCGATGTGCCATTCCGCGGCGTGGGAGCGGACGAGGCTGACGGCACGTTGCGCGTCTTGCAGAGCGACGGAAGATTTTGGATAGGGGCCGGAGTCGGGGACGCGATATTTGAGGATGATGCAGGCGATGCCGCTGCTGGTGAGCCAATCGCAGACTTCGGTGCCTTCAAGATCGATGGCGAGGATGTGGTAGCCACCCCCGGGAAAGACGACGATCGCAGCGCCGGTGGGCTTTGTGGTGGGTTGATACAGCGTGACGGTGGGATTGGAGACGTTGCCGAGGCGAATGAGCGGTTTGCCGGCGATGAGATTGTCTTTGGAGATGGTGGTGTCGGCTTCGGCGGGCGGATTTGGCGTTGCACCGGGGGCGCCTTTGGGCCAGATGGGGATTTGCGTGTGGCCGGAGGCAGGTTGCCAAGCGGATGAAGTTTGAGCGTTTGCCACCTGGCCGGAGGATGCAGCGGCGAACATTACCGCAAGTACGATCGCTGCGAAAAATTTATTTTTCATGAAGCCTCGACGATTTGGTGGCGACGATGGTAACACGCGAGTGCGATGCAGCTCTCAGCCTCAGCGGAGGTCGTGGATGATTTCTTTGGCGGCATTGGCACCGCTGGCGCCGGTGAGTCCGTTGCCGGGATGCGTGCCGGAGCCGCAGAGGAAAAGTCCGCGAATCGGAGTTTTGTAACGCGCCCAATCGAGGACAGGACGCATGGTGAAGAGCTGATCGAGAGCGAGTTCGCCGTGGAAGATGTGGCCGCCGGTGAAGCCGTGGATGGATTCGAGATCGCGCGGCGTGATGACCTGCATCGATTCGACGATTTGATTGAAGTCGGGCGAATGAACCGCGAGCGTTTTGAAGACGTTTTCGGCGAGGATGGCGGCGTGATTGTTGTCCCATGCGCCGTCTTTGAGTTTGTAGGGGGCGAACTGCACGTAGACGGAGGCGACGTGTTTGCCTTCGGGGGCGAGCGACGGATCAAGCAGTGTCGGAATGGAGATATCGAGATAGGGCGATTGTGAGATTTCGCCGTATTTCGAGGCGTCGTAGGCGCGTTCGAGGTAGTCGATTTCGTGGCCGATGTGGATGCGGCCGGCGAGAGCTTGCATGGCGCCGTCGGGGCCGACTGCGTCAGCGAGAGCGGGGAAAGTTGGGAGGCGATTGAGCGCGAAATTTATTTTCGCAACGTTGCCGGCGGCACGGATGTTTCGGATGCGAAGTGCGAAAGTCGGATCGAGCTGCGATGGATCGACGAGATTGAACAGCGTGCGCTTCGGGTCGACGCCGGAGACGACGGCTTCGGTGGCGATTTCTTCGCCGTCGGCGAGGACGACTCCGGTGACCGCATTATTTTTGATACGGATATGCTGGACGTCGGCTTGCGTACGAATTTCGGCGCCCACGGCGCGGGCGGACTCGGCGAGTGCTTTCGTGAGAGCGCCAAGCCCACCCTTCGGGATGGATGCTGAGCCGACTGGATGGGGATCGGCGGCGGCGCGGAGCAAGAGGACCGCGGTGCTGCCGGCGGACCAAGGGCCGAGCGCGGAGCCGAAAATTCCGCGAGCAGCGATGGTGGCGCGGAGGAGTTCGGTCTCGAAAAACTCGGCGACGAAATCGGCGACGGCCATCGGGCCCCAGCGCAGAAGATTGAAGATGCCTTCCTTGCCGAGGCTTCGGACGTTGCGGCCGGTCTTGAAGAGATTCCAGAAATCTTCGGGCGAAGGCGAATCGATCGCGGGAGGAGTGATCGAGGCGATCTGGCTGAAGACTTCGGAGATTTCGACGAGGGCTTCGGCGAATTTCGTGTAATTGGCAGCGTCTTTGGCGGAGAAGCGGGCGATGCCGCCGGCGGTCTTGGCGTGATCGTTGTAAAAAAGTAGCGAGCGGCCGTCGGGCGACGGGGCGAAGACGCGAGGATCGGGATTGAGGATTTGCAGATCCTGCTTGTCGAGGCGCATGTCGCGCGCGATGTCGGGGCGGAGCGGGCCGACGGTGTGCGCGAGCGTTGAGGCGCGATAGCCGGGGTGAAACTCCTCGGTGATGGCACCGCCGCCGACAATTTCGCGGCGTTCGAGGACGATGGGTTTGAATCCGCCCTTGGCGAGATAAAAAGCGGTGATGAGTGCGTTGTGACCGCCGCCGACGATGACTACGCGCTGTCCGATGGGCATTTTCAGTTTTTCTCGCTGTCGGGGGCGATGGTGGAGTCGGATGGCGCGTTGGCGACGTCGTCAGCGGTGAGCGGCGCTTCGTTGAGAGATTCAGTGAGCGTTGGCTCTTCGTGTTTCGGGGTCGGAGCGGTTGTGGTTGTCGCGACAGTTGGCGCGGCCTGGTGGTGGGGCTTCGCACCGTTGGATGCGGAGGGCTTCGAACGATCGGAGCGCGAGCCGCCAGAGGACTTTTTCCACTCTTTCAAGATGACTTGGCTGGCGATTCGGCCTGGCGCGCCCATGATGCCGCCGCCGGGATGCGTGGCGGAGCCGCACATATAGAGGCCGTCGATCGGGGTGCGGTAGTAGGCCCAACCGGGAACGGGGCGAAGGAAGAAGAGCTGTTCGAGGGAGAGTTCGCCCTGGAAGATGTTGCCTTGCGTGAGTCCGAATTCGCGTTCGAGATCGAGCGGGGTGAGAACCTGACGACCGATGATCAGCTTTTTGATGTTCGGTGCGTGCTCGGCGATTGTGTTGACGACGGTGTCGCCGAAGGCTTCGCGCTGATCGTCCCAAGTGCCTTGAGCGAGCTTGTAGGGAGCGTATTGAACGAAGCAGGAGAGCACGTGCTTGCCGGGAGGCGCGACGCTCGGGTCGGTCAGACTTGGAATCACCATGTCGATGTAGGGGCGGCGCGAGAAATTGCCGTACTTCGCGTCGTCGTAGGCGCGCTCCATGTATTCGACACCAGGCGAGATGGAGATTGCCCCGCGGAGATGCGCGCCTGTGCCAGGCATGGCTTTGAATTCGGGAAGGCCGTCGAGCGCGATATTTACTTTGCCGGAGGAGCCGCGATATTTGTAGCGGCGGACGCCCTCGAGGAAGTCGCTGGGCAGATCGCTGTGCTGCATAAACTTTTCGAACGTAAGGTGAGGATCGACGCTCGAGGAAACGACCGTTGCGGAGATTTCCTCGCCGGATTTTAGAACAACGCCAGTCGTGCGCCCGTTCTTAACGAGGATTTTGTCGACCGCGGCTTGCATGCGGATTTCAACGCCGGCTTCACGGGCGGCTGCGCCGATTGCGTTCGAGATTGCGCCAGTGCCGCCGCGGCTGAATCCCCAGGAGCGGAAGGCGCCGTCGATTTCGCCCATATAGTGATGCAGGAGAACGTAGGCGGTGCCGGGCGAACGGATGCCGAGGAACGTGCCAATGATGCCGGAGGCGGACATCGTCGCCTTGAGCGCGTCGGTCTCAAACCACTGATCGAGAAAATCGGCGGCGCTCATGGTCATGAGCTGGATGAGCGTGTAGCGCTCGTCGGATGAGAGGCTGCGGAAACGGTGCAGCATGAAGTGAAGCTGTTTGAGATCGCGCGGGTTGAGAGTTGTCGGGTCGGGCGGGATCATCGACAGCATCGGCTTCACGAAGCGGCACATCGGCGTCATCATCTTCGAGAATTCGTCGTAGGCTTCGGCGTCGAGGCGAGAGTGGCGGCGAATTTCGCGCTGCGTGCGCGCGTGGTCGTTCATGCGCCAGAGGTAGTCGCCGTTGAGCATCGGCGTGAAGGTGCCGTCGAGCGGAAGGATTTCGAGGCCGTGGCGCGGGAGGTCGAGTTCGCGAATGATTTCGGGACGGAGGAGCGAGACGACGTAGGAACATTCCGAAAAAAGAAATCCCGGAATGATCTCTTCGGTGACGGCTGCGCCGCCGAGGACGTGGCGACGTTCCAGAGCGAGGACTTTTTTGCCCGCCTTCGCAAGATAGGCAGCGTTGACCAAGCCGTTGTGGCCGCCGCCGATCACGATTACGTCATAGTGCTGCGCCATTCGCTAAAGAGCTCCGGTATGAATCCGCAAATGCTTGGAGATAAAAGATGCGGCTGGAAGACGGGATAGTTTACTGGGATGAGAGCGGTCGGCACAAGTGTAGTGGTACTACGTCAGTTCGATTGCTGTTGCGAAGGCGAGTCTCTATACTTTTGGCTTCACGACGAAGAGATTTGACCAAGTGAAGAATTCGGGAGGAATTGCGTGCCGGTAGGGACTGCATTTCATGAGCGGACGTTGGCGTTATGCGAAAGCCTGAACTATCGCGAGTGGTCAGGCTATTACACCGTAGGCGTCTACGAGATGCATCACGAACATGAGTACAACGCGATTCGCAATTCGTCGGCGCTCATCGATATTTCGCCGCTATTCAAGTATCGGATTACGGGACGCGATGCGACGAAATTTGTGAATCGGGTGATTTCTCGCGACATCACCAAGGTTGCCGTCGATCAGGTGATTTACTGCTGCTGGTGCGACCCGGACGGAAAAGTCATCGACGACGGGACGATTACGCGGCTGGGCGAAAACGACTACCGCTGGACGGCGGCTGATCCGAGTCTGCGATGGTTCCAGCAGAATGCGCTCGGCTTAGACGTGAACGTCGAAGACATTTCCGAGCAGACGGCAGCGCTGGCGCTTCAGGGACCGACTTCGGGGAAACTGCTGCGAGCCGCGGCAGATGCAGACATTTCGAACCTGAAATATTTTCGGGTGACGCATGGACGGATCGCGGGTGTGCCCGTGGACATTTCGCGAACGGGATACACCGGCGACCTCGGTTACGAGATCTGGATGCCGTGGAAAGAAGCCCTGCGCGTGTGGGACAAGCTGGCGAGTGAAGGAGAAATTTTCGACATCCATCCGGCGGGGATGGTCGCACTCGATATCGCGCGGATCGAAGCCGGACTGATCCTGATTGAAGTCGATTACATCTCGAGCAAGCGAGCGGTCATCGAATCGCAACGGTATTCGCCGGCGGAAATTGGGTTGGGCAAGCTGGTGGATTTGAAAAAGGACAATTTTGTTGGCCGCGAAGCGCTGGAGAAAGAAGAACGCAAGCGACCGGCACGTGCGCTGGTCGGGCTCGAAGTAGACTGGAACGAGGTCGAGGCGCTCTACGACAAGATCAAGATGGCGCCGCAAGTGCCGAGCATGGCCTCGCGCGTCGCGGTGCCGATCTACCGTGGCGGCAGAAACATCGGGAAGGCGACCTCAACGACCTGGTCACCAACCCTGAAGAAGATGATCGCGCTGGCCTCGGTGGGACGCGAGCATTCGGCGGTCGGCACGACGCTGAATATGGAGATGACGGTGGAATCGGTGCGGCAAACGGTCAGCGCGAAGGTTGTGCCGATGCCGTTTTTCAATCCGCCGCGCAAGACCGCTGTTCCGGTGATCTAAGGTCGCGATTCCCTACTGCGCAGCGAAGGTAGTGGCTTGCGCCAACTGGTTATCGAGAGCTGTGCGATCCAACAGCCTGCCGTGAATCACGAGGGCGTTGATTTTTTCGGTGTTGCGAATATTTTCGAGTGGATTGGCATCGAGCAGTAACAAATCCGCGTTCTTGCCCACCTCGATTGTTCCCTGCTTCTGATCCACTCCCATGAATTCGGCGGGACCTTTTGTGGCGGCTTGTAATGCCTGCATCGGGGAAAGGCCGGCTTGCGTGAGAAGTGCGAGCTCTTCGTGAAGAGAAAAGCCGGGAATCAACTCGGGCGCAGCACTGTCGGTACCGGCTAAGATTCCGACGCCGGCGCTTTGCATCTTAGCGACGACCTGCGAAGAGCGTGAGAAGAGTTGATTGCGAAGGTCGAAGTCGGCGGGCGAGGAGAGCTGATCCTGCTTCTTTCGGACCTCCTGCCACTTCTGAACGATCGATTTGGGCGCGTACTTCAAGAGATCTGCGACCGCCGCGTCGGACTGAGGCGTTGGATAGGCGTCGTGACGCAGTAGGACCAGCGTGGGAGTTTGCCACGTATGGTTGGTCCGGAATTTGGCGATCAGGGCACCGCAGGTTTTGTCGGAGAACGTTGAGAGAAGCTCGCGTTCCCAAGCTATTTCTCGAGCGTGCGAGCCTTGCGGGGTTTCATTCTTCGGTGAACCGCGGAATTGCTCTTCCATCAAGCGTGGCTCGACGGATGAACAGGCGCGCAACACGCCGGTGAGATGCTCGATGCTCTTCTGGCCGGCATCGGAGGCTTCGGCGGCAGTGACGCGGTCGGGGACGTGCCCAACAAATGAGATGCGTTGCTGCTTGGCCGCAGCGGCGATAGCAAAGTAAGCCGTGCGGCTGAGAATCGATTGGACCTTGATGAAGTCCACGCCTTGTGCGACGAGCGATTGCACATCGTCCTGGGCTTGAGTCGCGTTGGTGACGACGAGAGACGGCTGGAAGGACGGCGGGTCGCCGTCGAGATACGGACCAGCGAAGAAAATTTCAGGTCCAAGGCGCTTGCCGCTGTGGATTTCTTCGCGAAGCGGAACAAGAGATTGCAGGTAGCCGCCCATGTCGCGGACGGTTGTGATTCCGTTCGCCAGAAGCAAAGGTACAAAAAAATCGCGGCTGCCGCTTGGTTCGCCTGCGCCGGTGAGGTGAAGATGAAAATCGGTAAGACCCGGAATCAGGAACTTGCCGGTTGCGTCGATGACTTGCGTGCCCTTCGGGAGTTGGACGGCGTCAGATGGTGCGATCGACTGAACCTTTTGGTCGGCGACAATGACGGTTACATCGGGCTTCGGATCCGCTCCCGTGGCATCCACTAGCGTGACGTGAGTAATGGCTAAAGGGCCTGATTCGTATTTCTTCGAACAGGCAACCGGCAGAGCCACGCAGAGGATTGCGATCAGGAACCACAGCCACCCACGCGATCCTCTGAACCCCTGTTGATGAACGCATCCCCCGGCTGTGATGCGGTTCGTCATATCGAATCGATGCCTGAATGCCACACGAACAGAGTGACAGACACAGTTACTGCAAGCGATTGTATTTTTTGAGAATCGCTCGAAGCTGATCGTGCGGAAGCCCAATCACTTTGTGATTATCGGCGCCGACCATTGTGTCGGCAGCGATCATCGCGTTGACGATGGCCTCTTCCGTGGCGAAAACCGTCGATTCGAACACCGGCTCAAGCAGGTCGTTGGGTAGCATTTTGAGGTCGACGATGCGGTTGTCGGCGCTTGCTCCGGAATTTGCAGTGGAAAACGCGATGAAGATGTCGCCCGAACCGTTACCAGAGATGCTGCCGTCGCGACCCAGACCAAGCGCGACGCGGCGTGCAAGCCGTTTGAGCTGAGTCGATATCAGCGGCGCGTCAGTGGCTACCACGACGATGATGGAGCCGCGATCCTGATTCTCGAATCGAGTCTGAGAATACGGGATCGGCGCTTCGATTTCCCGGCCCACCGGAATTCCTGCGACACGAAGATTTTCCTTCGTGCCGTAGTTGCATTGCACAAGAACGCCGACGGTATATTCGCCAACTATGGATTTCGCCGGGCCAATGACCTGAAATCGGCGCGATGACGTTCCGATTCCTCCCTTGAAGCCGTTGCAGATCATGCCCGTCCCGCCGCCGACAGATCCTTCCTGAACTGGTCCCGGAGCGGCGGTATCGAGTGCATGAAATGCGTGCTCCGGCTTTACGTGAAAACCGTTGGTGTCGTTGAGCCAGCCGTCCCAGGTTTCTGCAACGACCGGTGTCGACCACCAATAACCGCTCGCATCAGCCGATCCGTGCGCCACGCGCCACTGAATCACCGCGTCGCGAACGACGCCAACACTATGGGTATTTGTAATCAGCACGGGCCCTTCAAGAAATCCGGATTCTTCAACCCACGTCGTCCCAGTCATTTCGCCGTTGCCGTTCAACGACCACCAACCGGCGAAGGTGGAATTGTTCATCGAATCTTTTCCGCGCGGAAGAATCGCAGTGACACCTGTGCGAATGGGACCTTTGCCAACTTGAAGCTTGCCTTCGCCGGAAATCAGCGTGGTGTGACCTACGGTTACGCCAGCTACGTCCGTAATAGCATTGAGAGGACCGGGAGTGCCGTCGAATGGTATGCCTAAATCACGGGCGCGAGGCTTGGCCTTCGTACCTGTCGACGCGCTGCTTTGAGCTTGCAGCGAGGCCGCCGCGAGGGCGCAAAGTGCCAGCAGAGTGAGGCACACACGTGTAAAACGCATTCTTCTCTCCCAACCCAGAATGATGACTATGAATTCAGACGCGAGACTTTGCCTATTCGCGGAAGCGCGCGTGGCGATCAGATCGAGAACACTCGAGCCACTGCGGCCCCAAGAGCTCGCGCGATTATCTCAGATTCGGCAGGGGTGAGTACAAAGGGTGGCGCGAGCAATACGTGATCCCCGCGGCTACCGTCGACGCAGCCTTGCGATGGATACGTCAGAACATTTTCGGCGAGCGCGGCCTGACGGATTTTTTCGGCGATGTTTTCTTCGCGAGGGAAAGCCTCGCGTGTGGATTTGTCCTTTACGAATTCGATACCGAGCAGCAGGCCCAGGCCGCGAATTTCGCCGACGTTCGGGTGCGTTTCAAGCGGCTTGAGATGAGAGCGCAATTGTTGCGCGACTGCCGGCACATGCTCGAATAATTTTCGGGACTCGATGAAGTCGAGCACGGCGTTGCCAGCCGCGGTTGCGACGGGGTGCGCCTGGTATGTGAAGCCGTGCTGGAATGCGCCGGTGCCGCGTTCGAATGCTTCGGCGATTTGGCGCGAGACGAGGACGGCACCGAGCGGTGCGTAGCCGCTAGCGATTCCCTTCCCTACAAGAATCAAGTCGGGCTCGACGTTCCAATGCTGGACGGCGAAAGGTGTGCCGGTGCGGCCCATGCCGCTCATTATTTCGTCCGCGATGAGGAGAATGTTGTGTCGACGGCAGATCTCCGCGATGCGCGCGACGTAGCCGTCGGGCGGCGCGGCGGCACCGAGGGTGGCGCCTACCACCGGTTCGAAGATGAACCCGGCGACGTTCTCCGCAGATGACCGGAGCAGAGTCTCAAGGTCGTTGGCACACGCGAGACCACATTCCGGAAATTCGAGATGGAACGGGCAGTGATAGCAGAAGCATGGAGCGATGTGGCCCCACTCCGCGAGAAGCGGCTGATACGGCGCACGGCGACCGACGTTGCCGCTGACCGACATCGCGCCAAGCGTGCTGCCGTGGTAGCTCTGATGGCGCGAGATGACGCGGAAACGGCTAGCGTCTCCGCATTCGAGCCAATATTGCCGCGCGAGTTTGATCGCGGTTTCAGTCGCTTCGGATCCGCCGGAAGTGAAATAGACACGGCCGCCGTCGCGAAAATTGGGCGGAGCTAGCGCGAGCAAACGCTCAGCAAGTTTTTCGGCAGGCGCAGACTGGAATTGTGTCGTGTGAGCGAACGCGATCTGTGACGCCTGTTCCGCGATCGCGCCGCCGATTTCGGCGACTCCGTGCCCGATGCTGACGACGGCGGCTTGGCCGGACGCATCGAGAAGTCGGCGGCCATCATCGGTGACAATCCAGGAGCCTTCGCCGCGGACGGCGATTGGCAGGTCCTTGCGAAAATTCCTGGGAAAAATAGCTGACGCCTTGTTCATGAGCTACGGAAATTGTAACGCGTGCTGCGCTGTCGATCGTGGCGAGCGAGGTGGCGCGCTGCGAATGTGCTACGCTTGCGCGATTTTACGCGCGCGTGCGGAGAGTGATGGCGGAGAACGGTAGCGAGCGGACGAATTCAGCCGCGCTGATTCGAACGATCGGGCGCTGGAGCCTGACGGCGCTGGTGATCAACTCGATCATCGGCAGCGGGATTTTTGGGTTGCCGTCGGTGGTCTCGGGGCGCGTCGGACGAATGGCGCCCACCGCCTATCTCATTGCGGGCGTAGGAATGGCGGTAGTTGCGGGGTGTCTCGCCGAAGTGGCATCGCAGTTTCGCGAGACGGGCGGCCCGTACCTCTACGCGCGCGAGACTCTCGGAAGATTCTGGGGCATACAGATCGCGTGGATGACCTGGCTTTCGCGCATCGCGGCGGGATCGGGCACGGCAAATCTCTTTACGACGTATCTTGGGCAGGTTTATCCACGCGCTACGGAGCCGGTTTATCGGTTTGTGATCTTGAGCGTGCTCGTGGGCGTGCTGGCCGTGGTGAATTACCTCGGCGTGAAGTCTGGCGCGCGCGCGAGCGATTTTTTTACAGCGCTGAAGTTGGTGCTGCTGGCAACGTTTATCGGCGCGGGGCTGTGGTGGATGGCTGCCCACGGGTCGGTTACGCCGGTGCCCCTGGCTCATGCGATCGAACCTCGAGACTGGCTCGAGGCAACACTTGTTCTCGTTTACGCATATGGCGGTTTCGAAGCGGTGCTCCTGGCGAGCGGCGAGATGCGCGACACGAGGCACGACGTGCCGATTGCTCTGATGATCGGCGTCGCGAGCGTGGCGGTCATTTATATGCTCGTGCAGGTTGTTGTCAGCGGCACGCTCAGCGATCCGGGCGCGACGCAACGGCCGCTGGCCGACTCCGCCGCAGCGGTGCTCGGACCAGGCGCAGCTGCGACAATCGCAATCGGGGCGTTATTTTCGATTTACGGCTACTTGAGCGCGAACATGTTGCATACGCCGCGGTTGACGTTTGCATTGGCAGAACGCGGAGACATTCCATCCGTTTTCGCGCGAATCCATCCCCGATTTCGAACGCCGTACGTCTCAATCGCGCTGTACACCCTCTTTCTACTGGCGTTCACTCTAGCGGGAAATTTTCGATGGAACATCACGCTTTCTGCAATCGTGCGTCTGTTTACATATGGTTCGATTGCGATTGCGCTGCTGATTTTGCGGAAGCGGAACCCTGGCGCGGACGCGTTTCGATTGCCCGGCGGGGCAGTGCTGGCCATCGTGGCGATTTTGTTTTGCTTCGTGTTGCTTGTGCGGGCGCCATTGAGCAATACGACCGTCGTGGTGGCGACAGCGGCTGCTGCAGCGCTGAACTGGGCGCTGGTGCGGAAGCGAACGGCTGCAACCTAAGGAACTGATGATGACAATGAAGCGGAGCGGGGCGGCTTGGATGCCGGCGGAAGACTATGGGCGCGGCCTGCCGAAATTCTCGGTGAACTTGCTCGTGCGTGATGTGAAAGCGTCACTTCCCTTTTATCGCGACGTGTTGGGAGCGACAGTGCGCTACGCGGACGAGGATTTCGCGGCGATGAACCTTGCCGGAGCGGAGTTCATGCTGCACGGCGATCATGCTTACGATCATCACCCTTTGCACAGATATATCGCCGGAGTTGCGGCCGGTCGGCGTGGATTGGGAGCGGAGCTGCGCGTAATGGGAATCGACCCCGATGGCGTCGAAGCGCGCGCAAAGGCTGCTGGAACGACGATCGTGCAGCCGGCGGCGGACTATCCTCATGGATGGCGCGATGTGATGGTCGCGGACCCGGACGGCTATGTTTGGGCCGTGGGCGTTGCGAAGTAAATCGCCTTCGTGGGCAAGGCCCACCCGAAGGTCGACCGGTCCGAAATATCGGGCTCCTATTGGATTCGGCGCCAATTCGTGACATATTTTTCGCGGTTGATTGGCGTGGGTAGCGCGAATCGGTGGTGGTCGCTCGGTTAACGTTGCGTTTCGACTTCTCAATTCGTTTCAGTGCACAAAATGAGGCCAACACGATGAAGAGCAGGACGAGTCTGCGCAAATTTACTGGAATAGCGTGGGGCGCAATTTGCTTTGCGGCATGGGGATTCGGATTCGCCGCAGCGGCCGACGCGCAGGACACGGGCAAGCACGCGATCGCGTTTGCCGACATGATGAAGATGCATCGCGTGGCGGAACCTGCAATCTCTCCCGACGGCAAGTGGATCGTCTACACGGTAGCGACTCCCGACATGGACGCGAATCGAAACGCGAGCAACATTTGGCTCGTATCGACCGAGAGCGGCGCGCCGATCCAACTGACGCAGAGCGGGAAGGATTCGTCTCCGGTGTGGTCGCCCGACGGAAAGATGATCGCGTTTTTGTCATCGCGCGCCGGTGAATCGCAAGTGTACCTGCTTTCGATGGATGGCGGGGAGGCGCATCCGTGGACGAGCATTTCGACCGGCGTTGATCTTGTGAAGTGGTCGCCGGATGGGAAGACGCTCGCGTTTACCTCAGGCGTGTATCCCGACTGCAAAGACGACGAATGCAACAAGAAGCGCGACGAAGAAAAGGGGAAGAGCAAAGTGCAGGCGCATGTCGCCGAACATCTGTTGTATCGCCACTGGACGCACTGGAACGACGGCAAGCGCGGCCATCTGTTTGTGGTTCCGGCGCCAACTTCCCTGGAGCAAGCTGAAGCAAGCAGCAAGCCAGTCGATCTCACGCCGGGCGCGAACTACGATGTGCCTCCCGACCAGCGCGGCGGTGTGGGCGACATCGATTTTTCGCCGGACGGAAAAGAGCTTTGCTTCACCGCTGTGACCGATCCCGTCGAGGCGATCAGCACGAATGGCGATTTGTTCCTCGTTCCAGTCGCCGGTGGGTCCGAGCCCAAGAAAATCACGACGAATCCCGGTTTTGACGGGAATCCCGTCTATTCGCCGGATGGAAAATACATCGCCTATCACGCGCAGCTCACAGCGGAGTATGAAGCCGATCGATGGCGCGTGATGCTGTATGACCGGTCGTCAGGACAGAACCAGAATTTGTCGGAAAAGTTTGATCGCAGCGCCGCTGAGCTGGCGTGGTCGGCCGACAGCAAGACAATTCTTTTCACTGCAGAAAACGAAACGCTCCAGCCGATTTATGCGATGGAAGCACGCGCGGGTGCTGAGCCGAAGAAAATCGTGGCGGATTCGTTCAACACTGGTTTGTCGATCAACAGCAACGGTACAACGATTGCTTTCGAACGGACGAGCCTGACGATGCCCGCGGAGGTCTTCGCCGCGAACAGCAACGGCACGAATGCGCGGCAACTTACGCACCACAACGAGTCGATTCTGGCCAATCTCGAGATGAATGCGCCGGAGGCGTTTTGGTTTGTCAGCGGCGACGGAACCAGAGTGCAGGCGATGGTGATCAAGCCGCCGAAATTCGAGGCGGACAAAAAATATCCGCTGCTGGTGCTGCTGCATGGCGGCCCGCAAACGATGTGGTCTAACGCGTGGGGTTACCGTTGGAACGCTCAAGTGTTTTCAAGCGCCGGGTATGTGACGCTGATGATCAACCGCCGCGGTTCGACCGGTTACGGACAAAAATTCACCGACGAAATCACCAACGACTGGGGCGGGAAAGCTTACGTCGATGTGATGAAGGGGATCGATGCTGCGCTGGCAAAATATAGCTACATCGACGGAACAAAGATGGCAGCGGCCGGCGGATCGTACGGCGGATACATGGCGGACTGGCTCGCGACACACACAAACCGATTCAAAGCGATCATCAGCCACGCAGGCGTCTACGACAAGACTTCGATGTACGCGACGGAAGAGCTTTGGTTCGAAGAACACGACATGCAGGGCACGCCGTGGAGCGCTGCGGACAATTACAAGAAATGGTCGCCGTCTACGTACGCCGGCGATCTGGGCAAATACAAAACGCCTACGCTGGTGATTGCGGGCGAGCGCGATTACCGGGTTCCGTACACTCAGTCGCTCGAATTTTTCAACGCGTTGCAGCGGCAGGACGTGCCTTCGAAACTCGTCGTCTTTCCGGACGAAGGACACTGGGTGCTCAAGCCGCAGAATGCTGAGTTTTGGTACAAAACGTTTCTGGATTGGCTCGGCAAGTACCTGAAGTAGTCGCACCCGCTACTTCACGGGACGTACATCCAGGTCTGTGCCGTCGCCTGATCGTTATTCGCGTAGCCGCCGGCAAGAAGTACCCGGCCATCGCGCAACCGCGTCTCGCTCATGTAGTGCCACGCATCGTTAAGTTCACCGCCTGCGACTGAAAACTTCCCGGTCTTCCCATCGTATAGCTCGGCGTGTCTCCCGCCGCCAGCTACCAGGATCAGACCAGAGGAAAGCACAGCGGCCTCGTCGGGCAGCTTGAAGCGTGCCTCGGTCAGCGACGAAGTCACCGTAAAATTCTGCGTATGCGGATCGTAGACTTCAGCGGAATTTGTCGTGCCATTCCAATCGCGCGCATCGGAACCACCGGCGACGAGCACACGCCCATCCGGGAGAAGTGCAGCCGTGTGCTTATAGCGCGCGAAGTTGAGGCTACCAGTCGGAACAAATTGCTTCGTATGCGGATCGTAGATTTCTGCCGCAGCGGTGACCGTCTCACCTCGACCACCGGCAATGAGCACACGCCCATCGTTAAGCAGCGTCGCGGTGTGCGCCAAGTGCGCTTCGTGCATGGAGGGCAATGTTTCGAATGTTCGCGTCGCGGCGTGATACAGCTCCGCTGTCGCCAATCCCTCGCGGCCGTCAGTTTCGATTCCACCTGCGATGAGTACGTCGCCGTTGCCGAGCAGCGTCGCGCTCGGATGGGCGCGCTTGGTCGTCATCTTTCCAATGACGACAAACTTCTTCGTCGTGGGATCGTATTCCTCGACCGAGTCGGTTACCGTGCGCCCGATCCAGCCTCCGAGCATCAGAACCTTGCCCGACGAGAGCAACACAGCTTCGTGCCCGACCCGAGCAATCGACATATCCCCGGTGCGATGGAATTGATTCGTTGCTGGGTCAAAGATTTCTGCGGACCGATAGAAATCCTGATTGCGCCGCATACCGCCAGCGATCAGAACTGTCCCATCGAGAAGCAGTGTTGCGCTTTGGTCCGATCGAGGCTCAAGCATCGGCGTAGCGGGGCGAACTGAACCAGGATTCCGCGTGGGCGCAACTGCACCGACACTGCGCGCGTGCGAAACGAGCGAGCCGATCAGGATTGCAGCAGCGATTGTTGCCATGGACAGGCGGAGTGGAGTCATGGAGCCTCCTTTTGTCATTCAGACGACGAGGTACCCGGGTTGGTTAGCGCAGGATAGGTGATTTGGTCCGCGAATGCACCGGCGAAGTTCGGATTGGCACTACGACCGGCGCGACGACCCGCGGCGTCAAGCAGTCGCGGCGTTTTCCGGAGGCGTCGATGGAACGTCTTTGGAGTAGAGGCCCGCAACATCGCGCTGCTTTAGAGCGCGGATCCGATCGCGCAGCTGAGCGGCTTTTTCGAATTCGAATTTCTTAGCCGCCTCGCGCATCTGCGTCTCGAGCGTCTGCAAAAGCTGAGCAAGCTGCGCTTCGTTCTTGACGTTAGCGGCAGCCGCATCCAGCGAGCTGTCATCAATCGGAATGCTCACGTAGTCGGCTTCGACAATGCGAGCCAGCTCCATATCGACCGACTTCACGATCGATTCCGGCGTGATGTTGTTCTCTTTGTTGTAGGCAACCTGTTTATCGCGGCGCCGGCCGGTCTCGGCGATAGCTTGATTCATCGATCCAGTCCGCGTGTCGGCGTAAAGAATCGCGCGTCCGGAAATATGGCGCGCGCAACGGCCTATCGTCTGAATCAGCGAAGTCGCGCTGCGCAGGTACCCTTCCTTGTCTGCATCCAAGATCGCCACCAACGACACCTCGGGCAGATCGAGCCCTTCGCGCAAGAGGTTGATGCCGATCAACACATCGAACTCGCCACGCCGCAGATCGCGCAAAATCTTGATTCGATCGAGCGTCTCGACTTCAGCGTGCAAATACCGCGCCCGCACTCCGATTTCCGCAAAATACTCCGACAAATCCTCCGCCATCCGCTTGGTCAGGGTCGTTACAAGCACGCGCTCGTTGCGCCCTGCCCGAACGCGAATCTCTTCGAGCAGATCATCGACCTGCCCCTTCACCGGCCGAATCTCAATCTCCGGATCGATCAACCCCGTCGGTCGAATCACCTGTTCGACATACGCCCCGCCAGACTTCGTTAATTCGTACGGTCCGGGCGTAGCCGAAACGTAAACGATCTGATTCAACCGGTGCTCGAACTCCTCAAACGTCAGCGGCCGATTGTCGAGCGCCGACGGCATCCGAAATCCATAATCAACCAGAACCTGCTTCCGCGACCGGTCGCCGCCGTGCATCCCCCGCGTCTGCGGAACCGTCTGGTGCGACTCATCGATGAACATCAAATAGTCCTGCGGAAAATAATCGAGCAACGTCGGCGGCGCTTCGCCAGGCAAACGGCCGCTCAGGTGCCGCGAATAATTTTCGACGCCGTGGCAATAGCCAACCGTCCGCATCATCTCGATGTCAAACATCGTGCGCTGCATCACGCGCTGCGCTTCGACGATCTTGCCCTGATGCTCGAGCTCTTTCTTCCACCAATCCAGCTCGGCGTAAATGCTTTGAATCGCGCGCTCGCGTTGCTCCGCAGGCATCACATAGTGCGTCTTCGGATAAATTGAAACACGTGAAAGATCATCCTGCCCCGGCCGAATCTCGCCGGTCAGGGGATCGATCTGGCGAATCTTGTCGATCTGATTGCCCCACATCTCCATGCGATACGCGTTGTCTTCATAAGCCGGATAGATCTCGATAATGTCGCCGCGAACGCGAAACGTTCCGCGCCGCAGATCTTCCGACCTCTCATATTGGACATCGACAAAACGATGCAGCAGTTTCTCGCGCGAAGTCTCCATCCCCTTTTCGACGAGCACCAGCATCCCGAAATACGCTTCCGGCGAACCGATGCCGTAAATGCACGATACGCTGGAGACGATAATGGAATCGCGTCGCTCGAACAGAGCGCGCGTCGCGCTCATGCGCAGCTTGTCGAGCTCATCATTGATCGTCGATTCCTTATCGATATAAAGGTCGGCCGACGGAACGTACGCCTCGGGCTGGTAGTAATCGTAATAGCTGACGAAATATTCCACCGCGTTCTCTGGAAAGAACGACTTGAACTCGTGATAGAGCTGCGCCGCCAAAGTTTTATTGTGGGCAAGCACCAGCGCCGGACGATCCAGCGCCTCGATCACCTTCGCCATCGTGAACGTCTTGCCCGATCCAGTCACGCCGAGCAGAACCTGATGCTTATCGCCCGCCTCGATACCTCGGACAAGTTGGTCGATTGCCGCCGGCTGGTCGCCGCGAGGCTGATAGTTGCTACGGAGCTTGAATTTCACGGGATGCGTCTCCTGCTGGCCCGCTGGGCACAAGTGAAACCTATATTATACGCCTGATAGCAAGTGGCTGTTTTATCGCGGTTTTGACTGCGCAGGCCTTCAGTTTGATGGAGGCGTTGTTGAGCCATTCAGCGGTGAGTTCGCGATTCGAAAAATCTCAGTATCGCTTTTGGCATGAATGTCGTAGTGGACTCGATTCGAATCATCCGCCTTCGCGATCGTGACCGACATTTTCTGATCCGCGTGGTCCGAAGATCGAACCAAAAGCCCCGTTTGCGTCGAAACAAACAGCAGAGTCTTGTTGTTTCCCGACGCGGTCCCAGTCGTTTGCAGCTGGTGCAGTTTGTAGTCCGCGGGCGTGGAATCATTCGGCGAAGACCGCTGCTTCAACGTCGCGCTGGTTTCAATCACGGCACAAGTCTCCGGCACCTGCTGAGGGTGCCCCGGAGCGACATCGCCTTCCACCGTTATTTCCGAAATGTGGCACGCTTCGTCGCGTAGATACGTCGATTCGCGCATCCACGTCAGTTTCGAAATCGGCGCCGGCGAAGTCTCAAGCTCTTCGGTCTTCCACCTCTGGCCGATTCGAATTCCCCCTTCGGGAAGCGCTGCCGACGCCGCAAACCGGGCGGCCCAATCCTGCCACGCTTGTTGTTGCTCCGGAAAAAGAATATCCAGATCTTTGATCTGATCGATCCGCCCGTCGGGATGAATCGTGAACTCGATCGAAACTCCTTTTGGATCCTGCCTCTGCACTTGATCGGGCGGCGTCGGAATTTCCTTCGGAGCCGTCAAGTGCGTCGCCGAATTTATGACCTGAAAAAATGTACGCGCATGCACCGTGGCGCGCTGCCCCTGCGTTTCCACGCCGACAACTTCTAGCCGCAGCAGTGCCTGAACCTTTGTTTCCGTGCCCGACGGCGATCGCGGCGTGGAAGTCGCGACCGTACTCTTCGTCGTGGCGCTTTTGTCGGCGTGATAGGCGATCTGATACGTCAGAACTTGCCCCGCGACAAGCTTCGGAAACAGCACGATGCGATCCTTTGCGGAAGACTTGGCGCTCAACCGAGCCACATTCGCGCACACGACCGTCAGCACAAGGATCGTGAGCGCGGCCCCGGCGAATTTGCGTCGCAAAATCATGCCGACAGGTTTAGTTGGGGCTCGACGCCGAACTGGTTGCCTGCGCTGCTTTCGAATCCCCCGCTTCGTGCTTCTTCAGATACCGATCGAAAAAGTCCGCCTCAGCCTCGTAAGCGCCCACCCAATCCCGATGCAGCAACAAGTCATGAATCTCATCCGGGAAAATGAGCTGCTCGATCGTCACTCCACCCTTCGCCCGCAATCGCGCGATCAGGTCCACCGTCTGCGTAAAGTAGACATTCCGATCGTCATCGCCGTGAATGAATAACACCGGTGACTTCCACGTCTCGACCGCACTTACCGGCGAAGACTCGTGCGCCAACTTGGTCAAGTCCGGCGCAATATTCTTGCCGTCCCAATTGTCGGTCGGCCAATCGTGTACGCCGTGGAAATCGACCCCCGCGGCAAAAATATCCGAATTGTGCGCCAGTCCCATCGCCGTGAGGAAGCCGCCGTAACTTCCGCCCCACAATCCGACACGCGACGGATCCACATCGGCTCGAGCCTGCAAAAACTTCCCTGCCGCAACCACGTCGCGATATTCCGTCGCGCCACGCCCCGCACGTCCCGGCGCTTCCCGAAACGCGCGCCCGTAACCGATGCCACTCCGATAGTTCACGCTCAAAACCACGTAACCGCGGTTCGCGAGGTACTGATTCATCGCGTAGGCGTTCGAGTAGTAGTACATATAATGCCAGCCCAGCAGCATCTGCCGCATCGACCCGCCATGCATGAAAACAAGTGCGGGATGTTTCTCCCGAGGCTTGCCGTCGCGAGGCACAAAAAGCTGTCCGTGCACATCGACTCCGTCAGCCGCCTTGAAGATGACCTGCTGCGGCGTGACAAGCTCCCCGGCGGGAAAGTCTTTCGGCCTTCGTGTTATTGGCTGAGAGCTAAGAATCCGGTTGTGGTTGCCGTACTCCGGAGCCAAATCCTTTTTGTTCGGAGTCGAAATGTCTTCATGTCGAACTTCGGAGGGGCCCGCCGCCCCGGAAGCGAGGTAAACAAGATCCTTTCCGTTCGCGAGCACCCGCGGGCTCCACTCAATTCCATCACCACCGCTCAGCGGTGCGTTAACCACGGTGCCCCCACCGATTGAAACCCACCACAAGTGTCGCCGATCGATATCGCCACAATTCGAATTGAAGTACACAGTCTTGCGATCAGCCGAAAACGACCATTGCTCCACCTCGCATTCGCCGAGCGTGAGTAACTGCGGCTTACCACCCTCCACCGAGAGCGAATAAAGATGCTGCCAACCGTCTTCCTCGCTCGCAATCACGAGACGATCATCCGCCGCCCAATTCAAAACACCGCCGCCCGTATCATCCGCCATATACGGAAACGAGCCATTCGGGTCCGTCGAACTGTGCCAGATTTCGCGCGCTGGAATCGCAGGCGCATCCTTCGTCGCGTCCGCGGCGACCCACACCGCCCACGGATGCGGGCGATCCGGCTCGATGAAATATCCTTGAGGCGTGTCGCGCGGCTGCGCAGGACGCCGAACAAACGCGATGCGCTTCCCGTCGAGCGACCACGCCGGATTCGAATCGCTGTCCACGCTCGCCGCGAGATAGCTGATCGCTTTCGCCGCGACATTGTAAATCGCGATGAAGCTGTGATCGCCGCGCGACGAAACGAAAGCGAGCCGCGACCCATCTGGCGACCACTCCTCCGAATGATTCTGCCCGCGCACCACAAGCTGCGACGGCTTACCCACACCATTCAAGGACGCCAAGTAGATGACACCGTCGCGAATATACGCAACCATCCCCTGCGACGAAATCTTCGGCGAATGCCCGTCATCGATCTTGCGCGGTTCCCCACCGCTAAACTCGATCGCCCAGACCGCCTGCGTCGCCCCTGCTGGATTACTCGTCGGATTCGGCGACTGCCCAGCCGAATTCTTCTCGCCTCCACGCGTGTAGACGATCGTGTTGCCGTCTTCCGAAAAGTTGACCTGGCTCAGTTCTTGCCCGTCGTCCTGCAAGTACGAAGTCAGCCGCCGCGCCTCAAATTTCGGCGCTTCGGCGACCCAGATGTTCCGCTTCCCGTTGTCATCGAGTGTCCAGGCAATCCGATTCACCCTCTTCGCGGCAACAAGATCAGCCGCGAACGGTGCCGAGAGAAGTTGCTCGAGCGTCACACGTTTGGCGGGCTGAGATTGATCTTGCGCATGAACCGAGGCCCCAAAGATGGTCTGCGCGGCGATGAACGCGATGACAACAGGTACACAGAGCAGATCTCGATGTTTTGCCATTCGAATTTTCGAACCTCGATTCAATCCGCGGGTTGATGCGCGGCCGTATTCTCTACGGAGACTCGCGGGATGTCGAGCGGACCGGAAATTTTCAGAATGTGCCCCGGCTCGACAGTATGAATTTCACGTCGGCCGTCGCTGGTCGATTGGATCGTGAGATCGGCGTCCCGACCAAAACTCACACTCCCTTTGACCAACGTTGCTTCGCGTCCCGATTCGAGCCGCAGTCCCGCCAAAACGACGCCGCGGTCGCGCAGCGTGAACGTTCCTTCGCCCGACGCCCAGCGCGACTCGCCCGTGCGCGGCTCGCCCTCTGCAACACTGGCATTGACATCCCATCCGCGAAATTCCACGTTGCGCATCCGCACGTCGCCACGGCCGGTCAGCCGCGCCAGCAGTTCGTCACGGCCAACGCCCTGCGTCGTGAAGTGTACCGTCCCGCTCGCCGTGCCCGCGAAACGCTCCGTCGCACGCGCCGGAGCCGGCAACTGCGCCAGATTGACTTGATCGAGATCGGCCGTAACTTCATATGCCGGACGCGGATGAAATTTCGCCGACAGCCGTGCATGAACTTTCCCCCCCGCCCACTGTGCGTCGGCATCGCGCACATCCAGATGCAGATCATCGAGCGCAGCCTGCGCCCGAACCTGCTGAAACTTCAATTTCTCCATCGTAAATTCGTCCACTCGCAATTCGCCATCAGCATCGATCCGCCGCACGAGTTCGCTGGCATGCTCGTTCGGCGCCTGCGGCGTGCCTCCGAGTAGTGACGGCAAGAGGCGCTGCAACCATCCGGGACGCGCCCGGGGACCGATCCAGCGATCGAGCTCCGTCGCATCCAGGTGATCGGCGTGCAACAGGAATCGCCACTTCGCGCTCCCATCCAAATCCGCGACCGGATCTTCAGAGATCGATCCCGACCAATTCGCCCCGAATCCATCAACGTCAACAATCGTCGCCGTGCGCAGCCCGTCTTTCCACGTCAAACTCGTCTTGGTGAGATTCAGCGGCTGATTCAAGCCCACGGCCTGTAGTTCAGCGTTCGAAACATCGATGTGTCCGTTCCAATGCCGCGGGCTCACGCCATTCCAATCCCAATGCAACGACGCGTTCGCGCCGCCCCTCAATTCCCAGCCGTGATTGAGAGTCCGTCCGAACGCCTGCGCGATACGAATTGCATCTTCGACGCGATCGAGATGCCCATCCACGCTGATACGCCCTGCCCGCTGAGCAAAGTCATGCGTGAAGCCAACGCTCACTACGCCGCGTGCCTCGCTCACCGCACGCTTCTTCGCGGCCGCACCGGCCGCCGACGCCGAGTCCGTCCGCGCGACACTCGTTGCATACGCCACGCGAAACGGCTCGATTGTCAGCGTATCGCGATGCCGCCCGCCCGCAA
>Ga0206971_10184_pt1 | contig 22179 bp, 24 predicted proteins | sample Alteio_BWOrgHeat_85_FD_152917 | JGI IMG/M metagenome (GOLD analysis project Ga0206971, IMG submission 152917) | Enriched cells from forest soil in Barre Woods Harvard Forest LTER site, Petersham, Massachusetts, United States -... | ecosystem: Environmental > Terrestrial > Soil > Temperate forest >...
AAGTGGTCTGACCAGTCGGCGTCCCTGGGCTCTGGACCGTGGCGCTGCTGTTGGGCTTGACGTTACCTGTGCAGCCGACAGCGCACACCAACACCCCCGAAATGGCGAGCCACATGGCGGCTCTAACCTCGCGCCGAATTTGCTGGTAAATCTGCCTCGCAGGTCGCATTGGCTCTCCGAACCGTTATGGCTCAGGGTACCAAGAGGCAGGGGACGTACGCTCCGAACGAAAGACCAAATCCGGTACAGGTGTTCGAGCCTGTACGCAAGGTGGGTATATATCACGGATCGAGCTGTACGCGGAGCGATATCGCTCCGCGCGAGGGCCGACGGGATCGATGCGCCCAGGTCAGGGGATGTTGACGCTGACCTGGTTCGAATCCGAGCTTTCGTCGCCGGTGGAATCGACAGAGGTAGTCACGTAGAAGTAGGTATTTCCGTTCGTGACCGACGAGTCTTCGAAGGTGGTAGTCGTGACGAGCGACGAATTGATCTTCACGAAGCCGCTGCCGCTGGTGTTGCTCCGATAGACGTTGTAGCCGGTGACCTTGGAGGTGCTGGCGCTCCAATTGAGGGTAACGGCGTGCGGAGCGTTGGATGCGGCGGTGAAGTTGACTCCGGTCTTGTTGGCGCCGCTGATGGTGACGGCCGAGCTGGCAGGAGTGAAGGCGAAGCCGGTGAGGCTTGGCGTTACGGTATAGCTGCCGTTGGCAAGGCCGGTGAAGGTGTACGCGCCCGACGAGTTGGTCGTCTTGGTAGCGGCGGCTGCTCCGCTTAGGGTTACGGTTGCGCCACTGCCACCGCTGGCGGGGGTGATTGTGCCGGAGATGCTGAAGCTGGCGGTCGCCGTCGAAGTGAAGTTCGCACCAGTGATGTTGGCGGTTGAGAGGGTCTCTGCCAGCGAAGTTGGGCTGAAGGTGAAGCCAGTGTGGCTTGGAGTAACGGCGTATGTGCCCTTCGCCAGTCCGTTGAAGGTAAATGCGCCAGACGAATTCGTGGTGGTTGTTGCGCTCGCTGTGCCGCTCAGGGTTAACGTGGTGCCCGAGGCGCCGGGGCCGCTGACGGTGCCGGAGATGGAGAATGTTTGCGGGGCATTCGCGGTCGCAGTGAAGTTTGCGCCGGTGATGTTGGCGGTGGTGATGGTTTCGGCGAGCGAGGTCGGGCCAAAGGTGAAGCCGGTGTGGCTTGGTGTCACAGTGTAGCTGCCCTTGGCGAGTCCGGTGAAGGAGTAAGCGCCGGAGGCGTTCGCGGTGACGCTGACGGAAGACGTGCCGGTCAGGCTAACGGTTGCGCCGTTGCCGCCTGAGCCACTAATCGTGCCAGAGATGGAGAAGGTTTGTGGCGCGTTCGCGGTCGCAGTGAAGTTTGCGCCGGTGATGTTGGCGGCAGTGATGGTTTCGGCGAGCGAGGTCGGGCCAAAGGTGAAGCCCGTGTGGCTTGGCGTGATGGTGTAGCTGCCTTTGGCGAGGCCGGTGAAGGAGTAGGAGCCGGAGGCGTTCGCGGTCACGCTCGCGGAAGACGTGCCGGTCAAGGCCACGGTCGCGCCGTTGCCGCCCGAGCCGCTGATGGTGCCGGAAATCGAGAATGTTTGTGGCGTCGAGGCTGTCGCGACGAAGTTTATTCCCGTGACGTTGGCAGCCGTAATCGTGGCGGCTTGCGAGGTTGGGCCGAACGTGAAGCCGGTGTGAGTTGGGGTGACGGTATAGCTGCCCTTGGCAAGGCCCGTGAAGGTGTAGGCACCCGAGGCGTTCGCGGTTGTCGTTGCTGACGACGTGCCGCTAAGGGTTAGGGTCGTGCCGGAGCCGCCCGAGCCGCTGACGGTGCCTGAGATCGAGAAGGTTTGGGGAGCGATAGCTGTCGCAGCGAAGTTTGCGCCGGTGATATTTGCAGCCGTGATCTTTTCAGCGAGCGACGCAGGGCTGAAGGTAAAGCCGGCGTGGCTCGGCGTGACCGTGTAGTCGCCCTTGGCGAGGCCGGTGAACGTGTACGCTCCGGACGTGTTTGCAGTTACGGTTGCCGTCGAAGCGCCGGTCAATGCCACGGTCGCGCCGTTGCCGCCCGAGCCGCTGATCGTTCCGGAGATAGAGAATGTTTGCGTTGAAACGGCGGTCGAGACGAAGTTCATGCCCGTGACATTCGCGGTGGTGACGGCGGCGGCTAAAGAAGCAGGATTGAACGTGAAGCCAGTGTGGCTCACGGTCACGGTGTAGTTGCCCTCGGCAAGATCCGTGAAGCTGTAAGCGCCACTCGCGTTCGTGGTGGTCGCTGCCACGGCAGCGCCGCTCAACGTCACGGTAGTGCCGGAAGCGCCCGGTCCGCTTACACTTCCGGCGATCGAGAAGCTCTTAGCCGCTGCGTTATTGACGGTCACAGAGACGATGGCGCTCGTTGTCGTGTTACCTGCTGCGTCCTTCGCGATCGCATCCAGTTGGTGGGCGCCATTCGCAACTTTGGTCGTATCCCACGCAAAACCATAAGGCGCAGCAGTCTCCGGAGCACCGGCGTTCGCGCCGTCGACCTGGAATTGAACGCTGGCGACACCGACGTTGTCCGAGGCTGATGCGGTTACGTTGAGCGTTCCCGAAACGGTTGCCGATGGGGCCGGAGCGGTGATCGAGATGCTCGGCGCCGTCTTGTCCCCTGCGTTGTTGTTGACGGCGACGGTCACGACCGAGCTCGTTGCGCTATTTCCGGCGCCGTCCGTTGCGATGGCCTTCAACGTGTGCGAGCCGTTCGGGCTCTTGGATGTATCCCATGAATAGGAGTAAGGCGCAGCCAAGGCGGGCGCGCCGACATTCGCTCCGTCAAGTTCGAATTGGACGTTTGCGACGCTGACATTGTCCGAAGCGTTCGCGGTCACGGCCACAACGCCGGTAAGCTTGGTGCCATTTGCTGGAGCAGTGATCGACACGGATGGCGGTGTCGTGTCCTTCACCGCGTTGTTCACCTTGACCGCAATTCCCACGCTGGTTGCAGAATTTCCCGAGTTGTCCGTGGCTGCAGCGGTAATGGTGTGTGATCCGTTCGAAAGAGTGGACGAGTCGAGGACGAAAGCGTACGGGGAAGCAGAAATATCCGGCCCCACGCTATTGCCGTCAACACGGAACTGAACGCCTTTTACAGTCCCATTGTCGGAAGCCACGGCCGTCAAATTGACTTTGCCGGAAAGCGTTGCGCCCGCCGCGGGCGAGGTCACTTGTATAGAGGGAGGGGTATTACTGCTGCCGGAAGTCGAAAACGTCTGGTCAGAACTGGCTGCTGAATCGCTTCCGCTCGTCGAACGAACACGGAAATGATAGGTCGTGCCTTGAGCCAAAGCTGTAAGCGCCATCTGATGCGCGGTTACCATGGTGCTGCTGGCGGGAGTGGTCACGCCGTAAGCGGTTGTGGTCCCGTAGTCGATTGCCGAAGTGGCGGGCTCGTTGGTCGCCCAGCTCAACTGCACCGAAGAATTTGTCGCGCCGCTCGCTTGAACGTTTGAGATAGACAGGCTTCCGGTCGGGTCGGACGTCGTGGTTCCAGCGTTGGTCGAACTGACGACTCCAGCGCAGCCACTGAGGACAAAACTCAGCGCGACAACTGCAAGCGTGAGCAGGAAAAATAGTGAACGTCTGCTTGCAGAGAGGGCTGCACTCAACATTTATCAATCACCCCAGGCAATCCACGAAATTGCGCAGAGAAATTCCGACCAATTTCACGACGCAGTTTGGAGACTACTGAGGGCACCAAGGGCTGGTAACTGAACACTCGACGCAAATGAGGGCAACGCGGTGGGAGGGCTTAGTACTGTCCAAAAGGGCAACGCTGGTTATGGAGAGGGAGGCGGGAGGCAGCTTGGCTACGATCGATGATAGCAAAGGGCTTGAGAGCATTGAGGGCTGCCTCGGGTGATTCCTAGTACCGCGATATCGCGAACGCAGTTTTGCCCTTAGAATAGGCGTTATTCTGGGCGGTTATCCCGCCCAGATGTAACGTCACGATTTCCGACTAACCTCCGGACGAAGCTTTGCGATATCGACGATCCACTTTTTTCGGGGGCTCGGGCTCGTTTGCGTCAGCCCCGAGGCGTTGTTTCAAATGACCGTCGAGGTCCGTGAGCGACCGCTCAAGATTTCGCAGCGCAAGCCGCAGATGGGGAATTTGCTCGCGAGCGAGTTCGATCATGAAGCGGTCTTCGTCCTCAGCATGGTTCCTGGAACGTGTTACATATTCGCCGGCGCCTTGAAGCAGCTCTCCCAGCAAAAATAGGTTGTCAGCGCACATCGTTTGCTTTGACATAAGGACCTATTCGATTGAAGTAACCGCTTTCTCCATCGCAAGAATAGTTTCCTGCGCGGTGGAAACCATACTGTCGTAGGTCTAAAGGTGGGAAGGGAACCCATTAGTGGGCACGAAAGGGATGTCGTAGCTGATTTTCTGAAACCGAGTGTCACCTTGGGGAAGCGTCAAGTTGTTGAAGACAAAAGTCAGTAGTTCGCTGAGGCGCTGTCGGGTAAATACGGTATCGACCTCGGGCAGTGTCGATAGTCGAATAGCGAGATACGCCGAAAGGCATCATGTCGAGGGAGGATAGTTTCATTATGCTGGCGGTTTTGGTATCGGTCGTGTTGCTCGTCATAGCCGGGCTCGCGGCATACATCGTCTATCTCACGCCCAACCCAAAGGACCACATCTAGCCGGGTTCTTATCCGCAAACCGTTTTTGTTCGAAAGGCGCGCCTTGGCGCGCCTTTCTTTTTCTGTCATTTCAATATGCGTGGACGGCCTGCGCATGTGCGAACCGCGAATGTTTCTGCTAAATTGCTAGGGCACTGCGGAGAGGTGTCCGAGCGGTTTAAGGAGCACGCTTGGAAAGCGTGTGTAGGAGAAATCCTACCGTGGGTTCGAATCCCACCCTCTCCGCCATTCCTTTAGAGTCAGTGGGTTAGAGCCTTCCTAAAATCTTTTCCTAAGAAATCTCCAGCTGCTGGTCAGTTTTCCAGTATTGCCTAAGAGGAGATTCTTATGGCTCAGTCCAAATTCACGCTGTACAAGTACGTCAAGCTGAAAGACGAGGTTTGGCGCTACAAAAAGGCTGCCTTCTACTCGAACGGCAAGATCAAGCCCAACGTCGTCATCGTCGGGAAGGACGCAAAGGGAAAACTCGTCGAGGAGACGCACGTAGAGGGTAAGTACGTCATGAACCACAACGGCGCCTGGTTGGACGCCGGTGTCGACGGCTTGCAGGCACAACGCCGTCGGAATGCCCGGCTCGACGCCGTGGAGTTTCAGCGTCTGCGCGGAACGGTTCCGGCTCCGAGCCCAATTATGCAAACGACGTTTGACTGTCTCACGTTGGCAGCGGCTGCCGAAAGATATTTGTCGAATTGCGAGAAGCGAGGACTTCACGCTAAGACCATCCACAAATATCGGTCAGCTGTGGACGCCTTTGTCGAACACTGTGGTGTCACCTACGTGGATGAGTGCCGTGAAAACAAGCAGCCCCTCCTCGATTACATGGGCTGGCTCAGGATGCAGCCCGTGCCGAAGCGCAAGCATGGGAACCCCGAGCGCACGCTTGCAAACAAGGTTGAGGATGTGCGGATCTTTCTGAAGGAGTTCGGCGTCACGAAGCTCCTTAAGAAGAACGAAGAGCCCCGGTATCACGAGAAGAAGGTAGTCGCACACACCGACGACGAACTGGCGGTGCTCTACGCCTGTGCCAACATCGAGGGCACGTTCCTGCTTGACTTCTTCGTTGGCAGCATGGTGCGTGATCACGAGGCATACGGATGCCGCTACCGAGACCTGACCGGAACGACGCTGACGATTTACGGAAAGCACCACAAGACTCGCACAGTCGAAATCAGCGAGCGCCTCGCCGCTGCGATCAGCTATCGCCGGAAGCGTGTGAAGGCGGACTACGATGACTTGCTTTTTGCGAACCGGAAGGGCAACCCCGATCAACATCTATTGCGCAAGCTTCAGAGAATTGCGAAGCGCGCCGGGGCGAAGTTCCACACCGAACTCCACAAGCTCCGGAAGACCGGGGCGAGCCGGCGGTACCTCGCAGGTGTGCCGCTGCAAACCCTGATGATGGAACTGGGGCATGAGTCGCTGGCCACCACGCAGAAGTATCTTGCCGACGTACGCAAGCCCGGCGAAGTGAAGAGAGCCGTCTCGGACGCCGATTTCATTCCGAAGCCGAAGATCGTGAAGAAGACTGGGACGGACGGCGACTGAGAACTCCCGAAGTCGAAGCGATAATTTCAAGGCAAAGCAACGTAGGCTTCCCATTTTACCTATCTAATCAACAACTCAATCGTACACGTTGAAGGTCGAAGTTCCGATGACGCAAGAGAGACGTACCGTGTTGAACAAAACAGACAGCATCACTAATCGGAGTGCAGCAACCCCGCAGGCCCGTTGCTGGCTGGCGCGATACTGCTCGCGCAGCCAGCGCACCGTTCTCGTCGGGCTACGAGCTCCATCCGTTTTTTGTAATCACCGCTTCGGCATCTCCCTGTCCAGGCTCAGTTCCGCCCTCCAGCTTGAATGGTCAGGTCGGTAATTGTAAGAATGGAATATGCCGATCCCAGCTTTCCGGCAATACGAGCCGGAGTCGTCTACCTCAAACGGTTGGCATACTACTGTCCAGACCATCGCGACTGGAGTCACCGCAGCAGCAGCCGTTGTTGCACTGTACAAGAATAATGATAGAGCGGTTTGGATTCTTACTGCCGCCACTGTGTTAGCGGTTGTATTTGCCAGTAGTCGCGCTATCCCCCTTATTCGAACCTTAAAAACTCGCGCCTCTCGCAACGCTGTGGCACGCAAGCAAAGAGCGGAATTGCTGCGCGTGACGAGACGTTTCGCACAGTTCGCCGACGCGCAGGATCAGTCGAACATCCGACAAATCATTTTCATGTTCGGCGGAAACAACGAGGAGCGTTGCCGCGAGATTTTTCCACCTGACTACGTCAGCGGCCTTGTGCCGCTCTTCGTCAAAAATCTCGAAACGCGCCCACCAGCCGATGTGGATGAGTTTCTGCTCGCATTTGAACAACTTCACGCGCTGATCGCGTCTTACGACAACAACTACGTGCTTGAACCTTTGAGACGAATGCGTGCGAAACGTTGGCGGATACCGATCATAGACAGCGACCTGGGACTGTCGAGTCAACCCGATCCGCCGCTTGGCGATTGGCTCGCAAGTTTGCCTCCTACTTATCCCGAGGCTGCTCGACCCAAGATCAAAGATTTCCGAGAACGGTGGGTGCGCTTACTCGACGACACGACGCAGTGGATCGACCGGGTCGGTGAGGAACTCAATCAACCGCTGCCAAGTCATTTTGAACGGCCTCAGGAGTTGTAATTCGATGCCACACCGATCCACTGAACTTGTCGCAAACAATGTGGCGGAATTCCTCACGACAGTCACAGACCTTGCGCGGCGCTGGTTTCCCAATGAAAACGGTTGGGGGCCTTGGTTTCGCGGACACGGAAATGCGGGTTGGGATTTGGCGCCGACACTCTATCGAGATACGCCACCAACAAGGGGAATCCGAGTAGTCGAAGATGAGATTCGGCAAGAGTTCATCATCAGAGCGCCGAGTTTGAGCGCCGAGCGTCCTCAGAATTCGTGGGAGTGGTACTTCTTGATGCAGCATTCGGGCGCTCCGACGCGGCTGCTAGACTGGACCGAGGGCGCACTGATTGCTCTCTACTTCGCGGTTCGAAATAAACTCGACCAGACCGACGCCGCAGTGTGGGTCCTTAACCCGTGGGGCTTAAATAAATGCGTCTTAGGGATAGACGAGGTCATCGCGCCAAGCGCCGAGGCTGGTCTCTTCAAGCTGGATGCGAAACGTTACGATCCGTGGCTTCCCGAGCGATACCAAACACTAAGGGTAAAGTTGCCTGTCGCAATCTATCCCACACACTTTGCGCGAAGGATTAGTTCACAGCGTTCCTGTTTCACGGTCCACGGATCAGTCCCGAACGGATTCGACGCGCTCCCGAAAAAAGTACGCTCGGCGAACCTAGTCATGATTCGCATTCCTGGTTCGGAGGCTCGCGACATTGACTACAGCCTCTCAGTGGCTGGAATCGACGAGATCACCGCCTATCCCGATCTTGACGGCCTTGGCCGATGGCTATCCGGAGTACTACGCGAAGAGGACAGGAAGTAGGGGTGTCCGATAAGTGGACGGCGGTGGAACAATCTCGCAGTTGCTCTAGCGTTCGAATCGATCTCGGGAGCTATTCACGCCAACACTAAACGAGCAAAAAGAGTTCTTGGAGTTTGACTTTTTCAACTTTCTGCGCTGGCTATTCGTGAACGCCGTCGTGTGGCACGCATCGGCAAATGACAAGCTTGCCACGATGTACACATGCTTCGTCGAGGCCCGCGCTCTTTACGAGTTCTATTTTTCCAAGCACACTTCTCAGCCCGACGATGCACGCGCTAAACACTTCGCGAAATCCTGGAGCGAACCCGAGAGCGTACTCTACCTAAAGTACATGTCCTCGCACGCCCCGGCACAGAAGCGTTTGTTTCACCTCGTTTATGGTCGGAGCCAGCCTCAGAACGCGGGTGGGTCAGGGCAAGAGGGTAGCGATCATCTGAAAAATTAAGTGTTGGATATTGCGAAAGACTTGCGGAGAATAACGGAAAACTTCGTCGCCGCTGTCGACCCGAAGTTTCACGATCTAGTTCAAGCGGCGCTAGACAAGGCACTCAACGAGGCGGAAGAGAAATCTAGAGCCTACGGTATCCCTAACCCCCTGTAATTCGATTCGCTACTTCTTTTTGACGGTCTCACGGGCGGGTGCTGGATTGTTCACAGGCTGTTTCGCTGGCAGAGGCGTCATGGTCACGGCCTGCCGTCCCTTTTGAAGATCGTCAGCACCCGCGATCTTTTGAACGGAGTTCTGAGCTGTCGGCGTCATTGTCATCGGCTGCCGCCCTCCGTGCAGCGAATCAATTCTTTGTCGTCCTTCACGGCTTCTTTCCCACATCTGTTTTCGCTGGTGCGGGTTGTGGCGCCGGCGGTTGAGGTTGCGGCGTTGGAGTCATCGTCGCAGGCTGCCTCCCGCGCTGTTCAGAGCCGGAGTCTGGTATTGGCGTCATGCTTCCGGGCTGTCGTCCCTCTCGCAGCGGTGCACTCTTCGAATCACCCATTGCCGACCTCCGAGACACGTTCCCAACACAGAATATCAGCGTCGAAACCAGACCGACAAGAAAGAACGCAGCGGCCAACCAAGTCAGGCCCGTAAGTAGCTTCGCAGAGCGGCTCTCTAAGTGTTTGTCGAGGTATTCGGGGGCCCGGTCAATGTAGTAACGACCGAGACACTTCAAAAATTCTTTCTGCGCAGCGATGCTGACCTGGAACGAAGCGAGAGTCGCCAAAATGCAGCCCGTAAAGCAAATCCAGGAAGTAAAGAGAAGCCAGAGCCAGATCGCCTTATCAAGCGGCACAATGTCTTTGATAAACGCGAGCGACACACCGAGCGCGGCGCTGGACAGAGTTAAAAGATTCTGGTCGAAACTGTCGGTGCTGCTATTGATATTTTCAATCGCTTGTTTCTTGTGCTCGCCGTAAAGTTCCAAATTCGGCTGCGATTGGTCGCTCGTCTTTGGCGGCGACTGCTCGCACGGCCCCTCCTCGGATGGAGTACTACCGGGTGGTTCCTCTTCGATGTCTACCGAACTATCCTCTTTCTGCTTGGCATATTTGAGCTTTACGTGGGAGAGAGCCTTTTCAGCCAGCGCAGGTTTCACTTCCGCGATGAATTCAGGACTGGCGTCATAACCGACCGTCACACTCAGCAGGCAGTCTGGCGGAATTGCAAAAAGAAGAACGTCGGTCTCCGTGTGGTCTTTACCGACGTTGCTCGCCGCACCATTGAAGTTCAGTATGAGTCGCCATTCGCTCTCGTACTCCCATTTTTTTTCCTTTGTGTAGAGATAATCTTCCGCCTCAAGCGCGAAAAGGTACGCGGGAGTTCGATCATCAACATAGGAAATCCGTCGGAGATGACGAAGATCATCGTCCTCTGCCTTTTTCTGGTTGAACCACTGATGCGACGAGTCAAATTCCACACAGAACCCCCGCCCTTCTGCGGTGTACTTGTCCCACATGAACTTGCTACTGGGGTTTTCCGAAAGAGACAGGATGCCGAAGTTCTTGTCGTTGATGTCGTAGATTTTTTTGATTGTCTGCGAGAGGTTCTTTTCTGCCTGCTCGTGGACCTTCTTCATGTACTCGGGGCCTTGCGCTTCTACGAGCGCCATCAAGCCCGGATACAGCGCATCCGCCCTCTCTCGAAACTTCTGCTGGAACGTCTCGTCCATCGCCAATCCGTGGATGGGTGGCTTGAACTCTTCGATGTCGTTCATCACCGAGACTTGGCTGAACCGGATCAGGAGCTTGCCGAGTACGCTGGCAGCGCGTTCTGGCGGCATGTACTTGTAGAGTTTCGCTGGGGGGAGACTCATGGGCCGCATTTTAACAGGAGACTTGGTTTCAATGAACCGAGCGCAGTTGGTGTAGTCTTCCCAATATGGACATGGCGGAACAATTCGCGGCAGACTGCCTCAACCGCCAGAGCTTGCGGACGGAACGCTTCACGAAAAACGAAATGCGCGTCAGCAAGACGCCGGACTACCGCGTGTTCAAGAACACGGATTTGGTGGCGTACTGCGAAGCGAAGCACGTTCAGTATGACGAGTGGCTTGAAAAACAGTTGGTACAGGCCCAACCTTTACAGCTGATCGGAGGATTACGCCACGATCCGATCTTCAATCGCCTGACGGCACACATTCACACTGCTCACAAGCAATTCATCGCCGTTAACCCGAGATACGATCATCCAAACATCTTGGTGCTTGCGAATTCGGACAGGCACTGTACCTTCGTTGGCGATTTGTTGGGTGTTCTCACCGGAAACTTCTACGGCGCAAGCGGCGCGGTAGAGCCGATATTCAAGGAATACTCGGACGGAAGGATCATGTTTGAGAAAATGACAATCGACGTTTACGTTTGGTGGAACGACTGGCAAGAGGTTGAGCGGCCTAAAATGTGGTTCTGGCGAAATTCACAGCACTACGCGAACGTTTCCGCGCTCCTAGGGTCGGACCCTGCCGCACATCCCAAGGTGAGCTAGACCGTCGCTCGTTCCGCATTTTCCATTCATTTCCATTTATAAAACACTAAAATTCCGCCGGTCCGTTTTTTTCGGATTGTTTGCAACCTTGCCGAGGTTCAGGAGTGGCTTCGGCATTCGAACTTCTCGACGACGCGGCTCTATGATCGGAGGAAGACAAGCCTCTGGCTTCTCAGACATTCGACGCATTGATCCTTCTGGCTTAAGCCCTTCGCTCGTCGTGCTTCCGAAATCAGAGTTTCCGAACACTTTTATAGTTGTCCCGTTATTACAATCCGCTGATTTCCGAATCGAGGGTTTTGTTCTCTAGGTTCATCATGCAGATTGTTACCTATCGTCAATCGAGAACGGAAAATCTGAAGTACTTCGAGGCACAACTTCAAGCCACCGCTTACCCGAATGAACAACAGAAGTCGCAATACACGTTGGCCTCGAATTCGCCGAGTTTAAAATTAGACTCGCGAATGAAAGAAAAGGCGAAGAATATTTACGCGTCCAAGCTGGCCCACCAAAGGTGGGCGAAGATTCCCGTCAGTGAGCGAGCAAAGCAGGTGCCCCGCACAGGCGGACGGCCCAGAAAATACCCCCAATGCCCGCGCTACGGTTCGCACAGGTTCTCGCCCAAGACGGGGCGCTGTCCCTGTGGGTTTAGTCGTCCCTCAAAGTAGGCCAGAAAGCATCCCGCTAACTAAAAACACCTCAGAAGCTTCTTCGTACTAGAGCTTTATAAAACGTGCGTACTATTTACAAATCGTGCGGACGATATATAATCCAGCCAGCATCGAGCATGGATCGCAGCCATAGCTTCGGGAGGTTTAGAAATGAGCATTGAGAGGAATGAACCAATTCGGTTTCACGAGAAGGGGACGTTAGAGGCGGTAACGCGGTGGATTGCGACGCACCACGATGGCGTTGCTGAGTGGTTGAAGAATGTGCGGCGGCAATACCAGGTGGACCGCGCGAATGTCGCGGAGAGTCATCGCGTAGCCGCGCTGCTGTTGCAGGATTCGCGAGATCGCAAGCCTGCCCGTATTGCCGTGCTCGACGTTGGCGGCGCGACGCTTGAGGATGTGACCGCCTGGAGCACTTGGCAGGACACGTCGGCATCGCATCGCGGGTCTGGACTTCAGGAAGAGCAAACGCAGGGAAATGGTGCGAAGGCATTCATGTTCCGGCTATTCGCCGGACCGGCGCGAATTCTCGGTGTGCGCAATCGACGCCGTAACAGCAAGGGTTTTGACGGTGAAGGTGGGACTGTGGAGCGCGGCACTCCGGGATGGATGCCAAACTTGGCGGCGGGCCGCGATGTTGAGATTAGCTCATTCGAGGCTGAGCTCCGCCAAGCACTGGAGCCTTATGGACTGTCTGTCGCAGAACTCCCAGCACCGCTTCGGACCGCCATCACGGCTCGCAAGAGCTTCACTCTCGTGGAAGGTGAAGCGCCGCTCATGCTTTATAAGGGGCAGATAGAAGCTGAGGAATTCGTGGGGAAGGTCGTGCGACACGAACAAACGACCCTCTGTCTCGAACAGGTCGATGTATTTGCGATTCACAACGGCCGGGTGATGAACGACGGCAAGAAGCTCGAACTGCCTCCTATCATTCCTTACCCCGGAATCGACTCACCGGCGGTGTGCGAAATACCGGATCAACTCGAACTCGACAACGGCAAAGCAGTATCAACGACTGAAGGAGGGGCCAAACCAAAGGGCCGACTAACTCTGCACACGTCGCTCGAAAATATGCCCAACGCATATCGCAACCTCCGCCCGCGTTGGCAGATTACATACCGGACGCGCCACCAGATGATCGGTGCGAAACCGATTTCAGAGCTTGCTCCGGCGACTCCAGGAGTTCAGTTCATCTATGGCACTGTTGAGCTACCCGCTCTCGAACCTGCTTACGTCGAGCACGGCCGGCGCCGTCCGAAAGACGGCCCATTGGTTGAAGCTCTCGATCGGTTCATCGCCGAAAAGGTACGCGCTCTAGCACATGAGATCAACGCGAGGCGCCGTCAGGAACTCGATGACAAAGCTTTGGACCAGGTACACGAGGAAAATCAGAAGCTGGACGAATTCAAGAACCGCTTTCTGCCAAGCTTCGGCGAAGGGGATGGGGGCGATGGCGACGGTGAGGGAGACGGACGCACTAAGCGAACTCGCAACGATCCCGACCCGGTGGACTGGGGAACCGATCCCGAGGTGCTGCATTACGAGGTTCCTGATCGGGGTGTTCAAGTTGGCAAAGGAGTTTCGGTCGGACTCCGCACAATCCTCGGTGTGAGCGTTCGCGACGGAAAGGGGCGTCCAGTCCGCGCCGCCATCGAATGGATGACCAGCGATCCGCGCATCGCTGCTTTCTCGAAGGGCGACAAACTTGTCGGCCATGAGAAAGGTTCATGTCAGGTTTGGGCCCGAGTGAAAGGCACGAAAATCGAAGGACAGCGCGTGGCGATCCAGGTCTGGACGGTGGATCACATTCTGCTGACGCCCCGCACTCTAGACATTCCTTTAGGAAAACGCGAGCAGATTACCGCCGAGATAACCGACGACGAAGGGCGCCGCTCGACGGAAGTCCTGCTTGAGTGGCTCCACGACGCCGAAGATCAGCTGACCGTCCTGATCGACCGTGGCGGGACGGTAACAGCGAATCGACTTGGCCGCACCGCCGTGACTGCGGGCGCTGGCGGAGTTTGGGCGCGGATTCCGGTCGAAGTCCGAGTTATTGCCAATCCCGAAGAGTCAGGACGTGGCAGCGGTTTTCCGCAGTTACTCATCACTGGACGCGACGCAGACCCCGCGACCGGAGAAATTCGCGAGGGTGACCCTGACCAGCCAGCGTTATGGCAGGAGGCGTCGGACTACCTTAATAATGTCTGGTGGCTGAACCTGCAAAGCCCTGAGGCAGCGTTTGTCTTCCAGCAACGCAGCGCGCAACCCATACTTTGGCGGAACTATCACTCGGAGAAGTTGATGGCTATGGTCGTCGAGGTCTGGATGACGGACGAATTTTCACGCAAGGGCGACAACCAACGTCCTGAATTCTGGGCCGCGCACCAGGCTGCGCTCGATCGGCACCGCGTCCGAACGGTAGGACAGATGTGGAAGAAGCTTGAATCGTACGTCGCGAGTGGCGCGATTGCCGATGAGGAGACCGAACATCAGGTCAAAGGGCGGGCGGCGTGATGAGTGCCAATCAAAAGGTGGAAACATCACGCCGCGCAAGTTTGCGGGAGCAAGTGCTGCTTGCGGCGCTTGAGTGCTCTGCCGGCAATCTGGAAAAGATGTTCACGTCGGAAGACTTGCTCGTTGCCGCGTGGAAAAGAGACCGGCTCGCGTGGGGACTTCGGGGCTACGAACGAGAACATCCGGACGTCGACAAGCTACGCAAGGAAATTGACAGCCGGGGCGCCAAAGAGGGTGTTCCATCGACGGGTCTCGTTTCCTCCGGACTGTTGCTGCGCGTTCAAAAGCGGATGTATAGGCTTACTCCGGCCGGGCTCGCGGCGGCATCTGAGGTCGTCGGCGCGGAACCGGAGACACGCGGCAAGGCCGCACGTGGACTCGCGGACGCGGTGAGCGCGATTCTTTCGCATTCCGTTTTCCGCGGGTGGTTGAAGGATGCAAGCTATCCAAAACATTTCCGTGACGCCGGTCATTTTTGGGGCATTGCCCCGGGAACACCGGCGAAGGTAATCCGGACTCGAATATCAGACGTGGACCACAATCTGAAAATGGCGTTGGGAATTCTGGACACCGATGGCGTCGAAGAGGTGTCAGCGCGACACGGTAAGGCCCTATTCGACCGTGTGGATATTGGACGAGCTATGAAGTTCCAGGCCGCGCTGAAGGACCGTTTTGCGAAAGATCTGGCGATGCTTCAGGTGAAGCTCAGTTGACCGGCCGGGTGCGAACCGAACACTCGTGCGAACTCTAGCGAGCATGGTCGGAGAGGTAATCATCGTGCGTATTCCTCTGCTGGACGCCGAGGGCATGACGCTGGTCAAACTACACGGCATCGAGGCGCACGGCATATGGATCGAGAGTCAGGACCTCACCAACGAGCTTATGGCGAAGTTCGGTTGTTCGAGTTCGCGCACCACACCAATCGTATTCATCCCGTTTGCCAAGCTGGAATTCATCATCGCTGCTCTCGACTCGCTTTCGCTGTCGGAACCGGCATTTGGATTGTGATGAGGTGGAGGACCACGTGAAAGAGAAACAAAACGGACTGCGTTCGCCCGCGCAGCGGCCGCACCAAGAGACAAAGATTGGACTGCCCCCCGGTGAGCCCGACATTGAAGAGCTCCGATCGGTTACTCGCGAATGGCTTGTACCGCTTCTAGTGGAGAAGTTTTTGCGTGAACTAGCGTTCGAATTGCGACCGCCGAACGTCGGTGTCAGGAAAAGACCAATTTCGGACCTGTAGATAGGGGGTACGCGGAGCACAGCCAACTTTGCGATGTATCGCCAATGGACGGACAGGTGACCTTCCATGAAAGGCAGACACAGGGATCTGCGAGGACGGAGCGAAGCGTAGGCTTGCCTCGGATCGCAAACCAAAAAAGAACACAGCTACCGCTCGCTATAAGTAGAGGACGTCGGCGTGAAACACGCTACGAACAATGAATACCCAGCAAACATTGCCACAGTCAAAGGACGGCGCCGCACAGCAGCCCACCATTCGGTGCGCCATTTACGCTCGGTATTCATCGAAGATGCAACGCATTGCGTCCGTCGAAGATCAAATTCGTAACTGCCGGCACGCAGCCGAGGAAAATGGTTGGACAGTGTTGGACGAATACATTCGTTCCGACTCCAAACTTACCGGGCGTACCGTAGTGGGGCGCCGTGGTTTCTTGGAATTGCTCGAATTTGCCAAACAACAACCGCCGCCCTTTGACTGCGTCCTAATCGACGATACCTCCAGGCATGCTCGCAACTTGGGCGACTCTATCAGGGAACTCGACCTATTCACCTTTTATGGCGTGTTTGTTTACTTCGTCAGCGACAATCTTGATTCTCGGGAAGGCGATAATTTCCGCCTCGTTCACCTGATTAAGAGCTACGGCGATGAACGCTTTTCCAAGGATCTGGCAAAGAAGATCCACCGGGGACAGAAGGGTCGGATTCTAAAAGGATACACGGCGGGCGGCTCTTGTTATGGCTATAGGAACAGATATCTGAGAGACCCAAATGAAAAAGGCGATCATGGCGAGAACAAAGTCATAGCGGTAGAACAGGAAATCGTTTCCGCAGAGGCTGCGGTGATCGTGCGAATCATGGAGATGCGTGCAGAAGGGTTCAGCTTTGCAAAGATTGCGAAGGTTCTGAACGAAGAAGGCATAGCGGCTCCCAAAAGAGAATACAAAGGACGGGTGCAGGATTACTGGGTAGCGTCCGGCATCAAGCAAATTACGAAAAATGAGTTGTACCACGGCATTCGGGTGTGGAACAGAACCCACAATGAACTCCATCCCACAGAAGGCACCAAGATTAGACGTGTACGACCACAATCCGAATGGGTGCAGGTGGAAGTTCCATCGCAGCGAATCGTTTCCGACGAACTCTGGCAGCGAGTGCAGGAAGTCAATCGGCGCTCGAAGGACAAAAGTTACGGAAGACGGCTGGGTGGTCAGAATCGAACAGCTGCAAGCCGAACCTACATTTTCAGTAGTTCGATGCATTGTGGAACGTGCGGCGGAAAGTTCTCCATTATCATCGGCGGAAAACGTGCGAGGTACGGATGTAGGAACCATCGTTTTCGGGATCGCTGCACGAACAAGGTAACGATTCTGCGTGTGCGGTTGGAGCACCAATTGATCGCTGCTATTTCGAAGAATCTCCTGGATCCTCGTCTTGAGGCAGAGCGCATTCAGGAATTTCGAAAGCAATTAGAGGAAAGAATCGCATTGGAAAAACAGGTTGCAGCCGAGGGCGTGTCGAACCGACCACAATTGGAACAGGAACGGACGGAATTAGAAAAGCAGGCTCGCCACCTGGTGGACGCCGTTGCTCAACATGGCTACTCATCCTTCTTGTCGGGACAACTTGCAGCGGTCGAGTCACGGTTGGCGGAAATTGAACGGCTTTTGAGTGCGAGACCAGCGCCGAAGCTGCCCATGTTCACGGACGACCAGGTCAGAGAATTCCTGCGCAAAGAAGCTGAGGGTTTCTGTGAGTTGCTGAAGGGCGCCCCTGAGATCGCACGACGGGAAATTCAAAAGCGGATCAAGAACCTGATTCTGACACCAAAGGAAACGCCGAGCGGCGCCGTCCTCGAAGTCTCAGGGGATATAGAGCTACTCCGAACGGGCGATGTATTGGACGAAAGTCCGCTGGATGGAACTGTTCAGCAATACACTCTTCCTCGGATTGTGATTACGCTTGTGCTCGACCCTCAACTCCCTCTGGTCGCCTGATTGGACAATCACAATATGCCGAGCGACGAAAACCAGATCCATCTGATTCACGAGCATCGTACCATTCTGATAAATCGTATGTTCGAAGAGCCCACCAGGCGCCCCGGTTCGTGCGCCGAGAGAGTCTCGGATGAAATAATTTCTACAGCACGAGCTATTCAGGACTCGCTCTTTGCCTCCCAAGCGATAGGCAGCCCGACACGCGGTCTATTCGTGCTCGCTCTGCAGCAGGTGGCTGACTCCTTCTTGGCGGGTCTACTCACGGACGAAGCTTTTGTGTGGTTGGAACATGAACAGCATCGGACAGATTAGTTTTTGGTTGGCGTCGACCTGGTACTTCTTGTTTTCGGCGCGATCAAGGAGGTTCGGTGATACGACGAGAGCAGGGCGCCATGGGAAGTTTGTCTAGAATTGCTGAAATACAACACCCGGGCGATGATGATGGTCAGCAGCATAAGGGCCATGATGAAATAAGCCGCAATATCCGGGTCTAATTCGAGCCCCAATGTTTGATGACAGAACGAACTGGTTTGGTGACGTTGCCGTGTCTTCGATTGTCTTCTGAGTGGGTAAATCATCGGATATGCTGACAGGTATCGGCGCTCGCTCTTTCGCGTTTGTGCTGTCGGGAAACTGAGCCCTTGCAGGCGCGTGCTTTAAGGAACCAAGAGGGGAAATACCATTCTCCAGCGTTCCGTCCCCAAACCAACGGCACCACACTCACCGCACTCCGTCACGGCTACCGATACCGGTGACCGTCATATCGGGGCCGCCAGAATTGAGCTGAACAATGTCCTCCGCTTTCATTTCTTCGTCCTGTTTATCATCCACCGGGCTTCTCCTACCTAATACAATTGTCATGACGAGAGGTTCGAACGGCATGGCCGTAGGCAACCAACTTCCCGGCGCGGTGCAAAAAACCGGTTATTCGGACCTCTCGCGACAAGAGACACCAGAATTCGTGTCGCGAAAAACAGTCCTGAAACGAACGGAGCAGATCTGGCTCTCGCCACTCAGTCCAGAAAACTAAACCGCGACTGCTTTTGACGACTCGGAGTAGTGCAACAGACATTCGTCAGGATGGGTCGTTTTGGTGACGATGTCCTTTGCCTTTGCGACCTCGGCCGCCGTGCCGTGCACAATCAACAGGAAGTTATCCGTTTTCAACGCCGTCTCGTACTTTACGATGCTGTCTTTAGGAATTCCAAGACTGAAGAGTCCTGCGCCCAAGGCGCTTACGCCTCCGACCACAGCCGCACTTTCGAGCGCTCCCACAATCCAACCAACAACGGGTCCCGCCACCAGAATCGGTCCGAGGCCGGGGATCATGAAAAAAGCCGAACCGAAGAGGAGTGCCCAGAACCCGCCCCAGAAAGCACCCACCTCACCCCAATACTGCATGCGCCCGCCCGTGTTGTAGTAACCCACTGCGTGCTCTTCCGTGTGGTTACCCTTTCCTATAATCGATAACAAATTCATATCGACGCCATCGCGTTGCAATTCCTTGACTGCTGCGTCTGCTTCCGCGTGCGTTTTATATACGGCAACAACTGAATCATTCTTGGACATTGGAAGTTCTCCTTTGGTGCTGGCATCGATCATTGCTCGTACTTGACTATGACACCGCCCTATCGACGAAACTGTGCGGTAGTGGACAGCAGAAGAACGCCAGTCGTGAAAGCAAGACCGTTTTTTGTGATTTCACCTACTACTCTGACATCCAAACAAAAGCCGAACGCTCAAGCCGTATTTGCCACGGAAATCCAGGTAATCTCACATCGGCTTGGGAATAAAAGTTGGGCGTTCTTGAATTCACGCGTCAAGCCGGCCAGATCGCGTCCGCGCGAGACTGTATCGAAGAGGACAGACCAACATTCTGAGGACCCTTTAAAATGTTCCCCGGAAGTCCCACACAGAGCGAATGCCGACAACTGCGAGAATCACCAACCCGTTCCTGGTTATTCTTCTTAAATGCTCGCCTGATAAGGCGAACCGATGACTGCCTCGACTGCGCATCCTCGGTTGGCTGAATCCGTCCCTCACAGCAGGCAGCCAAAACCGGAAAAGCCGTCGAACGGCCTTACCAACGATGAGGCAACTGTCCGTCTGAAGGCCGATGGACCGAACGCCATGCCCAACGCTTCGACTCGACCCATCATTACCCTCCTCAGTAAGTTTTGGGCGCCGATTCCTTGGCTTCTCGAAGCTTCTTTCATCCTTGAGTTGGGACTGCACAAGTACGTTGAAGCGGCGATTATTGCAACTCTTCTCATCTTCAACGCGATCCTGGCGTTTGTTCAGGAGGGACGAGCGCAGGCGACTCTGAAAGCCCTGAGATCGCGGCTCGCCTTGAACGCTTCTGTTTTCCGAGACGGTGAGTGGCAAACGCTTCCCGCTACGCGATTGGTGCGCGGAGATTTGGTTAAGCTATCACTCGGAGCCGTTGTCGCAGCCGATGTTCATTTGGTCGGTGGCTCCGTGCTCCTCGACCAGTCGATGCTCACAGGAGAATCGCTACCCACCGAGGCAAATGCCGGCGCTGATACTTATGCCGGCGCACTCGTACGACGTGGGGAAGCTACTGCGGAGGTAACCGCTACCGGAGCTCGGACAAAATTCGGACGAACAGCGGAGTTGGTGCAAACGGCTCATTCCATTAGTTCACAGCAGACAGCCGTGCTGCATATCGTGCGCAATCTGGCAATCTTCAATGGCCTCGTTATCGTGCTCATCGGGATCTTCGCCTACTCGCATTCCCTGGCGCGAAGCGAGATTATCTCCCTTTTGCTGACCTCTGTACTCGCCGCAATTCCCGTAGGTTTGCCCGCCACGTTCACACTCGCTGCCGCGCTCGGCGCTCGCGCGTTAGCAAAGCTCGGTGTCTTGCCTACTCGCCTTTCAGCAGTCGATGAAGCGGGGACGATCAATATCTTGTGCTCGGACAAGACAGGAACTCTCACTCTCAATCAATTGTCAGTGACGACCGTTCGTGCCCTCCCTGGTTCGGATGAGGCACATGTGTTGGCAATGGCATCTCTGGCAAGTTCGGAAGGAGGTTTTGACCCGGTAGACGCCGCCATCAAATCCGCCTCGGCCAAGAAACCACCACCTGATCGTCTAAAACTAAGCAGGTTTGTACCTTTCGATCCCGCCATGAAGACCGCTGAAGCGACGGCTTCAAATGCAAAGGGCGAGGTCATTCGAATCGTCAAAGGTGCGTTCACCTCTGTAGCTGTCTTGGCGGCCGGGGCACCCAACGCCGCCATCATTGCTGCTGAACTTGAAAAGAAAGGCTGTCGAGTGCTTGCAGTCGCAGCGGGGTCCTCCGCGGCGTTGCGAATTATCGGACTGATTGCACTCAGCGATCCTCCCCGCCCTGATTCTGTTTCTCTTGTTGCGGAACTGAAATCACTTGGTGTGCGCACTGTAATGGTGACGGGTGACGCCCCGGAGACAGCGATCATCGTGGCACACGCGGTGGGTCTCGACCATACCGTCTGTCCCTCGGGACCGTTACCCAAAGACATCAAACCTCAAGACTTTGCGATCTTTGCGAGCATACTTCCGGAAGGAAAGTTCGACCTCGTCAAGGCATTTCAAAAGGGTGGACACACCGTTGGTATGTGCGGAGACGGTGCAAATGATGCTCCCGCCCTCCGGCAGGCCCAAATTGGCATCGCAGTTTCTACGGCAACGGACGTGGCGAAATCGGCAGCCGGTATCGTTCTCACAGAGCCGGGTCTCGCAGGAATCGTAGAAGCGGTAAAAGTAGGCAGAACAACGTTTCAGCGCATTCTCAGCTACACGCTTCGATCCATGATCAAGAAGATAGCTCAGGTCCTTTTACTCGCTATCGGCTTGTTGATGACGGGACAAGCTGTCCTCACTCCAATGCTGATGGTCATCATTATGATCACGGGCGACTTTCTTTCGATGTCACTCGCAACCGACAGGGTGCGCCCCTCTCAAACGCCGAACTCGTGGGAAATCGGCAAGATCACAGGAGCGGGCCTGATCCTCGGATTTTGTTTTTTGGCATTTTGCACAGGCGCCCTAGCCGTCGGTAAGTTCGGAATGCACTACGGAATAGATACACTGAGAACTCTTACCGCGATCGTGCTCGTATACGGCGGCCAGGCCATCACATATGCCGTTCGAGACCGACGGCATTTCTGGGGGCCACGCCCCACAAAGTGGCTGGCGGTCTCAACGTGCGCCGACATAATATTCATTTCCGTCTTGGCTAACCGAGGAATCGCAATGGCACCGCTGTCTCTCACCGTTCTGGCAACAACCTTGGGAGCCGCTGTCATGTTCTGGATGGTCCTCGACATCGTCAAGATTCCGACCTTCGCCAAACTCGGACTTTCTTATCCATTCAGTCCGCTCGGTGTTCACTCGCAGGGCGTCGATCCCTAGAGTTAGGCACCCTCGGCGGATCATATGCGAGGCTTTCGGAAACGGAAAGGTGTGGAAGACAGCGTACGGGAAGGTCTCTTCGAAGCCGTCTCCACCTGTCAAAGTTCTTGGTGCTTAGGCAAGGGGGAGGAAGAAACGGGAAAGCATCAAGACACTGAAAAATGCTCCTACCATACGACCTCGCTAAACTGC
>Ga0206971_10185_pt1 | contig 22150 bp, 24 predicted proteins | sample Alteio_BWOrgHeat_85_FD_152917 | JGI IMG/M metagenome (GOLD analysis project Ga0206971, IMG submission 152917) | Enriched cells from forest soil in Barre Woods Harvard Forest LTER site, Petersham, Massachusetts, United States -... | ecosystem: Environmental > Terrestrial > Soil > Temperate forest >...
TAATGCTGCTGGCAAAGGCCGTTGAGTGATAAATCTTCTGCGTTGCAGATTGGTAATCACTTTCCTTTGCTTCAAAAATATTCGGTACATATTTCTGTGGGTTCCTGTCTATAATAGGGAACCAGGTGCTTTGAACCTGTACCATTATCCGGTGGCCTTTCTTAAACACATGATCGGCGGCGTGCAGGTCGATTGTATATTCTTCTACTTTGCCGGGCGTTATCGGCTCAGGCTTTGAAAGGCTTTTCCTAAACCTGCCGCGAAAAACGTCATCTACGATCATCAGTTCATACCCCGACATTTTAAGCTCTTTTTTATCATCCTGGGGATAAACGTCAATCAGCTTTACTATCCAGTCGGCATCGCTGCCGCTGGTTGAAGCATACAATTTGGCCAGCACATCCCCGGTTATCGTTACATCTTCGGTAAGGGTATCCGTTTTCCAGCTGAGCACATCGGGCCGGTTATCTACAAAACGTTGATCCTCGGTGAGCCAGGTGTACCAGCGGGAATTCGGTCCATAGGTTTCTTCAACCGGCCGGGTGCGGTAGGGAACCGGCTTTGACGGATCGGAAACATAACTATCAAAAGCCTGCGTTTCGGTGGCGGTTGGCTTATCAAATGATAATTTGCCATTTGCGTGCATATAAATGTTGCGGTTGACGGCATCCTTCGGCGGCCATGCCGAATAATTCATCCATTTGTTGGATCCGGTTTGAAACGATATCGCCTCGGCAAATTTGCCATCGCCTTTTCCTTTCAGATACCAGGCAAACCATTTGGCCTGTATTTCTTTTCGAAAATATGTTGCCGTCGCCTGGTCGCCAAACTTTATGTTTCCAAGATTTTTGCCTTCGCCACCACCCCAGCCGCCATGGTTCCATGGACCCAGCACAATAAAGTTTTGGTTGTGGCGGTCATTCTTTTCCAGTGTTTTGTAAGCGCTTTGCGGGCCCACCATATCTTCCTGGTCCCACCAGCCCGAAACGTGTTGTATAGCCGTGCGCGGGCTATCGAGGCGGTAAGCCAGGGCTTGTTTCTGCCAAAAGCTGTCGTAATTCGGGTGGGCGATAAAATTATTCCAGGTGGGCAGGGTGCCATGCGCATATTGTTTGTTGATGTTTGAAAGCGGGCCCAGTTTCAGGTACCAGTCGTAAGTGTCGTACTGGTGAAAATTATACAGAGAATCTGTTTTGGCGGCCTCCGTTAAAACAGCATATTCAAAGCCATAGCTTAAACGGAAAGCGCCGTTATGGTGAAAATCGTCGTTCAAAAACATGTCAGCCGGTGTTGCTTGTTCTGATACTGCCTTCAGCGCCGGATGCGGGTCGGTTGCCGCAATGATCGATGTCCATCCATCGTATGAAACGCCGTAGATCCCCGCTTTGCCATTGTTGTTGGGTTAAACCAAGAGATATAATGCGTTGGTAATCGGCAATACCCTGTGCCTCTACGCGTTTGCGGTCGGCTTCCTGGCGTTCTTTTTGCAAAACAAACTGCATCTTTTGAGCGTCCTGTTCCGCCTGTATCTTCGATTCTATACTCTGGCGCACACTCTCGGGCAGGGTTATATTCCGTACCAGTATTTGTTGCACTTCCAGGCCGTTTTTGGAAAAATTATCGGTGATGGTTTTGTTGATCTTGAATTGAAATTCTTCCCGTTTGCTGGAGTAAAGGTCAACGGCCTGGTAATTTACAGCATTGTCGCGCACCGCTGTGCGTGTAACCGGCCGCACGATCTTATCCTCGTAGTCCGCGCCGATATTTTGAAGGATGAACGGAGCTCTATTTGCTTTTACGCGGTAAAGCACCGAAAGATCGATAGCTACCTCCAGTCCATCGGATGACAAAACTTTTATGGCATCATCGCCCTGCACCTGGCCTTCACTGGTCTTGGCGCTCATGGTGTAATTTTCAGTCTGGATACTGAAAGTTGTCACATCAACTACCGGGTCAATAAAATGCAAACCGCTTTCGAGCACCTGGTCCTGCACCTGGCCAAATAACACCTGTACCCCGACTTTTCCAGGGTCGATGATCTTTACAGATGATGATAACAGGCCCAATATAGTGATGATGACACCCGCAACGCGGACAATATTAGCATAATGACTGCCGGGTTCGGGCGAGCGTTTAAGCACTATACCCACTATGAGTATAATGATACCAAGAATTGCAATAAGCATAATTTAAGGGGTTATGGTTTTTTTAGCGTGTTTCGTATTTCCTTGAATACTTTTATCTTAAGAATGATAAAGATAACAAGTAAAACGACAGCAAGGGCAACAAACCAGTAATTACCCGCTTCGATGCCCAATTGATAGCCCAGAACGAGGCATACAAATATTCCGACATTGTAAATGACGTTGGGGATAGCCTTTTTCCACATGGCTAATAAACGTTTATAGTAGGATCAATCTCGCTGGCCCAGGCCAGGATGCCGCCCTGCAAATTGTATAAATTGGTAAAGCCCCTTTGCTCCAATTGCATAATAGCAGCCGCGCTGCGTTTGCCGCTGCGGCACATCACAACAACAGGCTTGTTTCTATCAATCTTTTCCGATTCGATCAAAATACCCCCAAGCGGTATCAACGTGCCTCCCAGGTTCGACATTTCGTATTCAAAATCTTCCCGCACATCAATCAACTGAAAATCTTCAGCTTTATCCAACTTTTCCTTTAGTTCCTGTACGCTAATTTCTTTCATGGTCAAATATAAAATTTTTCAAAGGTAATTTTTATATCAAATATTTAGGTCGGCCGTTTGTAACAATCAATCCATAAGCGCGTTTATAATGTTTATAAACTGTTAAGGATTAATGAAGAGGATTACCCGTTTTTTCTGGTTCTGTTCCGGTGCGCACATCGGCACGCTGAAGAAATATCCCATTGAGCACAATAAATTCGTAGGCATTGGGGCCACTATATTTTTCACCGCATTATTTGCCTCGCTTTCGGGCGGATATGCCATGTATTTTGTTTTCAACGGCAGCCCTTTTGCAGTTGGGTTCGCTATTTTATTTGGTTTGATATGGGGAACGGCCATCTTCAATATGGACCGCTATATTGTGTCGAGCATTGATAAACAAGGCACTACAAATCAGCAGATATTACAGGCAACGCCGCGTATTTTATTAGCCATCATGATTGGTATCGTCATCTCGAGGCCGCTTGAACTGAAGATATTTGACAAGGAGATCCGTCAGAAATTAAAGTCGGCTTACCTAAAAGGCCAGCACGCCAGGATAGATACGCTGCAAAAAACCTATACCCAAAAATATGGTATGGAATTGGGAAAAATGGCCGAGTTGAAGAGGGAAAAAGATTCACTCGAAACCGATATTAACGACTCACGCTCGCAATTAAACCAGGAAGTTTTTGGCGATAAAACCGACCAAACCAGCGGTATCGTCGGTTATGGCACATATGCCAAACAAAAGCAGGCCGTTTTACAGGAAAAAGAAGACCGGCTAAAGGACGTTATGGCCGATCAATCAAAAATGGACCAGTATCTTACCGATCGCAAAGATTATGAAGGATTAACCGATATGCGTCTTTTTAACGACCATCAATTGGATAGTCTCTCCAACGTGGCAGGGTTTTCCGACCGTAACTGGGCCCTGGGACAGTTGTCCTATAATGAAAATGGTACCCGCGACCTCGACACTTACCTGGCCGAATCGTTTATTAGTTTCCTGTTTATTTTGTTTGAGTGTTTGCCGGTATTTGTAAAGCTGATGTCGCCGAAAGGGCCCTATGATGTTGCCCTGTCAAAACTTTATGAGGCAGATGTTTACTATGCCGAAAGGGACAAGGAGCGAAACATAGAAGTTACCGACAGCGTTTACGATCACCACCTGGAAGAAGAAATACAAAAGCAAAAAAGGATCATTACCGCGCAATCAGATTATGATTTAGAGCGGCATAGGTATGATTAGCCCAAAACCTTCCGAAGGGAGATTATAGAATATCATTATATTTGTATTCAAATGCAATTATCCGCTAACGACATACAAATAGTAAAAGATTATTTTTCCGGTCAGCCGGTAATAAAAGCGTACTTATTTGGTTCTTATTCCCGCAATGAAGCAGACTCCAATAGTGATGTAGATATATTAGTTGATCTTGATTATTCAGAGCACATAGGCCTTGGCTTCGTTACGATGCAATCTGAGTTACAACAAAAACTACAAAAAAAAATCGACCTTGTATCTTCGAAGGCCGTTTCGAAATATATCAAACCTTTTGTTGAACAAGACAAGATTTTGATTTATGAAAGGTAAACCAGGAGATAGACAACGATTAACGCATATTATCGAAGCTATTGATGAAATCCAACGATATACAGAAAACGTCGAACTAAAATCTTTCCTCGAAAACTCAATGATGCGTTTCGCATGTGTCAAGCAAATCGAGATCATCGGAGAAGCGGCAAATTATATAACACCCGAAACCAAGGCATTTTTTTCAGATCTCGAATGGAAACAAATCATTGGAATGAGGCATATTTTGGTTCATGAGTATTTTGGAATAGACTTCGACCTGATATGGCAAGTTATATTAGATGATTTGCCGCAATTAAAAGAGAAGATAATTAGAGCAACAAATGCCACCCAGTAATAACATTGATATATAACAATTGCCGATTAAATAGTAATTTGAGCGCCGTTTAACTGACAGTACTCAAAATTGCTTATTTCGATGAAAAAAGTCCTCCTTTTATCAGTCCTCTCTTTTTGCGCAACCATTTGTTTTGCCCAGGACGTTCAAAAAGCCATCTATTATGCCATATCATTCCCCAACGCAATACACCACGAAGCAGAGATTGCGATGACAATACCCCAGGCGCCTGATGGCGAATTTAAAGTACGCATGAGCCGGTCTTCAGCCGGACGTTATGCCACCCACGAATTTGGCAAGAATGTATACAATGTTGCGGTGACCGGCGCGGATGGCAGCCCTGTAAAATTTACACAAGTGGAAGGCGATGTATGGCTGGTGGACGCAGATCACCCGGCCACGGTGAGGATCAGCTACACCTTATTTGGCAATTGGACCGATGGCACCTACACCAGCATTGATTTGAGCCACGCGCACTTTAATATGCCTGCGACATTTATGTGGGTATTGGGAAAGGGCGAGGAGCAAAGGCAGCTTAAGTTTGAATTTGATGACCTGGACAAATATGGATGGAAAGTTGCTACGCAGCTGCACCATGATGGTGATAACGTTTACAGTGCACCAAATTTGCAGTATATGATGGACAGCCCTACTGAACTTTCCAATTTTAAGGAAACCAGCTGGGATGTAGTAAATACGGATGGAAAAACCGAGAAAATAAATTTGACAGTTCACTCTGACGACCCGCAGCCGGTGATCGATAATTTTGGTAAGATGGTACAAAAGATGGTACTGGAAGAAAAGGCCGTTTTTGGCGAGCTCCCAAAATACGACTTTGGCGAGTACACTTTTTTGGATGACGTTTACCCAACGGTTTCAGGCGATGGAATGGAGCACCGGAATTCAACGTGCATTGTTCAACCGATAGATAAGATCGAAGGAAATGAAGTAAGGTTATTAAGCACCTTTTCGCACGAATATTTTCACAGCTGGAATGTAAAGCGTATTCGGCCCAAGTCGCTTGAACCATTTAATTTCGAACACGCCAACATGAGCAGCGAGCTTTGGTTTGCCGAAGGATTTACGCAATATTATGGCGAATTGCTACTGGTGCGTTCAGGGTTTCATACGCCCGAAGAATATACGCGCACCCTTGGCGGCCTGGTCAACCAGGTACTCAATACGCCCGGCGCCGCAAAATATCCGCAAACGCAGATGAGCAGGTATTCAGTGTTCGCAGACGCCGGGGTCTCTATCGATCCAAATAATGACAATAATATTTTTACCAGCTATTATACCTATGGCGGTGCAACCGCCCTGGCGCTCGACCTTCGTTTACGCAGCGAATTTAATTTGACGCTGGATGATTACATGCGCACCGTTTGGCTCGACCGCGGCAAAGTGATGAAACCTTATACCATCCCCGACCTGCAGGCAGATTTGGCCAAAGTAACCAACAATCCTAAGTTTGCAGCCGATTTCTTTAATAAATACATTTACGGGGTTGATAAAAATAACTACGAAGCGTTATTGGCAAAAGCGGGACTCGTGCTTCGCAAAATGGCGCCCGGAAAAGCCTGGGCGGGTTCGTTGAGCGGCGCCGGACGCAGGGGAAGATCGGGCCAGGCGCGTACAAGCGAAACAGAAGGCGTGCCAATATTGACCAGCACCGTGATAGGCACCCCGGTTTATAAATCCGGTCTGGACGCAGGCGATGTTATTTTAAAAGCTGACGGAAAAGATATAAAGGAAGAAAAAGACTTTGACGATATAGTGGCTTCAAAAAATATCGGCGATAAAATCGCAGTTACCTACAAGAATCGTACGGGCAATCATGAAACGACTATCACGCTGGAGGAAAATCCTTATCTGGAGGTCGTTACCTTTGAAAAGGCAGGCAAGCAACTGACCAAAGACCAACAGGATTTCAGGGATGCATGGTTATCATCAAAAGTTAAATAAAATGAAAAAACTAAGTTTGATAATCTGTTTTCTTGTCGCCGGCCGTTGCTTTGCGCAAAACGTAAACAAATTAATTAAGCAAACCGATGTTGAGCGCATCATAGGTACGCTTGCGGCTGATGATATGCAGGGGCGCGCTACTTTTACGCCGGGTATCGAAAAAGCAGCCAGGTTTATTGAAAGCGAATATAAAAAGATAGGATTGAAGCCTTTGCCGGGCGATGACGGCTTTCGGCAGAACTTCGCCATGACCAGGATTACGCCAGTAAAAACGCTGGTGGAGATCAACCAAAAACTCATTCCCGCTGATAGTGTTTTTGCGAGCACGAACGAAGCATCACTCAATTGGAGCAATAATACCGATGTTGAAATTGTAAAGTTAAGCGCCGGTAAAAATTTCCGAACTGAATATATGGGCTATATCCGCAGCGGAAAAAAAATGCTGATCCTGGTGGATCCGCAATTTACGGGTATTTTCAATACGCTGCGGGACCGCTCGAGAAAAGGATCGGTAAGCAATAAACCAGCCGATGGCCAGGCGCTGGTCTTTGTATTGGGTAATCATGATGATATCAAATCATTTGATGTTGCCTATACCGGAAAGGCAGAACAATTGCCCCTGTTCAATATCGCGGGCATCATTCCCGGGAAAACTAAACCCGATGAATACGTGATATTTTCGGGGCATTACGACCATTTGGGTATACTGAAACCGGTAAAGGGCGATAGTATTGCTAACGGCGCCGATGATGACGCATCCGGAACGACGGCCGTGATTGAATTGGCCCGGTATTTTAAAAAGCTGCATAATAACGCCCGCACCCTGGTATTTGTGGCCTTTACCGCCGAAGAAATTGGTGAATACGGTTCGCAGCATTTCGCCACCACCGTTGAACCGGATAAAGTAATGGCGATGTTTAATATCGAAATGATCGGCAAGGCTTCAAAATTCGGCGAGAACTCCGCATTTATCACGGGGTTTGAGCGATCAGATTTTGGACCGATCCTGCAAAAAAATCTTACGGGCACGGCTTTTAAATTTTACCCTGACCCTTATCCGGAACAGGACCTTTTTTACCGAAGTGACAACGCCTCGCTCGCCCGTGTAGGTGTTCCGGCGCACACGATATCGACAGACCAGATCGATATCGACAAATTATATCATACGGTAGGGGATGAGGTAAGCACCCTGGACATGAGCAACATTACCTCAACCATAAGAGCAATTGCTTTAAGTTCGAGAACCATTGTTTCGGGAAAAGATACGCCAACGCGGGTGGCTAAACTGGAACGATAGATCGTAAAAAATGGACAGCGAGAAACACATTTTACCCGGTGCAGCAGTAAAAGGGATTGCTACCGGCCTTTGCATGATGGCTTTTTTTACTTTGATGTGGACAGGTATCGCTTTCGGCGGCTTACACGGCACGTCCTGGTGGTTATTCCTGCTGGTTTTCGCAGCGTTCGCTATTTTATTTATTATTCGGGCGATAAAGCTGTTCGGAGTTGTTAAGTATTTTCCTGCGCTAACTTCTGCAGCTGACCTGGCCGAAGAAAAAAGAATGGGCAAATGGTTTGGCATTATTTTCGGCGCGGAAGGATTGGGCATTTTTGTGGGAATAAATATCGTAATCAACCTGGGTTATCCTGACCTGGTCATTCCCACCATCGCGTTGGTTGTGGGCCTCCACTTTTTTCCGCTGGCAAAAGTGTTTAAGCGAACGGTGGATTATTACCTCGCCGGTTGGGCCACGCTGATTGCCATTATGGCCTTTGTTTTTACGCTGAATAAAACCATGCCTCCGAACTTTGTTATGGCTTTTGTGGGTATAGGAATAGCCATTGCCACTTCGCTTTATGGTTTTTACATGTTGGTTAAGGGAAAAGAAGCGATTGGGCAATTGCCAGCGACAAATTAGACGGTGACTTGATCTTTCTTTACAATCTTTGACGCGATAAAGGAAAACAAACCCAGTATAACGCCAAATCCAGCTCCGAAAATTGGGCCCATGATCACCATGGTTAGCCGTGGATGGCTTAACAACGATGCCGGCATATTGGTGTTGATTGATGCCATCTGCGGATGATGAGCTACATAGGTCATCCTAAAAATCACGTGAACGGCTGTTATCCAAATACAGTTTACCATACTTACCAAAAAGCCGTGTAAAAAATATTTGCCCGGGCAGACTTTGGCAATTACCCATGCGCAAAATGCAAAAATAAACAGCCAAAAAACCGGTTCTATTCTTTCAGGAATAAGCTGCACGGTAGCGAAGGCCATTATCAATCCAAAAATTGATAATTGAAAGATAATTTTCCAGTTCATAATCAGGTTGGTCGATTTTTACATAAATGTAAAAATTAATCGGGATAAACAATTGGCCCGACAAAAATCACGCGTATAACATCGGTTTAGTTTTTGATGACGATGGCTGCTTTATGTTTGAGCGCATAACCCTTTGTGGTAACAATAATAACGCCGTTTTTGCCCTTTTCGCCATATAGCGCCGTGCTGGTTTTATCTTTTAGGATCGAGATGCTTTGAATATCTTCCGGTTTTAAATTGCTTAGGTCGGCCGCTTGCGCGCCGTCAACTACATATAACGGCGAATTACTTGAAAGAACCAACGGGCCGGTAACTGAGCCCTTAATTAAATTATTGACTGCATTTTTTCCTGTATCCGGCACATTATTTTCGTTAATAACGATTGTGTTATTTTGGTTCTTGTCGCCGTCGACCGCTCCTTTTTTATCCGGTTCATCGGTGTTTAATGTAAAGCTGATAGGCACGCTATAGGCAACCCGTACCTTATGTCCATTTTGCAAACCCGGCGACCATTTTGGAGACATGGCCAAAACCCTGACGGCCTCTTCATCAGTTCCGCTGCCTACGCTGCGTACAACTTTAAAATTCGTCAGCGTGCCATCTGTTTCAACAATAAAGCTGATAATTACCCGGCCCTGCACGTTTTTGTCCCTCGCTTCTTCGGGGTACTGGATGTTTTTTGCTAAAAATTGCATAAAGGCGTCTACGCCGCCCGGGAAAAACGGTACTTGTTCAACTGCTGTAAAAACCGGGCCTTCCCTTTTAGGGGTGGTATCATTTAATAAAATGACATCAGCGGCTGAAAGCGGGTTAGATGCCTTTTGACTCTTTTGTGATACGTCATTTTGACCTTTTATTGTATTTGAGGTCATCTTAATTCCCGACTGGCTTCCCGGCACCATTAGAAATACCTTTTCAACTTTGTTGTTGATAACCAGCATGGCGTTACTGTTATTCACGGTGGCGGACGATAAGATCAGCATCAACATAAACAAGGGGGCCGATAAAAAGTATTTGCCCACCCTAACCCGCTGCGACCTGCTTTTTTGAAGCATCAGTATGCGCTGCTTTAGCAAACTTTTGTTATAAAATGGGTTTACCAACTGGTGCGCCGGGGCATTAAAGGTCTGGCTGAGCAGGATCATTGCATAATCAGCCTTATTGGTACCTGCACTTACGGCCTGCCGGTCGGCAATGAACTCATGAATGTGCTTGATGGCCGAGCGATAGAAATAAACAACCGGGTTAAACCAATTGGCGATCATTAAAACTTCCATCACCAAAACATCTGCCGAATGCCATTGCGCCGCGTGCACGTTTTCGTGATCGGTGATCACCTTATTGTCCTGGTGTTCTTCGCCCAATTTAACTTTTTTAAAGAACGAATATGCCGCTGACGGCGCCGGCTTGTCGATGATCCGTTTTAACGCCAGCAATTGCCATGCAAACCTGGCCAATAGAAAAATGATGCCCGACAAATAAACTAAGACCAGTACCTGTCCAAGGGTAAAATGAGTATCCTGAACAGGCGTGAAACGGAAGTTTAAAACCGGGCTGCTGTAAATGGTATATTGTACCTTTTGGGTAATAAACAGATTTCTCACCCAATCAGCCTGTATCATCGGTATAAAAAACGACAGCAGCGCCGCCGAAACCAGGTAGATGCGGTTGAGCTGAAAAAAAGTTTCCTTTCTAAGCAATAATGCATAGAAACCGTAAAACAACAGCAGGTAAATATTTACCAGCATCAGGTATTGCCACCAGGTCATATTTATTTTTCTTTAAATTTTTCAATCAGCTTCATAATCTCATCCGCTTCCTTTAAATCGATCTTCTCTTTTTTCACAAAATAGGAGAACATGCGTTTTACCGAATTGTCAAAATAACCGCTCATCAGTTTGTCGGTAGCGAAATTCTGGTACTGCTCCTTGCTGATCACCGGGTGATATTCGTGGCTTTTGCCATAAGCCGTGTGTCCCACAAATCCTTTGGTTTCCAGGATGCGGATTATGGTCGACACGGTGTTGTAAGCCGGCTTGGGCTCCGGGAGCACCTCCAGCACATCTTTTACGTACCCTTTATGCAATTGCCAAAGTACCTGCATAATTTGCTCTTCAGCACGGGTTAACTCTTTAATTTCCATTTTTGTTGTAAAGGTTAGAAAGGTTGTAATGGTTGTAGAAGTAAGGAGGATGTTATACGTATGAACCCTTACAACTTCTACAACCTTTACAACTTATTATAACAATAAATCTAAGGTAGGGATAAAAACCAAAATAACAACTAAATACTTAGTTTTTATTTTTATAAATTGATTTTGTAGCTTTCCGTTTCTTAAATAAACCGATGACAATAACTTTTCATGGCGCTGCCCGTACTGTTACGGGCAGCAAACATTTGGTCACCCTGGCCGACGATACACGTATATTGCTGGATTGCGGCATGTTCCAGGGCATGGGGGAACATACTGAGGATTTGAACGAACATTTTGGCTTTAATCCGCAAAAAGTTGATTACCTCATCCTTTCGCATGCGCATATCGACCATTGCGGATTGATCCCGAGGTTAGTTGCCGAGGGTTTTAAAGGCACGATATTTTGCACGCGGCCAACTTTGGACCTTGTTGAAATTATGCTGATGGACTCGGCCAGGATACAGGAGCAGGATACGGAATACAGTAATAAACATCGAAAGCAACATAATCTCCCCCTGCTGAACGCCTTGTATACGGAAGATGATGTAACGGCATCGTTGAAATTATTTAAGACAGTTGATTATCACCAGGTGTATGCCATAACACCAAATGTAAAGTTTCAATTTACGGATGCGGGCCATTTACTTGGCAGCGCGGCCATTCATTTAGTGGTAACTGAAGATGGAAACGATACGCACATTACCTTCAGCGGCGATGTAGGGCGATATGGCGACCTGCTTTTAAAAAGCCCGGAGATTTTCCCGCAGGCCGACTATATTTTACTGGAATCGACCTATGGCGATTCGCTGCATCAAGAGGCCGGCCCGATAGAAGACAAGTTGCTTGAGATAATAACCGACACGTGTGTCAACAAAAAAGGAAAAGTGATAATGCCTGCCTTTAGCGTGGGCCGCACGCAGGAACTGTTGTATGCATTAAACCACCTGGAGTTAAAGGGTGTTCTTCCCGACTTGAAATATTATGCTGATAGCCCGCTTTCGGAAAAGGCTACGAGAGTGATCATGAGCCATCCCGAAGTTTACAATAAAGAAGTAAGTGAAGTTTTAAAGGTTGACGCCAATCCGTTCGATTTTAAAGGGCTCCATTTCATTGAAACAACCGACGAGTCCAAGGCTTTAAATGATAATCCGGAACCATGTGTGATTATTTCATCCTCCGGTATGGCAGAAGCCGGGAGGGTAAAACATCATATTAAGAATAATATCGGCAAAGAAAACTGTACGATACTGATGACAGGCTATTGCGAACCTAATTCCCTGGGCGGCCGTTTGCTGAGGGGCGATCAGGAAGTCTCCATTTTCGGGGAACGATTTAAAGTGTTAGCCCGGATACAGGCCATCAAATCCATGAGCGCCCATGGAGATTATGACGATCTGCTGCACTTCATAGGGTCGCAGGCTCTTGCTAAAGTGAAAAAAGTGTTCCTGGTGCATGGCGAATATGAGGTTCAGCAGCATTTCAGGCAAAAGATATTGGGGAAAGGGTTTGCCAACGTTGAGATACCCTATCAGCATCAAAAAATAGAATTGCAGGAATAAGAGCCGTTATATTTTCGAAGTCCGGGGTAAAGGACCAGGAGCCCGGTGATACGCGCTAATTTATTCAAATCAATCATCAAAATAAAATCCTGGTTCTTGAGTCTTGGCTCCTGGCTCTATTTTAAAGTATATTTGAACAATGGGTTCATATCGTTTAGACAGGACGGCGTTTAAAGCACAAACGGCTGAAGAAGCCACAAAAAGCCAGGCGGAATATTATAGAAGCCTTACCTGGCAGGAACGGTTGCACATTGCAAACTATTTAAATAGCATTGCCTATAATTATCCTGAAAATGAACCGCCAAGGATGGATAAAACTGCTTTTAAAATAAGATCGCGCGAATAGTATGGGCAATATTTTCAACGATGACTTTCGTGATTTTATTCAATCCTTTAACAATAATGGTGTAAAATACATTCTTGTCGGGGGATATTCGGTTATTCTGCATGGTTATTCGCGTACCACGGGTGACATCGATATTTGGGTTGAAAGGACTTCTGAAAATTATAAAAAGATCGTCGGTTCGTTTTTAGAATTTGGAATGCCCGTTTTCGACATGACCGAACATGCATTTTTAAATAACCGGACACTCGACGTGTTTACCTTTGGGCGACCGCCAGCATCAATTGATATAATGGTTGAAGTGAAGGGTCTGAGATTCGACGAGTGTTATGAACAAGCCGTTTACTTTGAGGAAGATGGGCTGATAATAAGAACCATATTTTTGAACGACCTAATCAGCGCAAAAAAAGCGGCAGGCCGTGCAAAAGATATTAATGACCTGGAAAATTTAGCGCCTTAAATATGCTTAAATCAACCGTACCTATTTTGGCTTCTCTGAACGAAGCTGAAACCGTAAAATTTTACACCGAAAAGCTTGGCTTTACTTTTTACTCCAGTTGGGAAGGTTACCTGATCTTCGGCCGGGAGGATATTTTTATTCACCATTGGCCTTGCCCGGATCCTGAAGTCGCTAAAAATACCGGCTGCTATGTAAACGTTACTGAGGTTGAAAAGCTGTATGCTGAATATGAGCCGCTTGGCATTATTCATCCCGACGGCGGAGCGCTGGATGAGAAGCCGTGGGGCATGAAGCAATTCAGTATCCTGGACAATAGCGGCAATATTATTCATTTTGGCGAGGACATGAACGAAGACTAAACCGTTTTATCAATGAAGTTTGCCGTTGTTTTCGGGTTGATCTTTTATCTTTTCTGCAATAGTGATGCGATTGCCCAACCAACCATGGATGCCATTGTATTTCAAAAAGAACCCGCCGCCGAGTTCTCTTTTCTAAATAACTGGGCCTATGCATGGGATGTAGTAAAACACGACAACGGCAAGTTTGAAAAAGTAGATGCAGACCGTGTTACAGCCACTGATACCGTCCACCTGTATTACACCGCAAATTGTAAAACGAACGTGCAGGGTGGTTATGCAATCCGTTATTGTAATGCGTCAAAAGCCAATGGAAAGATAAGCCTGGTATTCGCCGACGGCATGCCGGCCTATTCGAGTGAATTTGATATTACTATTGTCGGAAATAATTATTGTTTTAAACCGGAGGTGGTTTACCCGGAACTCAGCATGCGCGGCAAGTTGGTTTATAAGACAACCTATAGCAAACTGATTCTTTTTCAAAAAGACCCGGCAGCGTCAAAAATAATCAGTGGCTATATCGATGTGAGGTTTGTGGAAAGCAGTTCGGTACAGGGAGATTTGAAAAAGCAGCATTATTACCTCAGAGGCTATTTCAAAACTCCCGTAAACTCCGATTAATCAACCAGCAGTTTATACCCCCTGCCATGCACATTGATGATCTCCACGTCCTGGTCGTCCTTTAAATACTTGCGTATCTTGCTCAAAAAAACATCCATACTGCGACCGTTGAAATAGTTGTCATCATGCCAGATGTTTAGCAGCGCCTCCTCGCGGGTGAGCACCTCGTTTTTGCGCAGGCAAAGCAGGCGAAGCAACTCGGCTTCTTTGGTGGACAGCTTTTGCTGATGATCGCCTATGGTGATGATCTGCTGGGTGTAATCAAATTCGTACCGGCCGACTTTGAAGTGGGTTTGCTTTTCCTCTTCATGCTTTTCGGAGTTCCCGGCGCGTTTTAGCAAAGCATTGATCCGAAGTAACAGTTCTTCTATCCGGAAAGGTTTGGTGATATAATCGTCGCCGCCCAAATTAAAAGCCTGGGTTTTGTCTTCAATCATTCCTTTGGCAGTCGCAAAGATGATCGGCACATGGGCGTCGATTTTCCGGATATCTTTGCCCAGCGTAAAGCCATCCTTTTTAGGCATCATCACATCCAGTATCAACAGGTCATAAGTGTGTTTGGTAAAGGTTCGCAAGCCCTCCTCGCCATCCTTGCATAATACCACATCGAACTTGCCTTTTAGCTGCAGGTAATCCTGCAGCAACAACCCTAAATTCGGATCATCTTCAACTAATAATATTTTTTTCATGTATGTTGTTAGTCCGAAAATCCGGAAAGTCCGAAAAGTCCGGAAGATAATTATCGTTTATTTTGCAACTTTTTCACCGCAGCTTCTTTCGGATTTTTCGGACTTTCCGACCTTCCGGACTCCTTCAAGCTACCTGGAATTTCAACTCAAACTCCGATCCTTTTTCCTTCTCCGACCGAACGCTGATCATCCCGTTAAGCCGTTTTACAACGGTATTTACATAGCTTAAGCCCAAACCAAACCCTTTTACATCGTGCAGGTTGCCGGTAGGTATGCGATAAAACTGTTCAAATATTTTAGTTTGCTGGTCGCGGCTCATGCCGATACCCTTGTCAGCCACACGGATCACTACCTGCCCGTTTTTATTTAACGTGCTGATGGTAATATCCGGTTCATTTGCGCTGTACTTTATCGCATTATCGATAAGGTTGTAGATCACGTTTGAAAAATGCAGTTCATCAGCGCTGATTATCGCATTTTCAGCATCTAATTGCAACGTGGTTTTAGCGTTATGCTTTTGCAGTTTCAGTTCCATGCTATCAACCACAACCGCGATCATTTCATTAACGTCGACGGGCCTTTTATCCAGTTTGAAATCATTCTTTTCAATACGTGCGATATTCAGCACCCGCTCGATGTGACTCCCTAAACGCGCGTTTTCCTCGTATATTATATTCGCCAAACGCGACACCCTGGCGCGGTCAAACGCAAGCTCGTTATCTTTCAAGGCTTCGCTGGCGATCATTATGGTTGAAACCGGGGTTTTAAACTCGTGGGTCATGTTATTGATGAAATCGGTCTTCATTTCCGAAATCTTTTTCTGCCTCAGTATCGAAAAAATGGTGTAACCAAAACAAAGAATCAAAACCAGCAACAAACCGCCTGTTGTCGCCATTGTTGCTGTCATCTTTGTCAATATCACCGAGTTTTTTTGGGGGAAGGCAAGCCTGATCAGCCCAGGGTCATTGATCACATCTTTGCTAAATATAGGGTGCTGGTAGATCGGGATATTATTAAAAGCAGGCTTCGCGCCGTCAACATCATCGGCCTTTGAAAAAATGAGCGAATCGTTATTGGCAGTCAAAACTTCATAGCTGGGCGACAAATCAATGCCCTGGTTATGCAGCTCGAACCGCAGCAAGGTGTCTATCCAAAACAGATTCAGTCGCTTAGCAAGCGGTTCGCCATATTTACCGTACTCTTCGGCCAGGTTTTCAATTACCTGGGATTTTGTTTGCGGCGCGTGCTGCAGGGAATCATCTTCCAGCATCTTTTGCACCTCGCGCAATTGCCGTTCTTTTTGCTTTCTTTCCTGCTCCTGTACCCATTGCGGGTTTATTTGCGGAATGGAAATAACCTGTTTGCCGAATTGCGGGTCGAGATAGGTATACCTAACGGTATCATATTTCTGCAGTTTTTGATGTTTGTTTACATACGGCCGGTTCCTGATCAGTTCGGGGGTAACACGGCCATGTACAACCCCGTCAGCATCCGTGAACTCGTAGTAGTGAAGCTGCAGGTTTAATGTCCCGCCCGGAATTAACCTCGATATTTCCTCATCTACCCTTTTGTGCAGTATCATGCGCCGCAGGCTATCGCGCAAAAGTGCTATTTTTCTTTCGCGGCTGGTTAAGCGGTGCTTCACTTTTCGTCCTGAGTCTGCAGATGAATTATCAACCCCATTATTTATTAAACCATTGGGGGATGCGTTATAATAGCCTGTCCCTTTGGCTTTGGCGTTTAAGAAATTAAGCGCATCCTGTTTTCCAATTCTTGCGACAACATTATCAAGGGCTGCATTTACGGATCGATCGAACAGCTCAGACTTCATTTGGTACGACTGGCGAAGGAAATATAATTGCATGCCCATTACCCCTAAAAGGGCAAAACCCATCAAGCCGATAATGACTCCAATGCTTCTCTTTTTCATGCCAGAAACAAAAATAATTTTAAATGAACGGACATTGGCCCCTTTTAACAAATTTTAACAAAATAACGCCTGTAATTAACAACTTGAATAATAGTTGTTTGGTAACTTTGATCTTTCCAAATTACTATATTATGAAAACCCCTATTTTAAAACCCGGCTTTGAGTTCATTTTCGCATTAAGCCTGATCGCCATCCTGGGACTGCCCCCGATGCTTATGGCACAAGACCAAAAAGATGTTGAGATAAAAATAACGAATGGCGACACGACCGTTAACGGAAAAAATATTAAGGATCTGTCGCCGGGTGAACGCAAAAATGCTATGCGGGATATAAAGCATTTGTCAGCAGACGACATTACCGACAATGCGGACGGACGGCGCAAGATGTTTATGTTCAGGCGTCGTGATTCCACCGTTACGATGAATGGAGACCACCGAATGATCACCGGTACGGTCATCATTCAAAACGACAGCACCGGCAGCGAAATGTACGCAAGGCCACGGCGCCGTATGAAAGGCAACCCGCCAATGGCCGACAATATGGACGTGACACCGGATGGCCCAACCTGGAGAGGCAGAATGGGTCGGCCACCGATGCGCGAGCCCATGATGAGCTTTGGTGCGAGGAATACCCAGAGTTTTAACTATGTAAATACGGACAATGATGGTATCAGCACGCGCATCAGCTTCAATATTTCCGATGTAACCAATGATGATCTGAAACGAATGCCGCATATTGAAGGGGCAAGACTTGAATTAACTGATCTTAATATTGTGCCCGAATTCTCTACCGGGAAAACAATGCTTGTTTTTTCGTTGCCGGCAAAAACTACCGCAGAAGTAAAGCTGGTTGACAGCGAAGGGAAAATTCTGTGGACTGAAAAATCAACCGGGGGCAGTTTTAACAAAAGTTTCTTACTGGGCCTTAACGGCAAGTACTATTTACAGGTAAAGCAGGGCAGCGGTGTTGCGGTGAAAAGGATATTGAAAGAGGAATAGCGTCAGTTTGTATGCAGTTTGCAGTTGGCAAAAAGGTATATAAAAATAGCCCCAGGAAATCCGAAGGGCTATTTTTATATGTTGTAAGGTTTGCAATTAAGCCAACTGCTAACTCAAAACTGCCAACTGATTAAAAAGGCAGGTCATCATCCTCGGGCGAAGCGCTAATGTCAGCCGGAGGTGCATATTCAGGAGTCGGGCTTGCGCCGGCGGCTGCAAGTTTGTTGACTTTCCAAAGCTGCAATGTGTTAAAATAGACTTGTTTGCCGGTTTTATCAGTCCAGCGGCGGCCCTTCAGGTTAAAAAACACCTCGATGTCTTCCCCAACCTTCACGCTGTCCAGCAGGTTGCAGCGGTCTTGTATGGCCTCAAATTTCAGAAACTCCGGATACTGCGGATTTTCAATATATTCCAGGATCAATTCTCTTTTTTTCAGTGAGTCGGTCACCTGCGTGGTGGCGCCAACTTCGACTACTTTACCCTTAACTTCCATATTACTAAATAGATTAAAAGTGTAAAGGTAATAGATAACAACTAAAATCGGCGGGATTTAATTCATAAATTCGCACAAAATTATGCAAGTTTTCCACACCGAAAGTAAAATCGTTATCACCTGTAATAAGCGGCTTTCGCCCTATCTGCAAAAGGAAGTTGAAGACCTGGGTTTCAGGCCCGTACGCGTTTTTCAAACCGGCGTGGAGTTAATGGGCACTGTTAATGACTGTATTGCATTGAACCTTAACCTGCGCTGCGCCAGCCAGGTGCTTTACCTGTTGAAAAGCTTCAGCGCTGCCGATCCTGCCGAACTTTATGATAACCTGGTTACCATTGAATGGGAAGAGCTGATTGATTTTTCAGGATATTTTTCGGTCTCGTCCAACGTAAATAATGAACATATCCGTACGCCGCTTTTTGCCAATGTAAAGGTAAAAGATGCCGTTGCCGACCGGATAAAGGCGCAAAAAGGTATCAGGCCAAACTCCGGTCCCGAGGTAAATAAAACACTGGTACATTTGTACTGGCAGGACAGCGATGCCGATATTTTTTTAGATACATCGGGCGAAACTTTAGCCAAGCACAGTTATCGGAAGATACCCGGCAAGGCGCCGATGCTGGAGGCCCTTGCCGCCTCAACCATAATGGCTACCGGCTGGGACCGGAAAAGTACGTTCGTCAACCCGATGTGCGGCTCGGGCACGCTGGCCATTGAGGCGGCATTGCTGGCGACAGATAAATGTCCCGGGCTTTTCAGGATGAATTATGGCTTTATGCATATTATGGGCTATGATGAGAACGTTTTCTTTGTGGAGCGAAGAAAGCTGAAGGATAAAGCGAAAAAGGAAACGGGATTCCCGATCATCGCCACCGATATATCGGCGGATGCGGTGGATATCGCTCAAAAAAATGCGAAAACGGCAGGTGTAGAACATTTGATCGATTTCAGCGTTTGTGATTTTGCGGAAACACCGGTTCCCGAGGCGCCCGGGGTAATTATGTTTAACCCCGAATACGGCGAACGCCTGGGTACACACAATAAACTCGAGGCAACGTACAAACGGATAGGTGATTTTATGAAACAGGAATGCAAGGGCTACCGGGGCTATATTTTTACCGGCAACCCCGACCTTGCCAAAAAGATAGGCCTTAAGGCCTCGCGCAGAATTGAGTTTTATAATGGTAAACTGGATTGCCGCCTGCTGGAATATGAGCTTTACGAAGGTAGCAAAAGAGAGCCTATGCAATTGTAATTCAGCGGGATGATTATTTCTAAAAATGATTTTAAAATGCGGGGCTGTGCGATTCCCCTCGTGAGAGGGGCGGAGGGGTGTGTTAACGCAATGTCGGTCAACACACCGCCGCTACAACGCAGTCGGCCACGCCCCTATCAAAAGGAGAGTTACGATAAGACAACGATTTAAACAATGAAAAAGACCTTACTTTTTATAACCCTGCTATCGATTTCGCTCTGCGGGATGGCCCAAAAAAAGAGCAGTTTTCCCTTTAAAGGCGGCGTGGAGCACATGATGGCGTTTTTTAAAGATAGTTTGATCGTCTCTCAGGAAATTATCCAACGAAAAGCAACAGGCACCGTAACTTTCAAATTTTCGGCTGACGCCCTGGGGCGCGTATCCAAAATCGTCCTTTATTATGCCGACGATGTGGTTTTGGTGCAGCCGGCTGCCGAAGCGCTTAAGCGATCAGGCGGCAAGTGGGACATACCGGTCGGTATGCCATCCAACGACTACCTCATCACTTTTTCATTCAGTTTTATTCCGCCTGCCGCAGGCGGCGTCGACCTGGTAAATGCAGTTTATGATTATAACGTTAACCACAAACCCATTACTTTTCCCAACCAGTTCCAGATGGAAAACGGCATTTTGCTGCCGACCATAACAGTGAACTATGATATCCCGCAATAACACCTTTTGCCTGGCTGTATGATGCCAGAATCCGGCAAGTGTTCATGTTCACGTGAGTTCGAAAATGAACATTATGAACACTTATGAACACCCCTAAATTTGCTTTATTTATTGATAATGAGCAATTTATGTATTTTCAAACTCAAGCCAAAAAAAGCTTTTTTGCGAAATGAACGCTCATTGATGAAAGCAGATGAACACCGGGCCCTCTGATTTTACCCCGGTAGGGGCACCCCTCGTGGGTGCCCTGATTTTTACGTAAAACCTTGGGCGGACTCCGTGATTGTCAATCGTTAAATATATGTTGGACATTCTCTGCATTGGGTAAATTCAGGGCGACCACAAGGGTCGCCCCTACAGTGAACCTTGTGGTAAAAAATTCGCCGCCAAACCAGCTTCGAAATGCCTGCGAAAAAGCTTCGAAACGCCTTCGAAACGGTAATGAAAAGGGTGCAAACGGCCTCGAAAAAAATCTTTCACCGTCAAGAAACGTTCATTTTTGTTCATCCTGGTGAACGCTTTTTCCGGGCGGTTTCTTGCCCGAATGCAGCTCCGGCCTATTCCCACTTACGAATAGCCACCTAAAAAAACCTTGCATTTTTAAAGCTTGCCTTTAAAAAATCTAAAGTTGTACTTTAAATTTACAAGAAAATGTAATGGAGCATTACTTATCCGGGCATATTAACGCCGAATATAAGCAGCATCAAGGATTAGGTACCTGCTGAAATACTTCGTTGTCGAACCCCGGTACATCCCAATAGCTATCTTTGTACAACATGCACCACCAGGAATTCCTCCCTCCCGAAGCTCTCCGCGATACCATAAAATGCTTTTGGTACAACAGCAGGGATGTTGGTGAACTGACATCAAGTTTTGAGGTACAACCCGATGGCTACGCTGAAATTATCTTTCATTTCGGAGGCGGCTGCAGCATTGCCGATGAAGGTGGCTTGCGGCCATTGCCCTCGCCATTTATGATGGGCTGCTCCAACCAGCCTGTTATTTTTTACACCGAAAATCGCTTTGAGGTCATCGGCATCCGGTGCTTTCCATGGACGGTGTTCGATCTGCTGGGACTGCAGCCCGGTAAAGACGGTGTGCGCATATTTGAGCATCCTATTGCGCAGCTTCAACCTATTTTGGGACCCTTGATTACAGCCGGCCGGATAGATGAAGCGCTGGAGGAGGTAAAACAGTATTTTTTGAATGCACGGTCGGGGGTGGCTGCCGGCAGTATGTTATTCAAGGCAGGCGTTGCTATGCGGGAAGCGAACGGCGCCATGCCGGTAAGCCAGGTGGCGGCTGCAGCTCATGCCACGGTTCGTACACTGGAACGGAATTTCAAGTCAGCTGCGGGCTATTCGGTTAAAGATGTATCGGGCCTGATCCGCTTTGAGCAGGTACGAAACCAATTATGGCATTACCCGGACGCCAATCTTGCCGGCCTGGCACATGAGCTGGGTTATACAGATCAATCCCACCTGAGCCGGGAATTTAAACGCTACAGCGGCACTACGCCGGCGGCCTTTGCGCGAAAAGCTAAGAAAGAGAGACCTGTGGCAAGCAATGATTTTGTCGCGTTTGTACAATCCTGACCCAGTAGCATTCCGGACTTTTGTGCTTTCAATCATTCAATATGAAAGCAACACTTAAAGACAATAAATCAATAC
>Ga0206971_10182_pt1 | contig 22090 bp, 22 predicted proteins | sample Alteio_BWOrgHeat_85_FD_152917 | JGI IMG/M metagenome (GOLD analysis project Ga0206971, IMG submission 152917) | Enriched cells from forest soil in Barre Woods Harvard Forest LTER site, Petersham, Massachusetts, United States -... | ecosystem: Environmental > Terrestrial > Soil > Temperate forest >...
TTATTAAGTTTACCAATCCCGCTACAAACTCACTACTCACCACTGCAAACTGCCCACTCAAAACTGCAAACTAAAATTACTGGTTATCCCGCCATTCATAAACCCAGGCCGATTGTATCTGCTCCAAATGCCCTTCGGTTGATTCGGCGCGCGTTCCCGCAAAATTTGGCAACTCAAGCACCCACTCCAACAGGTCGGTAAAGCGGATGCGGTATATTTTCGATTCGTTAAAATCATCGCCAAACTTTTCATAAAGCTCCATGGCAATATCTTCATGATCGCTCCAGTTAATAGGCAGGGTAAATTTATTGTCTGTCATTTTGTTATGTTATACGTTTAACGTTGTACGTATTACGTTTAATTTTCCCGGGAAAACGTACAACGTATAACGTCACACGTACAACCCTTCATCAGTGGCCCAAAAATTGCGACTGATCCGGCAGGGTAACTTCAATATCGCCATCAATTATTATACACTGGCAACCCAGCCTTGAATTAATGCGCGGGTTAACCGCACGGTCAATAAAATCCTCTTCCTTATCAGAAATTTCCTGGATATTATCCATTCCTTTATTTACATAGATATGGCAGGTACTGCAACCGCAAACCCCGCCGCAATTATGCTGCAACTCGATACCGTTTTCCAGGCATACATCCAACACAGATTCTCCTTCGGCGATGGGCAACTCAACAGCATCATGCTCCTTTTCTTCAAAGTTGATCTTTACTTTAAAAATATTCATTTCGGCAAAAGTAACAAAATTACTTGTCGCCTTGCCCCGTATTATCCAATTTGATAATACCCTGACTTAACAACCTGTAAAGTTCCTGTAAAGCGGGCTCATCTTTAAGCAGTTGCAGGTGGTTATTTATTGTAGTTTCATCGTTGCGGATAGCCGGGCCGGTTTGCATAGCCGCGGGCAGGCCCTGCTGTACTTTTTGGGCGGTTTCCTGAATGATCGGCCGTATCAACTCAAAATCCAGCTGGCTTTTGGCCAGGATTTGCTGCGCGACCGTATATAAGTAGTTGGGGAAGTTATTGGCAAATACCGCCGCCAAATGTACTATTTTGCGCTTGTCGCTGTCGATCCGGTAAACTTTATTGCTGATGGTTCGGGCCAGTTGCTCTAAATTTTTGGTGATGCTTTCGTTCGCGCCCTCAATACAGATCGGCACATTCCTGAGATCAACTTCTTTTGTTTTACTGAATGTTTGCAGGGGGTAGAATACACCCACGTTATCAGAAAATGCCAGTAGCGTATATAGGCTTACAGCGCCTGATGTGTGTACCTTTAGTTGTTGGTATTGGGCCAATTGTTCGGCAATTACCCCTATCGCAGTATCTTTAACAGCTATTATAAACAGATCGGTTTCGGGGTTGATGTTTTGCAGGTCGTCTATCGGCTCCGCTTTTACATGGTAGGCCAGCAGGGCGGCATTTTGCAGGCTGCGGCTATAAACCTGCACAATGTAATGCCCCGCGTTTTTAAACGCGGCTGCCAGGTGTGTGGCTACATTGCCGGAACCGATCAGTGTGATGCGCATGGCAAAAATTGGGTTATTCCGGCTTCAACTCCTTATTTCTCCTGAATATAGACAGCAATATACCAATAACCATAATAATTGTGCCCGACCACAAGAAGTTGATATCAGGGAACTGTATGGCGCGCATTACTATCCATTTGCGGGCGCTTTCGGGTTGCTGGTAAAGGGTTATTTCTATTTTATGTTTTTGGGGCAATACTTTGGTAAAGCGAAGCTTCAGGCCGGCATCATCAACCTTGCGCGAAAAATCGAAGGCATTGTTGCTTCTTATCATATAAACAGGCTCGGCCGCGTAAGTTTTATTATGCGATACAATGCGCAATTTGGCACCTATGGCCAGGTCCTTATCGGTAAGGGTTATATCCTGTATATGATCCATTTTACCTATGCTATCTAATACAATATACCCTTCCCTGAAACGGATGGTATCGCCCGGAGTTACTTCGTAGGCTACCGGCGCGTCATAATTCTTATCGTCCTCAGCTTCATCATGCGCTGCTTCGGGGGTGCCTTCGCCAATGGTTATCGCATTCGAATAGGTTACATGCGTATACAAGTCGCTGAATAAATAATGCCTCGTATCGGGCGATGATATTAAGCCCATTTTCAAATTGGCCTGGGCGTTGGGTTTTAACATAAATTCCTGCGTAACCTTACCCGCGCTATCCATAACCTTATAATCTACCTTAAAATAGTGATTTGGCGGGGCAATAGAATCGCCCACATAAGTTACCAGGTATTTACCCATTTGCACGGGCGTATTTTTGTAGAGGATAATGTTTTCCTTCGGATTATTCTTCGCTTTCACAAAATCATCAGAGAATTGCTCGCCGGTATTATTTTCTGATATCACCTTGCTGGTTCCCGCCGAAATTAACGCGCCCACCATGATCAACCCAAAACCAATATGCGCCACTGCCGATCCGGCCAGTTTAAATTTACCTTTCAACGCGTCAATTAATACTTTTCCGTTAGCCAGTATAGAGTAAATGGCGCCGACCATAATAAGTATAAAAACAAATTGCAGCTTATAAACACCGGTTACATATACAATAACGGCCGCTATTAAAGCCGCCAAAGCCAGGTAAACAATAGTAGTAGCTAAAAACTTGGTTATCGCTGTTTTTTTATACTTCAAAAACTGGGCAAAACCCGTCAGCAGCGTAACTACTACGGCGAACGATGCCTGCACAATATTATAATGCTTTACCGGATCGGTTGGGGGGGCCATATGGGTGCCAAACATAGCGTTCCAAACCGGGATGGATGATACAACAACCAGGTGAAAGCAGGAAAGGCTTAAAAACACAGCGCCTACAAACATCCAAAACTCGCGCGAATAGGTTTCTTCGTCTTTTTTGGTACGGGGCAGTTCTTTCCAGCGCATAACCAATAAAACAACGGCTAATACTAAAAATATAACCACATCGGCAACCAGGTGCCAGAACATACCCGCGTCTGTAAACGCGTGTACCGAAGTATCGCCTAAAATACCGCTGCGGGTAAGGAAGGACGCGTAAAGCACCAGCACAAAACTGGTTAAAACTAAAGCGGTTGCGGTAAAATAAGAATGCCCGGTATTTTTATAAACAATCATTACGTGAACCGCGCCAACCAATATCAGCCAGGGAATAATGGAAGCATTCTCTACCGGGTCCCAAGCCCAGAAACCGCCGAATGACAGCGACTCATAGGCCCAAAACGCACCCATAATAATTCCTGTACCCAATACCATCATCGCGAAAAGCGAATAAGGTATAGCAGGTTTTATCCATTCGGTATAACGTTTTTGCCAAAGGCCGGCAATAGCATACGAGAAAGGTACAACCATTGATGCAAAACCCAAAAACAAGGTAGGCGGATGTATCACCATCCAATAGTTTTGCAGCAAGGGGTTCATGCCGTTACCATCTTTAATATAGGTTAAATAATTATGGTAAAGTGCCGGGTTGGCCGCGAATATGGGCGCCGACTCTTTCAAATTGATCGCCTCGCGCAGCAAAATAAAGGGCGATGTACCTATGCGCTGGCCGAAGATATCAACCCCTATCAGCATGGTAGCTAATATGGCTTGCGATAAGGCTACCACCGCCATTACCGAAGTTTCCCATGATTTGGCGCGCCATATTAATACGTTACCTAATACCGCCTGCCAAAAGGTCCATAACCAAAAGCTGCCTTCCTGCCCATCCCAAAAACTGGAGATAATAAAATGTATAGGCAACGCCCTTGATGAGTGTTCCCAGGCATAATAATATTCAAAAAGATGGTTTAAAATAATGTAATACAAGCAGGCACCTATCCCCACTACCGAAACGGTATTGATGTAATAACCTATGCGCCCCAACCGTTTCCACGAATTATCAAATTTATTGGTTGTGGCAAAATAATAACTTATGGCCGATAACAGGGCCGAACCAAATGCCAGGATAGTAAAGAACTGGCCCAGGTGGCCGGGTAAAAGGTGTTCGCCTTTAAAAGCTGTATCCATTAAAAAAATATTAAATGCTGGTTTGCTTAGCCTTGAATTCGGTAATTTCTACCTTATCATTGGTATATTTCGAAGGGCATTTCATTAATATTGATGAGGCGTGAAACTCATGGCCCTTCATTGCCCCGGTTAAAACAATTTGTTCCGAACGTTCAAAATCTTGCGGTTTGGTGCCGGTAAATATTACTTTACACTCTTCGCCTTTATTATCTTTCATATAAAAAGAAAAATAGTTGGCGTCCTTCGTTGCATCGTAAAACAACTGTTTTTGTTTATCCAAATGCCCTACAACGTGCAGTTCGGTAGCTGTACTTTGAGCATCTTTAAATGAGCCGTAAGTGCTTGAATTAGAATATACGCTTATAATAACCGCTATGGCAATAGCTATAACAACAAGGCCAAATATGGATGATTTTTTCATTTGTGGTTTATTTTTGTAATACCAGGCTACAAAAATACGAAACGTACAGCTAATAATGTTTATTACTAAGGATATATATTATTTAGAATTATTATTGATTACCTGGCGATAGTAATAGAAGCCGCTTTTTTTATGGGGACATGGTAATACTGGTCTGTGCCTTCAAATATCCAATAGTAGGCCCCCGGCGGCAAGGGGTGGCCACTGTAGTTGCCGTCCCAAAGATCATTTTGCGATTTGGCAGTAAACACCAGTTGCCCGTACCTGTTGTATATTTTAACATCCCCGAAGAGTATAAAACCATCTAATTTAACCGAAAAATAATCGTTTATGCCATCGTTATTAGGTGTAAAAATATTAGGGGCCGTTATACTGTAAGGTGGTGGCGGTTTAACCACTACATTTGTATAAGTTATGGTTTCGCAGCCAAAAATATTTACCGCTTTCAAATAATAAGTACCGCTAACTCCTGCATATTTACTTGGAAGCGGAATTGTTGCTTTAGCATCGCTATAGTAACTATAGGTTTGCCCGCTTATAGGTATGTATACTTTTGAGAGATCGACCGTTTGGGGATATTGAATCGGCATAGGATCGGTAATTGTAATTACCGGCTTATCATGCAGCATTACCTGTACAGGCATTATGTTTGTACAACCTTGCGGGCTTATACCCTCTATATAATACACACCCGGATTAATAACCGACCTGGGATTAGGTATACGGTTTAATAACGATTCGTCAGGGGTTGTAAAATATTTAAAGATCATACCATCTGTACTTCCGGCGGTTACTGCGGCTGCCGTCAGGTCGGCTCCGGGGCCCCGGCATCCCCATACGGTATCTAACACATTTAATTTAAAGGGGGCATCCACCCTGTTAATAACCGTATATATCGTATCGGGGCAACCTAAACCGGGATAGGGGGTAATTAAAACAGCGTATTTGGTTTGATCGGGTGGCGCCGGGGTTATTGTTAAATTTTCACCGGTGCCAACAGGGGCATGTGTGGGGTCGTCTTTATACCAGGTGTAATTATCAAAACCTTTAGGGGCATGCAAAGTAATTGATGGCTGGCCGGCGCAGTATGTATTACCGGTAATTGGCTGCTCGCATTCTTCGTCAATATCAATATAGGCGTAACCAAAATGGCCGCCCAGCGTGCAATCATTAGTGGTAAACTCTAACCGTACCTGTTTTCCGGCATAACCCACCAAATTAATGGTTGTTGCCGACCAATCTTTATAATAAACATCAACCGGCGTAGTAGCGTGGCCTTGCGTAGTGTCGACAGGTAAAACTACATCCGATTTTTGAAAACCAGGTATATTATAGGCTGCCACAAAATCAAATGAAGGGCACTCGATATATCTGTCGTCGGTTACGTCATAAATTTGGGCGGTAAATTTAGGTTGCTGATAGGGTAAATGACCCGGGCTTTGCAAAACTACCGCGCAATAAAAAACAAGGCTATACCCTTTTCCGGGCGGTACGGTAAATTGGTAACTCAAACGTTCTGCCTGGGCCCCGTTTATAGCATTGCCCAGCCTTACAGAGTATTTACTTCCGTTAGGGCAAAGAATAGGGAAATGGCCAAACGTATCAACACCGGCCGCATCACTGATCAATGTATGCCTGTTATTAATAGCATAATTACCGCCAACATTGATATCGCCTGAGGAACTAATATTTCCTGCGCTGCATATCCACCCGTCAAATGTACCCGCCTCAAAACCAATATTGGGTGGGCACTGCGCAAAAACACGCGTACCCACCAGTAATAGTGAAGTCAATAATATCCTATATAATCCTCTCACTTTTAGTGATTAAACGGCTGTTTTATTATTAATAAAATAAACTTGAAATATGTTTATATATAAAATACGCTGTGTATATGCACCCGGTTGCCTGCCCATAATAATTTAGGGGGCAGCCAAAAGCTAACCCCTAAATTACAAATTTTTAATTCACAAACAGCAGGTTATTAAAACGTTATTACGGCCAAATGCCCAAATTTTGATAAGATACCGCGATCTTGTTGATAACGCCTATTAACGCGGCGGTACGCATCGTATCTATTTTATTATTAGCGCTATAAATTTCTCTTATTTCGTGGTACGAACGGATCATGGTATCTTCTAACCCTGAATTTACCAACTCCAGTTCTGAAGCGCCTTTTATAATGGTTGAACGTTGCATTGGTGTGAGGGCAACACCGGTAATACCTTCCACCATATTTACCAGGTTAAGATTTGAGTTTTCTTCGAAACGCCTGTTAATACGACCAAACGCTACATGCGACAGATTTTTTAACCACTCGAAATAAGATACGGTTACGCCCCCGGCATTGGCATACATATCAGGAACAACGATTCCGCCCATCTGGTAAAATATAGCTTCGGCTTCGGGGCTGGTTGGCCCGTTAGCGCCTTCAATAATAATTTTCGCCTTTATATTTTTTATATTGTCCAATGTAATTTGGTTCTCTAATGCTGCCGGTACCAAAATATCACAGGGCTGCTCCAAACCTTCCATAGTGCTTTTAAATTCTTTTTTAGCGCCCGAATAACCTAAAATTGATCCGGTTGATTTACGGTGCTGAAAAACGGCTTCAATATCCAGGCCGTCTTCGTTATAAATAGCGCCCTCAAATTCGCATAAGCCAACTATTAACGCGCCAAATTCTGAAAGGTACTTAGCCGAATAATAGCCCACATTACCTAACCCCTGAACAATAACCTTTTTGCCTGAAATACCCGGCAGCAAACCTATTTTTTGCATATCCTCGGCTATGCTTACACATTCGCGCGTAGCAATGGCAACGCCCCTGCCGGTAGCTTCACGACGGCCCGCTATGCCATGCAACGCGATAGGCTTGCCGGTAACGGCCCCCATAGCGTCTAACTGCCCCGGGTTCATAGTAGCATAAGTATCGGCTATCCAGCTCATCTCCCGTTCACCCGATCCATAATCAGGCGCCGGAACATCAATACTTGGGCCTATAAAGTTTTTTTTGATGAGTTCAACGGTGTACCTGCGGGTAATGTTCTCCAGTTCCTGTACGGTGTAATTTTTAGGATTTATTTTTATACCTCCCTTAGCGCCGCCAAAGGGAACATTAACAATAGCGCATTTATAGGTCATGAGCGCGGCAAGCGCCATTACTTCATCCTCATTAACCATTTCGCTATAACGGATACCGCCCTTGGTTGGCGATTGGTGCTGCGAATGTTCAACGCGCCAGGCATCTATCACCTCAAACCCATTTCCGCGTCGTATGGGGAAACGGAAGCGGTAAACGCTGTTACATGATTTTATCTGGTCTAATAAACCGGCATCGTGTTTGGTAAATTGCGCCGCATAATCGAAGTTCTTACATACATCCTCAAAAAAGTGGGTTGTTTGATCGGCGGCCGAATTAGTTGTAGCCATAGTTTTGTGAAATAATTATAATTTTATTAATAAAGCGTGCAAATTTGATATAAATTTTATCAATATCGCAATTTATTATCCCGTAATGCCGGATACTGTTTTTAACAGCGGTATAAAAACCCTATTTAAACAACCTAATTTTAGTTTTTAGGCTACTTTTCTTTTTCTATTTTTTTTAATCGCCTGTCAATAGAGAACAGGTAGATGGCCAAGCCTATGAAAATTATGGCTATTGTAGCGATAACAACATAAATTTTTCCCGAACTGCGGAAAGTATCGGCCATTTCAACGGGTGCATTTTGCTGTGCAAAAGTTGTTGAAAAACTTACAACTAATAGTATTAAAATTATAAACCTCTTCATTAATTTATGTTGTTTCTTTTATTTTCAATTAAACGGATACGGTATCGCACAGAGGCTATCCATACAGCCATCAAACTCCAGCCTAACATGGCGGGGTAAAAAGCAATCCTCATTCCATTGTCAAGGTCATACTTGCCAAAGGCAGGATTTCCGCCGTTTCCAGGATGCAAAGAATCAGTCAGTCTTGGCAAAATAAATATAAGCACGATCATTACCGGGAAAGCGAAAACATTATAAATGGCCGATATTTTTGCCCGCTTTTGTTCCTCATCCATAGAGTTACGAAGCACTATATATGCACAATATAATAAAAAAGCTATAGCCGCGCTGTTTTGCTTCGGGTCGCCACTCCAAAACTCGCCCCAGGTAAATTTGGCCCACATCATGCCGGTAATAAGGCCTAATGCAAAAAAGAAAAGGCCCGTATTTACACATTCCACTACAACCAGGTCGTATTCCTCTTTGCCTGTGTTAAGGTATTTAATACTGTAAAATACTGATATAACAAAAACAGAAAGCATGCCCATCCACATGGGTACATGGAAATACAAATTCCGTATGGTTTCATGAAGAATAGGTAAAGTGGGGACAGGGAATAAAAGGCCGGTTATTAAAGTGGAAAAAACCAGTATAACAGCAATTACTTTCCACCAGGTTTGATAAATAAATTTCATATTGATCTGTTAAAGCAAATGTACTAATTATTTGTATTGCGGCTAATAAAATGTGCCCTACAAATGCTTATTGTTGCTTGCCTGATGGCACATAATCAACAGGTAATAGTTCGGATAATCTCGATTTGCTCCATGTACCTTCGTACAACGGATGATTGTCTACAACAATACCATTCTTGTCAAACGCAATAAATGGCTCATTATTAAGGCGCACCATGATACTGGTTTCATAATTTGGCATATCAAGCGGCATATATACGTCTTTAAAAGGTTTTTCCTCGCGTTTCCTGTTATAGATCACATACAGCAGATCGGGGAAATAAAGCGCGTATATACCCGGCACCCCGGTTGTACGCAGCAGTTCAAAAGAAAACCAGGGAACATTTGCTAATTTTTCCTTCGTGTATTTTGGAAGATTTGCAAGATTGATCCAATAATTTGCCGAATCTGCCCTGCGTTGCATTTTAAACTGGTTTATTTTTCGCTCAATTACATCCTGGTGTGGGCGTTCCGGGTTAAGCATCCGTGTAAAACGGCGCGCTTCAAAACCTTCTTCTTTTAATTTATCAGTATAAAGCGCCCTGAAAAAATGCATGGCCGAACCATAATAAGCCAAATCACGGTTTATACGCCATTTCTTTTTTTGCGCTTCTGTACCGGGCAACTCCTCGAAAACCTGCTGCCCCTGGTAAGAAATAGTGTCATTTATCCTGTCGCTTTTAAAACGTTTCAGCAAATATTTTACCCGGTAGCCAAGCGCCCTGTTTTCAACCACCAAAAAATCATCAGCATCGGCTTCTAATACATCCAGTGTTCTGCTATAACTAAAATTGAGTATTTTAGGATTAATAACGTCGCAATTCCTGGCATTTTCATCGGTCCCAATAAATTCATCTTTAAACCGCGCGTAGTTTCGCTTCCAGTCGGCCGCGCTTGTGGTCGAAATAACTACTTCCCTTAGCTGAATTACTTTTGGTTCTAATTCAATAGTAAGCTTTATGGGTTCATCGTTCACCAGTACAGTTTGTACATGATCGTTATAACCCAGGGTAGTAACTACCAGGGTATACTGACCCGGCCTTAAGTTGCTTAGCGTGAATGAGCCATCTGTTGATGTAATAGTACCGAATGATGAATTACTTAAAAAAACGCTGGCCCTGGGTATTGCCGACTTTGTTTCTTTAGAAGTTACTTTGCCGGTTATAATTCCGTTTTGGGCCATCGTAAAAACGGGCCACAAAAAACACAATAAAACCAAGTATGAAAACCGCATTTATAATTTATTACCTGTTTTTTTAGGAAATGCTAAATTAAAACATTTATAAATGAATTATTGATGAAAATGGGTATCAAAGTTGTTATAAGGCACTTTCTAATCCAAATCTAATAAACAGGTTAGCCTTAATTGTTCTTCGGCCCATGCAAAGGGGAACGGTGTTCAGGTATAATATCGAACACCGTCCCGATAGCTGTCGGGATCGAATACTGAATGATGAAGTAACTTCGGCGTTCAATATTCAACATTCATTATTCGATATTTATGGGTGGTCCGGGTGGACCAGGCCAGACCAGGTGGACCAGGCCGGACCAGGTTGGACCAGGCCGGACCAGGTGGTCCAGGCGGACCGGGTTGGCTCAGCCACGTAGCGCGGTTACCGGTTTGGCGGAGCGCCCGGCGTATAATCAACAGGTATCATTTCTGAAAGGCGCGCGTTTGCCCAACTGCCTTCATACAACGGACTGTCGCCAATAACAGTACCGTTCCTGTCAAACAAGGCGCCCTGGTTATTATTAACAAAGCTGATGATGGTGGTAGCATAATTCAGGTTATCGGGCGCGCGGTACAGGTCCTTAAAATAATTCACCTCCCATTTTTTGGTATATATTACATACAGGTAATCAGGAAACATAATAGCAAATAAACCGGGCTGGTTTGTCCGCCGCAAAATATCCTTCACGGCCAATTGGTCTTTACCCAATATTTGCCGGCTATAACGCGAAGCCCGCTTCATACTTGTCCAGTATAAAAACGAATCGGCCTGTAGTTCTTTTGCTTTATCCAGGTGTTGCTGTATCACTTCTTCTGATGGGCGGTTGGTGTTCAATGTCCTGGTTAGCCGGTATATCCTAAACCCTGCGCTGACCAGGCTATCGGTATACAAGGCCCTGTAAAAATGCATTGCCGAACCATAATAGGCATCATCCCTGTTTTTGATCCATTTTTTCTTTTGCGCCTCTTTTCCGGGCAGTTCCTCAAAAAATCGCTGGCCCGTATATACCACCCTTCCGGTAAGCCGCTCACTTTTAAAGTTTTTAAGCAGGAATTTTATCCGGTAACCTAACGCGTGGTTTTCAACTATTAAGAAATCATTATTATAGGCTTCCAGCACATTTTTGTTTTGATGGAAAGAAAAATTCAATACCTCGGGGTTCATTATTTTACAATCGCGGGCATTATCATCTTCACCAATAAACTCCTGTTTAAATTGCTCAAGGGCCATTTTCAGGTCGGCTTTTGTTAGCGTGGAGATATTTACCTCTTTAAGCTGTACGGCCCTGGGCGATAGTTCAATATTTAATTTAACCGGATCGTTGGCTAATAATATTGTTTCTGTATGATCTTCATACCCTACTGTAGTTACTACCAGGTTATATTGCCCGGGTTTAAGGCCATTTAGGGTGAATGTGCCATCAGGAGCGGTTGATGTGCCAAAGGATGAATTGCTTAAAAAAACGCTGGCCCTACCCAACGGCGCTTTTGTATCTGCAGCCGATACTTTACCGGAAACAGTAATATTTTGTGCAAATATAACCGCCGGAAAAAACAGGAACAGTAGTATTAATCGCGCCATAAATAAGGGAAAAGTAATAAGGCTGTTGCCATAACAATAACGTTTATAGCACATAATGCACCTATATTGCCATAACTTAAACTGCGGTCAAGGCCATCCATAGCGCTTTTGCTCAGGCGTATCAATATTAAAATAACCGGGATAATTACCGGGAAACTCAATATAGCCATTAATGTGCCATTATTGCCTGCTTTTGAAGCAATGGCCGATATCATGGTAAATACGGTGGAGAAACTAAGGCTGCCCAACAGTACTGTTATAAAATAAAACAAAGGGTCGCCAATGGTATTGTTAAAAAAAATAAGATAAACCGCCAGCGCCAGCAGGCTCAGCAACGACATCAGCAATATATTATAAATGGTTTTGGATAAAATAATGGCGTGGGGGCTCGCGATAGAATAGTAATAGAGTAAACGGCTCTTACTCTCCTGCATAAAGCTTTTTGCAATGGCGTTAACCGACGCGAACAGGATAATGATCCAAAACAGAACGTTCCAAACTACCTTATAACCCTGGCTATGTTCAAACCCCGGTGTAAGCTGAAACGATATATAGCAAATAAAAACAGTTGAAACCACGTACAGCAACACACCATTGAACGCGTATTTTGAGCGCCACTCCAGCACAACTTCTTTTTTAAAAAGCTCCCAGGTTTGATCGGTAAGTTTCATGGAGTAAATATAGTGATTGGGGCTTATGAAGTTATACTTCGTAATGTTTAACTTTTCCGGGAATATTTTGAGCTTTTACCCATAGCCCCGGCCAAAGCTATGACAGGTCCCGCTAACAATAAATACCACCCCCACATAAACCTGGCCTGTCTTTCGAAAAATTTGGCCAATGATTTAAAAGGTAAAAAGCTAAAACTGGTATGCACCTTAAAAAATACGCCTACAAATAGTACGATCACTAAAGCAAGCGCGAGCCATGCTGTAAGCCGCACCAATTTTATCCGGTTCAAAACCACCCCTAATATACCTACTACCGATACCAGCAATAAAACCATGCCATAAGGCTTATACAGATCGTAAACATTCCAGGTAAACCAGTTAAACAAATGGAACATACGGAGTATAGGGCACCAGGTGCCGGCCATTAGCAATACAAAACCAATAAATGATATGAACGACCGTATTTTCATAGGTTTACTGTTTAGCTATTTCCATTTTTTCGGCAAAATGAGCGCAGTAATCACGCAGGTCTTCCACAATATTGGTTTCGCCGGTGGCGCGTAAAAAACTGTCGCCCATCGTCATCAGGGTTTGATAAAAAAACAGTTTCATTTCATCAACGGGCATATCCTTCGTCCAAAGGTCAATCCGCAGGGCATTTTTATAGTTTTGATCCCATAGCGCCAGCATGATGGATTTTACAGGAACTGCCTCTTTGTTGGCCGAGTCGGTTGATTCCCATAAAATAGTTTCGGGAACGTTGTTATCATCAAGGTCTATGGTCAGCTTTATTTCGGCAGTTTTCATTTCAGTTATTTAACAAGTAAAAATATAATAGTGGCCAAAGTTATAAAGCTTAGCTCTATTAGCCATATTTTTTTAAGATCGGGAAAGAAATTACGGAACATTATATCCATAAATGACACTACAAAGGCAAACAGTAAAAATATCATACTAACCATACCCCCCAGGTGCGAAACTCTCATGCCGGTAATGCCCGCCCCGTATATCCAAACATATACAGCCAATGTTAAAAAAAATGCTGTGGCGAAGTTTAAAGGCGTTATCCTGATTTTCATTTCCGCTATTTTTTTCTGAAAGATTTTACCCTGCCTTTTTTCGCAGGTCTTTGTATACCCTGTTTTTTTGCTTTTGCCTCATCAAACTTCTTTCGCTGGTTCAAAGTCTTTTTCTCGTGGAACGCCCCTTTAAAATCAGGGTCGTCGCGGCGCTTTTGCATATCTATTTCCCTATCCTGGTCCTGCTTTTCTTCGTATGGCGTTGCTTCTACAAATACATCGGCTGGCATATCATATACAGGTACGGTTTGCCTTATTAGCTTTTGTATTTTATTTAGATAATATTCTTCCGCGGGGTTACAAAATGTAATGGCTTCGCCTGATTGCAGGGCGCGCCCGGTACGACCAATTCTATGCACATAATCTTCTATCACCACCGGCACATCAAAGTTAATAACATGGCTCACATCGCTCACATCAATTCCGCGCGACGCCACATCGGTAGCAACCAGTATTTTAACCTCGTCGTTCTTAAACGCGTTCATAGAGTTAATGCGGGTATTTTGCCCTTTATTGGCATGTAATACCTTAACATGGCCCTCGCCAAACTTACGATGTAAAAATTTATATACATCCTCTGCCGCTACCCGGGTTTTACAAAATACCATCAGTTTAGTTATGTTACCTTCTTCTTCCAGGAGCTTTTTAAGCAGGTTTATTTTTGTTTTAACATTGGGCACATAGTACAATTTTTGATCTACCGTTTGCGCCGGAGTAGCCTGCGGCGTAACCTCAATAACCGTTGGAAACTCCAAAAAATTGGCCGACAGTTCATGTATCTTATCAGACATGGTAGCCGAAAACAACAGGTTCTGGCGTTTTATGGGCACCACCTCCAGTATGCGGTTTATTTGGGGCATAAAACCCATATCCATCATTTTATCGGCCTCATCAAGCACTAAAACCTGCAGGGTTTTGGTTACAATATGCCCCGCTAAATAAATATCCATAAAACGGCCCGGCGTGGCTACAATAATATCAACACCTTTGTTTATCAGTTCTATTTGTGTTTTGGGGCCGAGGCCACCATATACCGAAACAATGCGCAGATCGGTATACTTAGCAAAGGTTTTTACATTTTCTTCTATCTGAATGGCCAGTTCGCGGGTTGGGGCTATAATGAGCGCGCGGGCATGGTCGCCCTGGGCGTATTTAAGGCGCATAACTATGGGCAATACGTATGCCGCCGTTTTGCCGGTACCCGTTTGTGCTATGCCCATTACATCCTGTCCGTTCAATATTGGCGGGATAGCTTTTTGCTGAACAGGTGTTGGTTCGGTATAACCAGCATCAGTCAGTGCATTTAATAATTGCCGATTAAATTTAAAATCATCGAAAGTTACCGCCATGCGGCAAAGATAGTTTTTATAGTCGGAAAGTCCGAAAGACGGGAAGTCTACGCCTCAAGCTCAATAACAAATTCGGTTCCTTTATTTTCTTCGCTTTTAATGCAGATCGTTCCTCCAAGCGTTTCTACCTGCGTTTTTACCATGTACAGGCCCATTCCCTTTCCTTCAATTTCGGGGTGAAACCGTTTATATAACCCAAAAATCTCGTCCTGGTTCTTTTTAAGGTTAATGCCCATCCCGTTGTCGGTAAAAATTAATTGTAATTTATTGTTTTTGTAATGGCTTTCAATTTTAATTAGGGTTGGAATATCCGGGTTTCGATATTTAATACTGTTGGAAATAAGGTTATAAAAAATACTGTACAAATACGGTTTTAGGGTAAAATATTCATCGACCTCCGAAAAATCACATTCTATTTTAACAGCATATTTATCTACTAAATTTTTTATGCTGAATTTTATATCATTAACCAGATCAGAAAAAACAACCCTCTCTTTGGTTTCATTTGTACTGTCTTTTATCTGTAAAATAACGTTAAGGTCCTGTACTACATTATCCAGCCGTAAAATCGATGTATTGATAGCTTTGTTAAGCATATCCCTGTCGTCGGCACTTAAGTCGGCATCATTTAACGCGCTCGAGGCCCCTATAATGTTAGCTACCGGCGAGCGCAAGTTATGTGAAATAATATAGGCAAACTGTTCCAGGATATTGTTACGCAACATCAAATCATTCACCATTTTTATGCGTTCAGCTTCAGCCAGTTGAAGTTCCTTATTTACAGTAATTAGCTCAGCCGATTGTATTTCCTTCTCTCTATTTTTAAGTAAATATTTACCTATAGCAATAATCAGCAATATATTAAAACCTGCTATCAAAACACATACGATAACTAAAAACTTATTGAATACAGCTATATTATGTTCGTTGGTGTAATTTTCTTGCTTAAGTGATGCGCGCAAATCTTTCCTGATATCATTAATAATTAGTTTAACACGGTCAGTATAATACTTTCCCTGCATGGTATTAGCATAAATGGCGGTTGAGGTTAATCCGTGTTCACTTCTTAATTTTACCATTTTCAACGAAAAGTCCAACCGCTTTATCATGTAGATATTGATCGAATCAATACGTTGTTGCTGTAGTTTATTATTGCCGGTAAGCTGTTTTAGTCGCCCTATAGCAACAAACACTGTTTTTTTTGCGGCGCCCAAAGGTTCAAGAAACGCATTGTTATCAGTAATTATAAAGCCCCGGGAAGTATTTTCAATGTCCTTTGCCATTGAAAGTATTCTATCTACCTGAGACATCTCTTCCCCCAGGTGTTGAATTCGGTGTTGAGAATCAAGAAGTCTTTGGTTGCTTCTATAAACAGCGTATCCTAAAATTCCGTTCACTGCCACTATCATGAAAGAAAAAAGAAAAAGTTTCAGGCGAATATTGGTTTTCATTAAGGTTATTGAAATGGGGTATCACTATTACGTTTTTTATCGCGTTTTGTTTCGTTTTGATCAGTTCTTTGTAGACTATACAGCAAACTCAATTACAAATTCCGCTCCTTTATTTTTTGCACTTTTAATACTTATTTTTCCCCCAAGTGTTTCTACCTGTGTTTTTACCATATATAACCCCATACCCTTCCCTTCTATATCGGTATGAAAACGTTTGTATAAACCAAATACCTCATCTCCTTTTTTCTTAAGATCAATACCCATCCCATTATCGGTAAAAATTAATTGTAAGCTGTTTGATATATTATGGCTTTCAATTTTTATTATAGTTGATACATCCTGCTTCCGGTATTTAACACTATTAGAAATAAGGTTAAAAAAAACACTGTATAAATAAGGTTTTATTGTTAAAAATTCATCTATCTCCGAAAAATCATATGCTATTTTTATATCATACTTATTAAGTAAATTACTAATGCTGATCTTTATATCATCTACCAATCCCGAAAAACTAACCACTTCCTTGTTTTCATTTACACTACTTTTAACCTGTAATATATGATTAAGGTCCTGTACAACATTATCAAGCTTCACTACCGATATATTGATAGCCTGGTTAAGTAATTTCTTATCGTTAATACTTAAATTAACATCATTTAAAACGCTTGAAGCACCTATAATGTTAGCTATCGGTGCACGCAGATTATGCGAAATAATATAAGCAAATTGTTCGAGGTCATTATTACGCAGCATCAAGTCGTTCACCATTTTTGTGCGCTCTAACTCCGCCAGTTTTAAATCTGTAACATCCTGTAATATTCCAAAAAGACGCAGAGGGGTATGTTCTTTACTTAATTTAAATTTGGCTTCCAAATACCCGTACCGCAGACCACCATTTTCATGTATAAATCTAAAATTAATAGCAAAGCTTTTGTATGTTTTATAAGCCTCATTCACCCTGGCAGTTACATAGTCAAGGTCGGGTGGGTAAATAAATGACAAGAACAGTGTAGTAGATGGGATAACTGTTTCTTTATGTATACCATATATTTTATACATCCCATCCGACCATAGATCAGTATCATTTATAAGGTCTATATCAAAATTTCCGATGTGCGATATAGCCTGCGCTTCCTTTAATCTTGCCTCGCTTTTAGACAGATTTTTTTCAGCTATTCTTCGCTCTTCATTTTGAAACGATAGTTCCAGATTTGCAATTGCTAACTCAACTGCTCGTTTTTCTTTTTCATCGTTTTGAAACAGCAATTCTTTATTGGCAATAACCAGTTCGGCCGCACGCTTTTCTTTTTCTTCATTTTGAAATAACAGCTCCTTATTAGCTATTACTAATTCGTCTGCGCGTTTTTCCTTTTCTTTATTTTGAAATAATAATTCTTTATTAGCAACAACCAACTCCCCTGCTCGTTTTCCCTTCTCGTTGTTTTGAAACAATAGTTCTTCATTAGCGATCACCAATTCTGCCGCCCGTTTTTCTTTCTCATCAATTTGAAGCAAATATTTACCCAGTGCTATTAATAAAAGAATGGTACAGCCCGCCATTAAAGCGAAAACAAATAATGATAGCCCGTCCAAATCTTTAACCGTATGCTCGCTCACTGCTCTTCTATTTTTCAACAACGACTCTTCTTCTTGCTGAATAGCATCAATAATTTGCTTAATAGGCACTGAATAGTATTTATCATTTTGTGCCGCGACATAGGTAATAGCCTGCTTAAAACCGTGCTTTTTTCTTACTTCAATAGCCTGCAATGAAAAATTAAACCGTTTATGCATATAAAGATCAAGCGAATCAATACGCTCTTGTTGCGAAGGATTATCAAGCGTAAGTCGCTTAAGCTCGCGGATATTAGAAAAGACAGAATTTGAGGCAAGATATAATGATTTAATAAAAGCACTATCGTTAGTGATAATAAAATCACGCGAGGTGGTTTTTATATCTTTTGCTGTTGAAAAAATAAGGGCAGATTGGTAAATAACCTGTTCGGTATGATGTACCCATCGCTCCGATTCTAATAGTTTTTGGTTGCTTTTATAGATGGCATACCCTAAAATACAATTTCCTGATAATATTATGAATGAGAATACAAAAAGCTTTTTACGTATGCTTATTTTCATTTTCCGCCTGTAATGGCACAACCGTACTACATTTCACAACCTTCTTTGTTTTTTATATTGCATCTGGATATTATTGTTTCTTATTGGCACCCAAAGTTTTATGAATAAGAAACCCCATTAATTACTTAACTTAATAAATGTGGTTCAAACTAAAAAACTTTCAAATTGTCAATTTTCGGTCTTCAGTCTATAACCCTATATTTGCTTCATGCCCTCTATGCTCATCAAATCAGCCACCATTGTAAATGAAAACAAGCAATATATTGCTGATATTTTAATAAAAGATGGTTTTATTGAGCGGATAGCTTCGCAAATTAATGTTGTTGCCGATAAAGTGATCAACGCCGAAGGCCTGCATCTTTTCCCCGGCGCTATTGACGACCAGGTGCATTTTCGCGAGCCGGGTTTAACGCATAAGGCAAATATACATTCCGAGTCGAGGGCCGCAGTCGTAGGGGGTATTACCTCGTTTATGGAAATGCCTAATACTGTTCCTAATACCTTAACGCAGGAACTGCTGGAAGATAAATACCGCATAGCTGCCAACAACTCACTGGCAAATTATTCTTTCTTTATGGGAGCCTCCAACAATAACCTGGACGAGGTATTACGCACCGATACCAATAACGTTTGTGGCATCAAGGTTTTTATGGGTTCATCCACAGGTAATATGCTGGTTGATGACCCGGCTACGCTGGAAAACCTTTTCGCACAGTCACCCATGCTTATCGCTACGCATTGCGAGGACGAAGCCACTATACAAAGTAACCTGAATCATTATAAACAGTTATTGGGTGATAATATCCCTGTAAAGCTGCACCCAAAGATCCGTAGCGAAGAAGCTTGTTATCTGTCCTCGTCAATGGCGGTCGACCTTGCTAAAAAGCATAATACCCGTTTGCATATTTTACATATCTCTACCGAAAAAGAAACCTATTTATTTGATAATACCATCCCATTAAAAGACAAACGCATCACGGCCGAAGCATGCATACACCATTTATGGTTTACCGATGCGGATTATGAAACCAAAGGCAACCTGATAAAGTGGAACCCGGCAATAAAAACAGAACGCGACCGCGATGGTATTTTAAAAGCGGTACTGAACGGCCGCATTGATGTTATCGCAACCGACCATGCCCCACATACCCTCGAAGAAAAATCCCGGCCCTATTTGCAGGCCCCATCCGGCGGGCCATTGGTGCAGCACGCGCTGCCGGCTATGTTGGAGTTATATCATCAGGGAAAAATAAGCCTGGAGCAAATAGCCGAAAAAATGGCACATAACGTGGCTACTTGTTTTCAAATAGAAAAACGCGGCTTTATTCGCGAAGGTTATTTTGCCGACCTGGTTTTGGTTGACCTGAACAAACCCTGGGAAGTAACTAAAGACAATATCCTGTACAAATGTAAATGGAGCCCGTTTGAAGGGACTATATTTCAATCAAAGATAATGCATACCATCGTGTCGGGTAATTTGGTATGGAGCGATGATAAGTTAACTACGGATATTGCCGGTAAACGGTTGGCATTTGTGCGATGACCCAATGGGGTGTCACCCTGAGCCCCGTCGAAGGGTGTGCGTAAAGGCCCGCCCACATGCTTCGACGGGGCTCAGCATGACACCTCCGCACTATAATTATTTCACCTTCCCACTCTCCACCATCTCCTTCATTTTGCCAAAAATATACTGCCAGTTTTGCTCCGAATGTTCTTTAGCAGCCTCGTCCTTAATTTTCTCCTGGCCTATTTCAAGGGTGGTTACACCATCCTTTTCTGTCAGGTCATAGCTAACATTCTGGTAATTTTCAGGTTTGTCTTCCGTGCCGCCCATACTGCTCCAGTAGCTATATTTTACATATTTGCCGGGGATAATATCCAAAATAGTTCCATGATCTTCGTAAGTTTTGCCTTCCCATTCACCGCTCCAGGTTATGGGGCTCCCCTTTTTCCAGTCGGTTTTTACATTGGTGCCAAAAAAGTATTGTTTTACAATTTCGGCATCGGTTAATGCTTTCCATACTTGATCTGCAGGTGCATTTATGGTGATGGATGTTTTTGAATTTAAGTTTCCCATAGTTTTTTTAATAGTATTTAGTTCAACAGGTAATTACATTATCTGTTTGCAAAAAAACAATGGGTTAATGACAACAGTATGTCAGTAGGTTATGGAATTAAAATTTCGTTTCATTAATTTTTCTGTGATTTCCTTCACACGTTCCCGCAGGCTATCAGGACTTATAATTTCGGCCTGTTCGCCAAACATCATATACCAGCGGGCAAAACCTTCTAATGAGCCGGTTAAAAAGGTCATTTCTACAGTATCGCCTATTTCCTTTTCAGCTATAAACCCGCTGTAATATTTTTGGCTTTCCAGGTGATAATGAATGCTTTTATCAACCACTATAACTACAGCATCCAGTTCTTTTTCTTTGGTAGTTTGGGCAATGTAGTCCTTTAAAGATGGGTGTTCGCTGTTATAATGCTCATCAGTAACCGTAAGATTCTTTATCCGGTCGACCCTGAAATCACGGTAATCTTTCCGTAAACGGCAATAGGCTATCAAATGCCAAAATCCTGAAAGATAAAAAATCCCTACAGGCTCAACATACCTTTTGGTATGCTCCTGGCTATGCTGGGCAAAATAACCAATGGCTAAAACTTTTTTTTGCGCAATGCTGTGCAGAATGGTCTGTATATGGTCGTTACTTGCAAGCTCGGGCTGGTTAACGGTGCGCAAAACCTCAATACGGCCATCCATGCCTTCCAGCATATCCTTTTCCGTTGTTTTCAATATCGCCCGCACTTTATACATAGCCGACCTGTAATGTGCCGTAGTGGATGCGTCCGTTAACTTCTCTACAAACTTTTCGGCGGTTAAAAAGGCAGCGGCTTCTTCTTTGGTGAACATTACGGGGGGCAGGCGGTAACCATCCATAATAGAATAGCCCACACCGGCCTCGCCTATTAAGGGTATGCCTGCTTCTTCCAGCGTTTTTATATCGCGGTAAATGGTGCGCAAACTAATAGCAAAACGTTCGGCAATATCGGCCGCCTTTACCACCCTGCGCGATTGCAGCTGAATTAAAATAGCCGATATACGGTCGATGCGGTTCATGAACAGCCAAATTAAATAAAACAAAGTATATTAGTAAACATAATTACTTTTTATGGAAGACAAAATTGTTACGCTCGAAGCATTTTATGACCCCATGCTCGCTGAAATTATTCGCGCCCGGCTGGAGGCGAATGGCATACCCTGTTTTATTGCCGATAATAACATAATTGGCGCTAATCCATTATATAACCAGGCTATGGGCGGCATTAAAATAAAAGTATTTGAGCATGACTTAGAAAAATGCAGGGAAATACTTTCTCAACCGGAAGAATTGGCCTTAACTGATGAAAAATTAGATCAATCAGCAACAACTTGCCCGTATTGTAATTCGACGAATGTGCGATACGGGGCAGCTACCCATATAAAGACAAATTGGTTCCATTTGGTAATATCGTTTTTATTGGCAACCTATCCCCTTCCCCGAAAAGCCTGGCATTGTTTTAATTGTGGTAAAGATTTTGAATAACGTACCAGCTGTTTTATTGTAATTATATAAATACATAAAAAAT
>Ga0206971_10187_pt1 | contig 22048 bp, 18 predicted proteins | sample Alteio_BWOrgHeat_85_FD_152917 | JGI IMG/M metagenome (GOLD analysis project Ga0206971, IMG submission 152917) | Enriched cells from forest soil in Barre Woods Harvard Forest LTER site, Petersham, Massachusetts, United States -... | ecosystem: Environmental > Terrestrial > Soil > Temperate forest >...
CTGGAAGAAAGGTTAAGCATCGTTAGATTTTGGACAACCATTACCCCACCCCTTTTGTTGCCTGAGCGTAAACAAGGCGACAGGCCTATTATTTACCTTCCGGTTTACTCATAAACCTGTTGAGTTTACCCATTGCCGTAGCCTGTACTTTTTTACGCAAGAGCGGGAGCCAGCCCAGTAGCCAACCGCTTATACCCAAAGCCTGTCGTGCCCATTTGTAAAAACTAAAGGTATCGATATGGGTTACGATGAGCCCGTCGCGTAAAGCAAAACCCGCTTTAATGTGGTTAACCACTTTATTACCCGTTGCCGAAAAGGTATAGTTTTACCGGCTTTGCTGATTGTATCGATCGACCTTCTCGTCCGTCCCGATCATAGCCGTGCCTTCGGCCATTTCCCATAGTATTCCATCCATCCGCTCTAATTCCATTTCAATAAATTCCAGCACTTGTTCGTCTGATGGATCGACCTTTAACATGGGTAAAAGCCCCTTTAAATTTGCCAGCGGACTCCTGATCAGGTGCGATTGTTTCCAGGCCATCTCGCGTATTTTATCAATGTGCGATTGTATGCTTTGATAAGCTGTTTGCAGGTCTTGCTCCGCTTCTTTACGCTCGGTAATATCGGTTATAGCCAATACCAGTCCTAATATCTTATTGCCCTTATCGGCCAATGGGAACATCCTGACGTAATACCACAAGTGTTTGTCATCAGCATGCGGATAGCTTACTTCGTAACTTATGGCGTGGCCTTCAAACACCTGCCTGGTATACGCGATGAATTGCAGTCGCCGGTCCTGGGGCATCTGGTCAAATACCTTACCGGTGCCGCCGGCTTCAAAATTGAACTCATTTTGCGCAAATATCAGTGCCTGATTATTGTACTCTAATATGTCCAGGTCGGCGTTAACCAAAGCGTAGGCTGTATCCGTATTATTTAAAATGGTTTGCAAGTTGGCCTCGCTTTTTTTAAGCTGCTCTTCGGCCTTTAGCTTCTCGGTAACATCGTTCGTTGACGAAAGCCGCGCGAACCGACCTTCGAACATAATGTCCTGTGCGACAATATTGACTAATATTTGCGTCCCGTCTTTTTTTAAATGCTCAAAAACCCCAAAGTCAGTAGCGTGATCGATATCTTTTTGATATACGTTTGTTACCCTTTCCCAATCCGCAACAGGGCGCAATTTTTTGATATCCATGTGTAATACTTCTTCGCGGGTATAGCCATATAGGTTTACTGCGGCATTATTGGCGGCTATAACGGTCATATCATCTTTAGCCACTATCCACAAAGGCACGGGGCTGCTTTCAAAAAGCAGTTTATATTTTTGCTCGGATGTTCGCAACTCTGCTTCCATCAGCTTTCGCTGTGTAACATCGCGGGCAATAACCAGTATCCGTTCGTCAACAAATTTCTTTACGTTGATCTCTATATCTAAAATGCGCCCATCCTTCCTAATGATCTTCCTTTCGGCAATAGCCGATGTCCCCGGCTCGATCCCGGTATAAACAAGCGGATAGTTTTGCAATAGTTCAACGTTCACTAGCGATGTGATGTTCATTTGGAGTAGCTCTTCGCGGCTATAACCAGTCAACAGGCACACACTTTCGTTCACGTCCTTAAAATCGCCGGTAATGCTTAACACATATATCGCATCCGATGCGTGTTCAAATAACGAGCGATACCTTTCTTCGCTCTTTTGCAATTCGGCGTACAACTCTTTAAGCCTTTCCGAACGTTCTTCAACCTTGAGCTCAAGGTTGGTATTTACCTTTTTGATCTCTTCTTCGGCTTTTGACCGTAGGTCGTCTACCTTATTAAGCCAATTCGCGGTCATCCATATCATAATAAGACTGGTCAGTAAAAGGCTTATAGCCAATAATGATATGCCTATTTCGGGAGGAAGGATATGAAATCGCTCACTTTGTATCCGCAGCGAACCAAAGACGATAAGTACCAGCATCAGCGTTGTAAAATGTCGGCGCGCCATCTTATTACCGATACCGCTCCCTTTAAAAAGGCCTGTGACACCCAATTGTGGATTTAAAAGTGATGCAGCTATAGACAGGAGAAATAAAAGGGTGGCTGTTTGGATAGCCATAGAGCTAATATATGATAGCTTGTACAGCATGGAAACCCCGTAAATGTATCCCATAATGGCAGTCCCCGAGATGACGGTGACAGCATGGAATAAATACTGAAATGCGGTGTGAGATTTATTACGCCGACTATCCAAACCCAGCAGCCCCACCGCCAATAAAGTAAAACTTATAGCCGTATTGTAAGCCATGCGCCCCGGGAACGGATAGGGAATAACCGGCGGCTGCGGGTCGGCAACAAAAAACTGATCAATATGGGCGTCAAAGTGCATTAGGTACTCCAATAAGGTAACTCCGCCGATCAAACATACCAGTATTAGCAGTACACGATAACTAATATTTACTGACTTGCTTTGCTGTCCGTTTTTGATGATCAAGGCCCAGCCTATTAAGGCAAAACAAATGGCGACATTTACTTTTATGGTAGCAAAGCCAGGGATTACGCTTTCAAGGCCTGTAATGCGGAACGCCCAACCAATAAGTATCACAACGCCTATAATAAGCGAAGCCTGGCCAATTCGTTTTATCCCTTTATCGGGCGAAACATGGTCGTTTGATTGTGCTTTATCGGAGTAACTAACAGTCAACTCAGGGGTATTTTAAACTTAAAATTAAGAATATTGTTTTAAATAATGCCCTATCATTGGTCATAAATATTATCTAACCGACGGGGTTTGCCTCGCGTTAAATGAGTATGGGCAGGCACTTATGGTTTTGGGAACTATGTCATAAAAACAGAAAAGCCTCACTTTTCAGTAAGGCTTTTTGTTTGTTGCGGAATGGACGGGACTCGAACCATTCTCATATCATTAACGTTATCAATAAGTTACGTTTCTCATTATTATATAGTAACCGAATAGGTAACCGAATAATATGATGTCTTTTGATCGATATTATTTAAAGAACTATAATGTAAATATCGTCAAAATCAATGAATTAACCAAAGCCTGAGCCATTTTTTTACTATTTATTTAGCCTATAAATCTAATACTAACCTTTCAGCCGCTTCTTTTTTGCTCTTATCCATTACTCTTGTGTACCGTTGAGTTGTTTTAAGGTGCCGATGGCCTAACATCTTAGATATAGTGTAAATATCAGTACCATGGTCCAGCTGTAATGTTGCGTAAGTATGTCTTAGACAACTAAACGTAATATGTTTATTAATCCCAGCATCGGATGGCCATTTTACAAGAAAGTCCCTTATCTGATTGTAGTATATTTTGTTGAACACCTTTTCATCCGGTTGCTGGCGATCGCCTAAAAGATCAAAAGCCTGGTTGGAGATCGGAACATGCTGTGTTTTATATGTTTTCAGTTGCCGGAAGTGCAAATAATAATTATTCTTAGTGCCGCTTACGTCCCGCCAGCGCAGATTCTGGACGTCGCAAAACCGTAGTCCTGTAATGATCCCAAGTAGAACCACCCGCTTACATTTATCCTGAGTTACAGGTGTTGCCAATAATAGCTTGATATCCTCCATAGTAAGAAACTCTACATGTGCTTCCATTTCTTTTAGGCCTGGGCAAATGGCATGTAAGTCGTCATCAATCAACTTCTCCCGCCACGCTTGCTTCAATGCCGCCCGAAATTTATTAAAATAGCTAAGTGCACTATTATGGCCAATGCCTCGGCGCGCATCTCGTAATTTAGGCTCTGTAAGTAAAAAGGCTTTAAAGTCCTCACACAAATTTAAATCGAGGTCAAGGAACCGGATATCCCTGTCGACGAATAACTCAAAATATCGTACGCCACTGTTCCAGTTATGCCAGTTCAGTCCTCTTTTCCTGTCGGCGAGACGCCTGAAGTAAGCGTTAAAACTCTGTTCCTTTTTATGATTGGGAGTAAAGCCATGTAATTGTACTTGTATATCTAGCTGTCGTTTAGCGCATATACTTTCAGCCAGCTTAAAAGTTTCAGAGTTATGAGTAAACTCGGTTTGGTTAGATGGAACTTCGTACACAAAAAGCCTTAGATTCTCGTAGCGTGTCTTTTTTCCATTTAAAGGATTAGTGAGAGCCGGATAATAATCAAGTATAAGGCGATTGCGATTTTTAGATAAGGGCTTCTTTCTTATGGTAACTTTCATGAATTCAAAACTTGAGAGAATTATCAGATATACTTATAACTTATTAGTTATTCTAATTGAAAATGTCACTCTGGGCAACCTTGGAACAAGTTGGTTGTTGAAGTAGGGCTTTTACTTGAACGCTTTCTACGATAATAAATGTGATTATTGTATCAATCATTCACCATTTAAAGATTTGCGGCGAAGATGTGCTGCGAGGCATTACATTATCTAATACGTGGAGCATTAGGATTTTCAAATAGATTTTTAAAAAAAATAAACGATTATTAAAATAAAGGGAAGTAACGGGCGCAATTTTATTCTTAATATTCTTATCGCATTGTTAACATGCTGGGACACGTTACTTTCAGTGGTGTTAAGTTGCTGAGCGATTTCGGTATTTGACAAGTGTTCAAACTTACTAAGTTCAAATACAACTCTCATTTTCCTTGGTAACGCCCGAATTTGCTTATCAATATATTCACTAAGTTGTTTTTCACGAATTGTATGGTCGGTTGTCGCTGTTTGGGTTATTATTAGATAATTGCCCAAAGCGGTTATGTATTTAGATTCAACTTCCTGACGACTGTAAAAATCTAAAATTTTATTCCTAAGGCTGACATATAAAAAGGGCGCAAGGCTATTTTTTGATAAGACCTTCTCTCTATTGTACCAAAGATTAGTAAACAGATCTTGCACGATATCTTTTGCTAATTCTTTGCTTCCTAATTTTTTGTAAGCATGGGCAAGCATCAGACAATTGTATCGCTTGAATATTTCCTCATAAGCAGCATGATCAGACAGCTTTAAAAAATCTGCCAATGCCGCATCTGTTTGGTTTTTGTAATCCGACATAAGATATCATACTAAATGACTACTTCATTATTAATATTATATATAGGCCTATCGCCGTAACTATAACAAAGTTAGCTTTTAATATTCTCAAATACAACCGATGCGTTGTATTCATTTCAAATTGTTTGCTATTCTTTTATGCTTCCGATGGAAAGAGAAGTATTCCTAAAAAAGCTTGGTGAACAGGTTCGTATTATTCGAATTGAAAAAGGCATCACTCAGAAACAACTTGCGCATTCTCTGGGGAAAGATCAGCAATCTATTCAGCGTTTGGAATCGGGAAACATTAATCCCTCGATATATTATTTATTTGAAATATGCAATGGATTAGATATCACCCTTGATTATTTAATCAAATCGATTTAAGTCTTTTTTCAAAAAACTTTAAGCGTAAACTGGTGATATGCTATTGATTCCTAACGGTCGAAAAAAACAAAATACATATGCTTTTGCATTGATTATTTTATGGGTTGTAATTTACATCACTTTGTAATACAATTAGCTTTAAACCCCTAATTGCTTTTGGATATTATTATTTACCAATCGCTAACAATTTGGGGTTCGATTACAAACTCGGCTTTTGTCTTGGTTTCTTCTTCTTTTTCTTAAACTCATTTAATGCTTTTTCATCCAAATGATCAGAAGTGTCATCAGGGCCGATAAGACGCTCGATGAGATCGAAATGAGGTAGAGTCGCATTAGCCATCGGCTGCCGAAGTTGTTTTGTTCGCTGACGGCTTTCGCCTTCTGTTCCACCTCCCTTAATAACTGATTGATGGCCAATATCCTCATTTCCGATTCTTCCATTTTCCTGTCCACTTCCCTTACTCTCATCAGCACTTCTTGCTTGTAAAGATCCTGTGCCTTGCGGTGCATAGTTTGTGTCTCCTGCAGCAACCCTGTTATGTCCGCTAATAGGGATGCCTCGCGTGGCGGAGGTACGGGTGACGCCTCCTTCGGCTCTTGTGAGTATTGCATTTCTCGTTCTAATGTTTCCCTGGCTAATTGCCTGGCGATCTCGTTCTGGTTCATAGCTGATCGAATTTTTAACTGCCTGCCATTTGTAGGCCTGGCCTAATTGCGCACCCTTGAATAATAAACCCTCGTAGCCAAAAGAGATCCCGCTCACAAAGCCGGTAGATGCCTGGTTAAACAGGACATTCACGCCCTGCTTTTCCAAGGCCTTAATGAATTCTTCCGTGGTCGGTTTATTCTTCGTAATGCCTTTTATGAGTATCTGCAACTTTTGCTTACTTGACGGTTTGTTTTTTCTCCTCACCAGCTCCAATTCGTTTTTGGTGGTCGCCCGTTCCTGCGCCTGCTTACTGCTGATGACAGGTGCTAGCTCATACTTTTTTTCAAGTCCTCGCAATATGTTTTCAGTGCGTGCATAGTCCTTACTATCCGAAACTAAACTCCCATCATAACCAATTCTATTGACAAGCAAGTGAACATGGGGATGATCTGCATCAAAGTGCCGGAAAATCGCGTATTGATGCTGTTCAAAACCCATCGCTTCGAGATATTCTTTTGCGATGCTAAGCATCTTATCATCGGGCAAATTTTCTTCCGGCGGGAAGTTCAAAGAAGTATGATAAAAATACTTTTGCAGGTTCGGTCTTTGCATCCTTACCATCGCAACTTCTTTCATTACATCATGCTCGTTCATCCGTACAAAAGAAGTATCCAAAAGCGTAGCATTTAATTGCTCCATCTTTTGTAAATTGTAGCGTAGAGCGCCACGAAATCCTTTTCCTTTTACCAAGTCTGCTGTCATAGTAATAAGCGCTTGATGATCTCCTGCTGGATAGTCAAAAGGTCATCCAAAATCTGCTGCGGAATCTCTCTCGCCCGAAAACTGTTGACTTGTTTTACAGCCTGATTTAAGTTAACACCGATCTTGTGCAGTTCCCTATAAACAGCAGCTTCAATAGGTGAATTTTTAACAGGTGGAAACCTGCCTGTAAAAACTTTCTGCCTGATCCAATTGGCAGGCGATAAGCCTGCACTTTGGGCATAGGCTTCTACTTTTTTATTCTCTGCAGCAGTCAGACGAATATTGACCTGTACCACCCTCTTCTGTTCCTCTTCCAATGCCGGTCGTCCCATAAATCATAGATTTTAAACACAGTGCAAAATCGAAAACAAACCCAATCTGCAGAGCCCTCCGCAGGAGCAAGCACGTTTAAGCGTAGCGAAAACATTGCTTGCTCCTTAACGCAGAAGACAAATACACCTGTAATACCTGAATAAAAAATTATCTGCTCTTTTTGGGGACGGGTAAAGGCTCTTTAGGCTTACCCTCTAAGATCCGCTGGATGTCTTCCTGGTTATAATAGAGGATTCCGCCAATCCTGGTAAATGGCAGGGTTCCGTTTACCCTTAGGGTTTGTAACGTCCCCGGTGAGATCTTCAAAAGGTTCCTAACCTGATAACTCTTGAGCCATTTGGGTAGCTCTGAAAGAGGCCGATGGCCTCCTGTTTTTAACTCCTCGAACAGTTCCTTTTTGAACTGCTCCAGGTCTGCTTTGGTAATAAGCTCCACGTTCACTTTTCACTCTCCTTTCTTTGCTTATCAATTGTAAAAAAACTCTTTTGCCGGTTAATTCCATAGCTATCAAAAACGCCTGTTGGCAATAAGTCACAAGTAGATTTTCTTTCGTTAGTTCGTGGCAACTAAGCGTTGAAAAATATATTGACCGGTGAGGAAAAAAATAAAAAGCACATTTTGATCGCTATGGTTAACGAACCGTTTAACGAAAGTATAACACCAAATTCCATTAGCAATTCCCCCCATATTTGAGAGGGATACCGCTACGATTTATACTTCAAACGAAAATAAGAATGGAATAGTGAAAAAACGATCCTGTATAAATTTTGAACAGGAACTCGCTCAATAAAAAAAATACTGCACGACTGATGGGTATGGTAAAGGAATTGTCCTTTTGCAGTTTGATCATTATAATAAAGGAGTTATCCTTCTTTTTCAGAAGAATAACTCCTTTTCAAATTAGTGTTTATCGTTCAATTAGAAGATAAACAGCAACTCGGCATTTCTTTTTTTGGTATAGTCATACATTTCGCCAAGTTGGCTGGATTCCTCTTCTATCCATAAGTTATCGTTAATAAGTTCCTGAATCAGTTTAATTTCGTGCGGCCTGAACTCAGCAATCGGCAAACCTGATAAAGGCTTATCAAATGACCAGCGGCTAAAGTGTTCGAATGAATCAACGGGCATCTTCCTTTGAGGAATAGGCGGAAAAAGAAGCCGCAACGTTACCCCACGCAGGGCAAGCTTAGCCTTAATCCTGCAAAAAATTAATAAGCCATCATAATCCCAGTCGCAGGAATAATAGACCGGTCGCAGCAGGTCCATGTGGTCAATATCATCCGCAATTTTAATGTTATTACCGCCCACCTGCCAAAGCTTTACAATCAGTTCCTCGGCAAGCCAAGGTTGTTTTAAAAAAGACCTGTTCTCACAAAGGATTACAGCCTCCGGATGAGTATGGTCAACAACGAGCCGCCATTGCAGGTCCTTACTGCTTTGCGGAAAATCATCAACTCCTAAGATCTTAAGGACGGCCTTTCTCAAGCTGTCTTTCTTTTTAAGGTATTTAGATCCCGATTTATCAAATATCTTAGAAGAGAAATCTTCGATGTTAACTAATTTTGCAGATAATTCAGCCTTGTTTTCGAAGATCAACATTAGTGTCTGTATATCATCTTCCGTAAATGTCTTTCGTGCATCGGTGCCGATGTCTGCCTTCTCCAGAAAATTGATATAATGTTCATACTTCCTGAGGTAATACCGTTTGTAGTATTCATCAAAGCCATCTTGCTTAACCAATACTTTAACATTTCCACGTTTATGTGCGATGTATTGCAATTGATCCTTTAAATACCGTATAAAATCATCATCCTGAACTTTGGCAGCAGTGCTGCTCTTGGTATGAATGTCATGCAGCGCTTTCAAAACCGGCCAGTCAAGCTTCCTGGTCATATCGAGTCAGTTAAAATTGCGGAAATATCGTCTGTGAGCTTACCATCAGTAAAAATACCGAGCGGTGGTACATAACTCTCTTCGTTCGCGGAACGGTTATCGTGCATGATATAAATATATTGCTGCCCATCTTCAATATCACCTGCAGTTTCGATGGACATCGTTATTAACTGAAATTTTTCTTTCTGTGCCAGTTCATGCAACATGTCGTAATTCCCGCCCAAGCCTTCCGCCTCATCGATTGGAATAAATTTCAATCCACTCCGTTTTTCTTCCTGAATTAACGACAGCCTGGCAAGGCATAAAAGCGCATTGGCCGTATATGTTTGCCCATTACTGCCTGCATTATTCTGGCCGCTGTCCTGTTTAATCTCAAACTTGAGATCAAAGTAAGATTTCGGGTTCAGCAAATCCTCGTAAGTTACCTTCGGACTTCCGCCACATTCACGAAAAACGTCGATCATCAGTTTATTGACATCCATTTCCTGATACAATTTTTCAAACAATCCCTGATTGTTGAGCTGTTCACTAAGTCTCTTTCGGAAGGTGGTCATCCACGATTCCGGGTAATCCACAGATTTCATGGACTGTAGTGAGGCGTGGTTGCCACCGGTAATCGTGTGTTCATTGTTTTTCAGGTAATTATGGATTTGATGCACTTTGTCCAGATAGCGGTTATAAACCTGATGTACCTCTGAAAAAACTTTATTAAGTATTTCCAATTTTCGGGCACCAATCTTTTGCATGTCGTTGGTCAAGTCCTGTAGTCGCTGTGCGATTTGCTGTCCGATCAGCTGCTCGTCAACCTCGCTGGTTTGAAATACTGTAGGCAGCAGTTTATGCGCCAGAAGCCCGACAGAATAATCCGCCAGAACTGTCTGGTCCTCCAGGCCCGCCCCGGCATTATCGTAGAGGGTGGTAAACCTCGTATAGGCTTTCTCACAGCGATCTTTAATATTATCATTTCCTTCTTCCGGGTTTTCTATCCTGACCGTATTAGCATCACTCCTCTCGTAGAGCTGCCCGAACATCAAAAAATATTGTGTTTGGGCGTTTTCTAAATTAACTACACAGAGGTCCAGCTGATTCCCGGTAGCTTTAAAGGACTGTTCGGCCAAAATAAAGTCACGATCTGTTTCTGATTTAAACCTAATTAAATCAGCCAGGGTAATAGCCTGGGCGAACAAGTTATTCTCCAATTTCAGCGCGTATCCCGCAGGTTTTTCATGAAGCTCCAGCAGTGCATCAAGATGTTGCTCCAGCAGGTCAATCTTTTGCTCGCGGTCATGGATAGCCGACTCGGGGCTGATTTCACCATAACGAAGTGATAACTCCTGGCTAATACGCTTGATATTTTGCTCATGCTGTTCATAATTGTTGTCCGCGGTTAACGATCTACGGTAAACATCTTCCATCTCCTGATTCCTGCTTGCATAAGTTTCAAGAATCAGGTCTTTGTCCCGATAGATTTCTACTCTTCTGGCAAAATCCGTTTCCGTAATTTCAGATACCGGATCATGTATATCATTAACTAAGGAACTATCTTTATATAGAACTATAGCTTCTGCCAACCCTGAAAAGTTGGTTAAGTGTTTAGCGAGTGTCTCCAGTTTGGTAAGCAGAAGTTTTAATTTTTTCATTTCCGATACCGCATTTTTCTGGTTATCGCGAAACTGGTTCGCCAAACTTTCGGTAGACGGTGTGTCCAGATACCTTATGGTAACATGGTCTATAAATTCATATACTCCCGCTAATTCCACCCAAAAACCGTGAGCGTAGCTTTTGGCGATTACCGGAGCCTTTAACAGCTTTTCGGGAAAGGGTAAGTATCGTTCTCCTTTGGTCACCGCAGGTTCCTGCCGTTCCATATTCTGAAAATGCACCAGCAGGCTTTCCTGTTCCAGCGAAAGCGGGAAAATTAACTCTTTCACCGACCAGGCGGCCAGGGATGCGGGATTTTCCAAATCTGCAAATACCGTAAATATTTCCTTTTGCCGGATCTGTTCTTTGAGTTCCATTACCATGATCTCGTGCTCCATTGCCGCGGACTCCGGGTTGTTATGCCAGTAAGAAAGTTCAAAGTCTTGCCTGATTCCATATTGATCGAGGTAGTCTTCAAAACGTTGTCTTGTTTCTTGATTTTTGGCTTTTTGCCTGGCTGCTTTGAACCATTGCGTCACCTGTTCAATATCTCCTCCCTGTGCTGCAATCCAGCTCTGCACTTCGTCAACGATCAGTTTTTGGGCAACGGGCCGTTTTAGTGCTTCTTTTGCGATGGATAGCCCGGCAGCCATATTTTCTTTATTATGCCTTGCCGTCGTCAGTAATGCCTGACTTTTTTCCAGCTCACGGAACTGACGATCAATGTCGTCCCGCTCCATTTTTAGCCACTTGCGGGAAATCAGATTTTGGCAAACACTGAATTTGACATAATCTTCACGGCTTGTTTGAAGCAATACCGTTAACTTCGAATGCTGATCGTGCCAAAATATAGCTTTGTTGGTGACGAATTCCTTTTGAAGTCTTTGATAGGTTTGAAATTGTGCAGCGACTTCTTCGATCGATTTTTGCTTATGGTGGATCAGCTTAATTTCGTCCTGATATAGTTGGTGCTGTTGAAAATCCGCGCTGATATTACGGACTTCTTCTTTGTATTTCTCCATGACCATCAGCCGGTCCTCTTCACCAAACAAAAAAGTTTTGAGCGATTCTGAATCCGTATTGAAACCTTTACCGCGGGAAAACGCGCGAAGGATCGTGGCGTAACTTTTAAGATTTTGTTTGCTGGCACTTAAATCAATAGAAAGGATACCATTTTTATATAACAATAGATGATATTTTTTTAGGCTTAGCACTTTCAGATATCCCTTAGTATGTTTTTTAGCCAGCTCCTCCACTGTTTCGACCTGCCCGTCACACAATAAATCCTTGTAAAAAATCGGGCTGTCCATTGGCTTTAGCGTTTCCTCCCAGTCGTAACCATCCTGGATAATAAAAGACTGAAGCGTATTTGATGCAGTTTCCAGATAACCTCCCAGTGCAACGTATTTCCGGGGTAAGATCTCAATATTTAAGAGTATATATGCCCGGCCATATCGGCTCCCTTTGCTTGCCAGTACCATTCCCTTTGTATCCCGGACCTGGTTTCCGTCCGTCCCTGACTTAAATTCCGCTGAACCAACCAGTAATAATTGGATCATGTCGGCAACCATGCTCTTGCCGCTACCACTTTCACCACTAAAATCCGTTCTTAACGTGTGAAAACGATAATCGCAGTTGAAGTGCTGCCTGATGCCCAGTGTGGACAGACTAAATATTTTAGGTACAAACTGACTCATAGCTCACTGTTTTTTAATAAGCCATCAATTCCTTCGATCTGCGGATAATACATTTGCCGTAAGCGTTCAAAAGAGGGCTGATACACGAAATAATCTTTATCATCTTCCTCGCGGGCTATCCAACCTAGCAATTCAAACTCCCCAAAAGCTTTATAAATGATATCATTTACTTTCAAGTCATTGAAATCAGACCCCGTATCACCGGATATTTTCGCAAATAGCAAATGTAATTTGCCCATAACCTCCTCGTACTCCTGGTAAAGCAAATTAATAAAGTCAGGTATTTTATTCAATTCGATGTTCGCATCGAGTTTATACACTTTAAAAAGCAGCAAGCCAACTAAAATATATTCAGGCTTGAGATACATGCGGTACTGTGGAGAGTTGGGGACGTTGCCCCTTGATCCTTCCTGAAAATCGATATAGTAATATACATTCCATTCATCTCCTCCCTTGGTCAGCAGCATCTCAAATAAATCAGCATAATATTGTTTAAGACTGGCAAAATGTGTTTCTAAAAACCGGTAAAGAGCACCAGGCCTTGGATACTCGCGCTGTATATGCATACCACTTTTTAAAGCATAGTCAAGCCGGGCAAAGACATCTTTGGCTTTACGGTCCAAAAAAAATGCATAAGCATTTAGCTGATCTTCCGGATGTTCATTTTCCATAAAGAGATATGTTGATAGTGTCGATCTGTTTCCGCTTCTGTTTGGATATTGATTTGATATATAACTTTATCCTTACAATATTTTAGAATCCGCTGAGCTGTACGAACCGGAACGAACAAATTCCCTTGTTCTTCCTTTAAAATCTCAAAAAACAATATAGAAAAATCCAGGGAACCGGTTTCTTGAATTCTGGATTTGGCGACATTGGTCCAAAAAACAACCCTGTTTTTCAGATGCAGGATACGTTGGTTGTTAATGATCATTTCCTGCTTTTTTTCCTCATTTATTTGCCGGACAGCTATACTAATGGGTGGCTTAGGAAGTAGGTCACGTGAAGAAACGATATAAAACCGGGAGATGGAATCATCGCGACGGATCATAAATGGCGGAACGGAAGGCGGCAGTTCCATTCTTTTCTGAATACCGGACCGCTGGTAGGTGGAATGGTCCAATAGATAATGAATAAACCGATCCGTCTTTCGGTCCAGTTCGCGCTGGTTAAAGTCAAAGATAAACTCTCTTATCTGTGGTTTAATTTTGTCAATCCTTACGCTAATCTGTTCCAGGTGGGTTCTTACCTGATTGTTATAATGCTGAACTTTTCTAATATTATCCAGAAAAGGAAATGCGTTGGCACTTTCTAAAATGGTCTGAATTTGTTCATCGATATCATAAGTCGTCTGAAAAGCGTTGGTTAAATCTGCTGCGTGGGCCTTAATGATCTCCAGTCCTTTACTAACGGTATCAATCAGCTTGAGGATGTTGACATGCTGGGTCTTGAATTTTACTTTAAATTCTTTAACAGATTCGCTGACCTGTTGGTCCAGTATTTCGATCTGTTCAGCAAGTTCGTTGCTTCTGGCGTTAAAATGATCCTCTACCCAGGTGTTAAAATCTTCCCCTTTAGTAGTCAGACTTTTCAAGAACGTATCTAATAAATAATTAAAAATACGTTTGATCTTGGCAGGGCTGTAGGTTTCCGCTAAACGCTTGCCGATTCTTTTGCAAAACTCTTCGCCATATTTTTTGAATCGGTATATTTTACGGTTACGGTCACGCCACAGGAAAAATTCCTGCAGTCGGTGAACGATCTGATTGTTTCTTTCATATGCCATGCGTTTATTCTCATGACCCAAATCGAGGTATACACGCGTTATGACATCGATAATCTGTTCCTCCGAAAATTCCCGATCCTCATATTGCTGGAAAAGCGCGAGCAAGACCAACCCATCTTCCCGGTCTGGTACCAGCTGATGATAGTACTGCTTAGCTTCCTTATAAAGATTTGATTGCATGTAGGGCGACGGGTATTAGGTTTTGTTAAATATAATATTATTTCTAAAATTACATATGACATTTTGCTTCTGAAGAAAAAACAGGTTGTTGTATTATTGCCAATATGTTTTAAGACCGCATCAGTCAGCACATCATAACTTAATAACTTAGGCTTACGTGAATTCTCATAATCAACAAAAAAAGCAAGATGAAGATGCTATTTTCCTCATTATGGAGAAACATCATCAGAAGAATGGTACTTATATCTTCGACTTTTCCGATTATGATAGTTACGATAAATTTAGGATCCTGTTAGGATTAGAAGACGAAATATTGGCGTTTGGGCCATCTATGGTCGAGATTCACAATTTTAAGAGCGGCAAAAGATTTAAGGACGGTGTTTATTATAAACTCAATAAAAAGTGGACGATTGAAAACCGTCAGTCAATAGCACAAACCAATGATTCGGCAGTGATTGGCTTCATCTTCAATATGGAGCAACAGGAAATAGGTTTATTATTTAGCGGAACTGGAAAACCTTCATCAATAAAAGAAATAGTTGGTCATTCGTCAGATGAGTTAAACGAATTGTTGGATGCATATTTTCCTGAAGGAACTAATGTCCCGTTTGATGAACTGATAGTCAGATATGTGGAACAAGGCTCCTGGAATGAATTCTTATCCAAACAACATACCAAGCTTGTCTTTGATATGGGAACCATTTACACGGCCAGTATGGTAAAAGTTAAGGAATTTATTAGTCACCGGGATAAAGCATATCAGTTAAGTCAACCGCTGCTATTGCTATCCCATTGGGACGTGGATCATTACCATATGCTTTTGGTTGCTGAAGATGAAACCATTCAGGCTTTTACAAAATTTGTTTTTAGGAATATCATCCCTAACTACACTTCCTACCGTGTCTACGAGAGGTTTTTGACGCTTAATGTAGCCGCGTTATATCCTGTGAGAGCCGAGATACCACGAAAGGGAAGGTCGTCTACTAAGTTAAAGATGATCAAATCCGGCAATCATCTTCGCATGTATAATGGTTCAAGTCATTCGGATCGTAATTTAAGCGGTATCATGTTAAGTGTTCAGACGATGAACATCGGCGTGGTCTGTGCAGCTGACTTTGCTTATCATCAGCTCCAGCGTGATGTGATAACGTATTTTTGCTATCCGCATAAACATTATTTGGTTGTGCCACATCACGGCGGCGATGGCGGAAAAACAATATACGAACCTATGGGGGCGACTAAAATGGATGCCGTGATTTCAACAGGGAAAAATCCATATGGTCATCCCAATGGAGATGTAATTGAAAAATTAATGAGTATTAAATTTCACGTCATTAATTTTGCGTGCAGCCCGGAGCATTATTATTTAAGACTACGATAAAATATCAAATACGATGCCTCCACTTTGGCCCTCTGCGGTTTAAATCCTTACAGAAAAGTGCGTCTGTGAAAAAAATATCTTCAATTAGATGAAATAGCTCATTAGATTTTTTGAGGCCACCACAAAAATGAGGTTCCATTGCAATCGTAAAACCCGCGATTCTATCTAAAATAAATTTGATGACAGGGTTGCGGTAAGAGAAAGCAGCTTTAATTTCACTCGTCTTTAAATACGTGTATTCTTTATGCTTATTTGGGTTTCCCATGGAAGTCGGGTTACCCAAGGTGAAATAGTCCAGATCAATATCAAAGTAAATTTTCTGATCAGTTATTTGTGGCAAGTAAGCCTGGAACGCTTCCACACTATGAAAAATAAAGATCTGATGTGGGTTGCCTTCAAAGTCATTAACCGTGATCGATTTTTCCCGTTTGCTTAGTTGGCGGCAAATAACGTAGACGTCTTTAATCTTATTCAGCATTACGGCTGAATAAACTTGTTCATCGTTGAAGTGGGATAACTTTGCCCAGGTGTAAAAGGCGACATCTCCACTGTTTTCTGTGTCAAGGCCCTGCAGGGCGTCCATTTGATCGTCATAGGGCCTAACTAAATCCTGATGCCAATCAAAACTAACCAGGGAGGGAATTACACCGGCCATCTCGTCTGTCCACTTTATCCAGTAATAAAAAGCAAACCGATGTTCATGAAAGGCCGCCAGTTGTATTGTTTCCCGTGGATTATTAGGGTTGATAAGATATTCTTCCAGGCAACCTGGGGGATCCAGGTGCGATGGTATGCGAAATTGATTTTCTTCCATTTTTGGATAAATTACCCGATTTTAAAAAAGCCCTTGATCGTGCCGAACAGCTCTGTGGTGTCCTTAGCAACAAAAGTGGGTTTAGCAGCTAATAACGTCTGGATGTCGGGACTTGCCCAAGGGCAAGCGATGGATGGTATATGAATCGTATTTGAGGCAATGATATCAATATCCCGATCTCCAACAGAAATTGTCCTTGAGATATCTAAACCAAAATCTTTAACCGCTTTGACAAATGCTTCAGGATCGGGTTTTCGCCTGCTGACGTCATGGTAACAAACTTGTCCGGCAACTTTCCATTGAAAATGTGTAATGATCGCAGTACAATACATGGCGGGGCTGGTGGTAATGACGACCACTTCGATATTATTTTTTGCTAACCATTCCAAGATTTCGTTAATACCGGGAAAGGGCGTAAGATTTTTTGCTGCTTTCACCGCTGCACCCCAGTTACCCGGACTCCGCAGATGTGCAATGCTACTTGTATCTAAAAGCGTTTGATCTAAATCGAAAATAACAGCAGGTTTCATAAAAGTTTGGTTTGCGTCTTTTCAGCTTTTTTCTCTTTAACAGGCTTTTCTTTCGTTTGCAACTGAAGTAAAAGATTGTTCATCATGATTTTCATTTCCTGTTGTTGATCAAGCAACTTAATAACTAAATTTTTCAGGGTGCCCATTTCCTCTAACAAAGACTGTTGATCGGTCTGTTTTTCGCCGGACTCAGCCAAATCCAGTATTTCTTTTGCTTTGATGGGCGTCTCGATGAGTAAGGGCTCCTGACTACCGAGTTTTGGAATTTGAGGTGATTGATTTGCCAGCGCTTCCGGATTCGATTCGGTCTTTAGTGAGTTTTCTTTATTTTTCTCATCACTGATGAATTCGGTGGCATTAGGGTTCATCCTCTTAATAAATGTGAAGATTTGTTCTGGGTTGCCAATGGGGTAAGCACCCTCATTTATGAGCATCTTATTTCCCCTAATTTTATCAAAATCCCGCAGTGATTCCGGGTGATTGGATATGCAGCCAATGGGAATGTTCATTTTTTTTGCAAATCCAACGGTATGCATTGTTCCGCCTTTGATATCCGTTTCAACCACAATTAACCCATCACTTAGCCCGCTTTGAAGACGATCCCGTTCGACAAAAGACGATCTTTGAGCGGTGAAATTTGGCTCATATTCTGAAAACAGGGCACCACCTGTGTCTAAAATTTGATCCGCCAAGTATTTATTTTCCTTCGGATAGATGATATTTACCCCGGATGCCAAAACAGCTACCGTTGGCGCACTGACGTCCAGTGCGCCCTGGTGGCCAGCGGTATCGCAACCTATCGCCAGGCCGCTGATAATTGTAAAGCCATTCCGTCCTAAAATTCCGGATACCCTTCGGCCCGCCTTAAGACCGAAAGGGCTGGGTTCCCTTGTTCCGATAACCGCCGCGGTTAAGTGAGCATTCAATGTGGATACAGCCCCTTTGGTATAAGTAATAATCGGGTTATCTGATAAACGCATGAGTTTAATCGGATAAGCGGGATCATTAACAGAAACGATCGAAATGTTTTTTCGCTCGCATTCTTCCATCAACTGCTGGGCTTGCTCGTTGGCATGCATCAAGTCTTTTAAATCGGGAAGAGGTATTTTTGAATTATTTTGCTTTGTGTCTACAATCAAATCATATAACTCGTTTACCGAAGTTATTTTAAAGGATAGGTTTGAATTTATCGCTTTAGCTGAAACCTGGCCAATTTTTGGGGTTTTTAACAGCGTGATTATGTACTCTTTTGATAATGGCATATCAACAAATTTATTATTCTGCAACCGTTTGACCTAATGCTAAACAATATACTTTAGCAGCTCCGGCTTCTTTTAATATTTGCGCACATGCATGCAACGAGTTATGGGTTGTTGTAATATCATCTAACAATAATACTTGCTTTCCTCTGATAAGTCCAGGACTGACGATGCTTAGGGAATTAAGGTGAACGCTTACACTCCGGTTGCCGCCATTTGCCAGTTTAGGAATAGTCGTGTGTCTTACTATGCAGCTTGTAGCATCGATCCGCTTACTGTTTTGAGTTAACTTTTGAGCCAACGTTCTTACCGGTGTTTCTTCTTTATCGGCTGTGCAAGAAGGTACATAACATATGGCAAAGTCTTCGTTAATCAACAAAGTGTTCAGCCGGAGATGAAATTTATTAATTAACGGTATCTCTCCCTTTTTAAAGTTCAATAAGTCATTGCTTTTACCGTCAAAATTCGGGTTGTGGACTTCTTTATATACGCTCCAATACTTGTGATAAGCATCCAACGTAACGATATCCATATCGTTTAAATCAACTTGGGTATACATGATAAGATTGGTTTAGGTTTGATAAATATAATATATTAAGTTGACTGCGGTATATTTATATAATTATAAATCAAATGAAATTCACATCTCGTTAAATTTCAGTGAAATAAAGCCTTTTAATACACTTCCTGTGTGGTATCATCAGGTATAGTTGATATAATTAAATATGATACAAGGGTGTTGGCCTACGAAATTGAATGTTAACAGGAATAATTAAATGGAGTATATTCGTATTCCTGAATATTTTTATGGCAAAACCACCATTTGATAAGTTTTATAAGCATACCGTTTATCCGGATGCTTTGCAAGTGTTTAACCTATCTTTAAGTCCTATAGAAGCTTTAAAAGATGAAGCCATATTTGTTTTCGATACCAATGCGCTAATTGTTCCTTATACGAGCAGTGCTGAAAGCCTAGAAAAAATAAAAACCGTTTTACAGGTCCTTAAAGCTAAAAAGCAATTGATTCTTCCCGGACAAGTAGTCCGGGAGTTTGCGGGAATCAGACCTCAAAAATTAGGTGAGATTTTTCAGGCGATTGAGCGCAAACGCAATGCTCAGGCTCCGTCGTTTTTAGATAAGTATCCGCTGCTCCATCAGATGGATTGTTATCAAGAAATGCAGCAGATCGAAAAGACAATCAATGAACAACTTAAAGCTTATAATAAAGCTTTGGACGTCTTGCTAAAAACAGTCCGTGGGTGGAACTGGAATGATCCGGTAAGTCTCATCTACCGGGATATATTCAGTGCTGACATTATCGTCGATACTGAATTTGATAAGGCCAAAGTGATTGAGGACATGGAATACCGGTTTATGCATTCAATTCCGCCGGGTTACGAGGACAGCGGTAAAGCGGATGGAGGAATTGGTGATTTACTCATTTGGCTTACTATTATCGAAATTGGGCGCACGGAGAAGAAACCCGTGATCTTTGTGTCTGGCGATCAGAAGAAGGACTGGTTCCATCAAAGTGAAAAGAAGGGAATCTATCCGAGATTTGAGTTGGTTACTGAATTTCAAAGAGAAAGCGGGGGCTGTGACTTTCACATGATCAAACTTTCAGAATTATTGGCATTAATGGGTGCCGAGCCGTCTATAGTTAACGATATTGCCTCAGAGGAATTACGTACTCCAGCTATGCGGGTTGCAACGTTTGCCGAACTTTCAGAAGAGTGTGTTTTAGACTGGTACATTGCGCAAAACAAGGGAGCAACGATATACCAATCGCAATCGATGTACGATTTTGAATTAGATCTTCCTTCTGGCAGATCTGCTATAGAAGTTATTAGTTATACTTCTGCTGATTATGAAAGTTTTTCACAAAAGTTAATTCCGATTTTGCAGCGCTTTGATAAATCCAGGTTTGCTGAATTGCACATAGTCTTCGTACATAGCAACATCAAGCAATTGGATGATATCGCAGAAATAACGATGCATGTCATCAATCGGATCATGCACGATGATTTTCCTATCAAACTTATTTTCGGACATGTTACCTGGGATGAAAAATTCGTTCCGCTAAAGACCATTAACCCTTATCAGTAACAATTCAATCTTGAAGGCAATTCAACATTCATCAATGATTCGAATTGTAAATCAGTGTATTATATTTTACCAATAGAGTGAAGCTATAACGCCAAATGGATTTGTCAATTTTACGCTATGACGGATACCGAATTGATCGCCTATTTTGAACATGCCAAATAGCCGGAGATGCTGAGAATACACCGGGCGACAAAGCAATACGAGTTGCCCAGGTATGTACAACATTATATTGATCGATTTAAGGAGAAGCCTGAGGATAAGGATATACGCTTTTGGCTTTTAAGGATTAAAAAGGCGCTTGATGGGCCCTTTAGCGGACGGGAAATACCAGCCTTCTAATACGCGTCAAGCTATGCAATCGACCAGCTACTTTTTACTTGATCATCAGTAGCGCGATGTCATTGTCCATGGAGAAACAGGCCTTCGGGTGAATGTATACGGACTTGAGGTAGATAATTTTCATCCTTTATCCGGAGGGCTGCATATCTTCGGCGAGGCCCATGGAGAATGGTTAGCCTTTGAAACCCAAGGCTGGCGTTTAGAGCATATCGACATCATTACAGACGCTGTGGTTTGGTACGCCCGCTACCTTGATTATCCCGAGATGCAGATCACGACAGAAGATCCGCGGCCTGGTATTAGCCTAAAAAAAATCTGACAGACATTCGGTACTTTTGCAACAATGACCACGCCCGCGAATTTACCTATCCGATTATCCCATTTAGCCGGGGAAGTCACGCGTGTCATCGATCAGGCCTTTAGCCGACAAACCTTCTGGGTTATTGCGGATATCGCCAACCATAGTTACAAGCCTCAATCCGGCCACCATTATTTTGACCTTGTTGAAAAGGACAGCGGAACATCCGCCTTACTTGCCAAGGTACCTACCCGCTCCTGGGGAGAAGGCAGTTTGTTCATAAGTAATTTCGAAGCCGCGACCGGCCAGCGCTTTACGAACGATCTTAACGTGTTGGTGCAGGTCAGCGTATTCTATCATCCTGTTTACGGTTTGCAGCTTAGCTTGCTCAATATCGACACCTCCTTCACATTAGGTGCGCTGGAAAAGCAAAAACGGGATACCCTGCTTCGACTCGTTCGGGATAACGCCGGATATATCCGGCTGGACAAAAACGCATTCGTAACGTTCAATAAGGAATTAAGCTTACCATTGGTCATTCAGACCGTTGCCGTCATATCTTCCAGCACTTCAGCGGGCCTGGAAGACTTTGCCCATACCCTGCAAACCAATAGCTTTAACTATCAATTTAAAATAGATCCTTACTACAGCGTCGTTCAGGGCGAGCTGAACGCTCAGGCAATTGTAGATCAGCTGATCGCCATCTTTCAATCCAAGATTCGATATGATGCCGTTATCCTTATCCGAGGCGGTGGTTCTCAAACCGATCTGCTTCTGTTCGAGCAATACGCCATCGGCAGAGCCATCGCCCGGTTTCCGATCCCCGTGATTACCGGCATTGGCCACCAGAAAAATGAAACGGTAGCGGATCTTATGGCTCATACGGCTGTCAAAACTCCCACCAAAGCCGCAGAAATGATCCTGGCGCATAACAAAGCTTTTGCAGATGAGCTAATATCCATTGAAAAGAACATAATCATCCGCAGCCAGCAACT
>Ga0206971_10189_pt1 | contig 21978 bp, 14 predicted proteins | sample Alteio_BWOrgHeat_85_FD_152917 | JGI IMG/M metagenome (GOLD analysis project Ga0206971, IMG submission 152917) | Enriched cells from forest soil in Barre Woods Harvard Forest LTER site, Petersham, Massachusetts, United States -... | ecosystem: Environmental > Terrestrial > Soil > Temperate forest >...
TCGCCTACTGTAATAAACAGCATGAGGTTATATAGCGCCATTATTAAAAATATGCCAATAATAGCGCCATTGATTATATTATCAGTACCGCGTTTTTGCAGAAACCGGTCTTCGCTATGTGTTTCAATAGGTATAACCGTTGAGGCATTACTTTTTATACGCGCGAAAAACGTGATGGATGAATCGACCTGAAGCGGCAGGTTAATGAGCGTTACACTTTGCGTTAACAGGTTTGAATGATATTTTGGATCTTTTGACGAAAGATGTACAAGACTGTGGGTTACCCGGTCATTAAAATAAACATCAAAGTCATCAATTATACTTTTGCTAATAGTTATGGGTATAAACGGTTGGTCTGTTTTGTTTTTTATACTGAATTTTAACCAGGTAACTGATTTGGAATACTTTAAAAGCGGAAATAGCGAACTGATAGTATGAAAACTGTTACTGCGGATAATATCATTAGGCAAAAAAATATTGTCCGGATCTTCCAGCTCCAGGAAATATTGACGCGTAAGGTATTTGGTTTCATTTTCATGAATTTCTAAAGTGTCCACCTGCGCGGCAAAAGCCCCTGAAATTTGTGTGATAAAGCATAAGATTAATAATATTTTTTTCATTTTTACAGAACGGCTTTACCGCAGCAAATAATTTAATAAAAATGCACAGAAATTTAAAATTTCGGGCAAATTTTAAATATAAAACTGTTGTAATCGTTAAAGTTTAAATTATGGCAGTAGGTGTATTATACATTGATGATGAGATCAACAACCTGAATAGCTTTAAAGCGGCATTCAGGCGCGATTTTGATATTTTTACGGCAATTTCGGCAAAGGAGGGGCGCAAGATACTGGACAGCCAGGAGATAGGCGTTATTATAACCGACCAGCGTATGCCGGTAATGACCGGTATTGAGTTTTTAGAATCGATATTAACCATTTACCCCGATACGATACGAATATTGTTAACGGGGTTCTCTGATATTAACGCGGTTATGGATGCCATAAACCGTGGCCAGGTTTATAAATACATGGTTAAGCCCTGGCAAAATGATGAACTGAAAATGTATATTGAAAACGCGCTCGAGATATACAATTTAAGGAAGGAGAATAAAGATCTGGCCCGCAAGCTGCAAATTGCTTATGCTGAATTAGATGCAATGGGAAAATCACACACATAAATTTTGTTTTTCATAACTCTTTCCATCAAAGCTTCGTATATTGGCGCACTAAACCTTTTATAAGCTTAACAGTCTAAGTAGTTACCCGGTGCCATAAATAACCTTGCTGATAGTTTGAGAAAAATATTTTACATCATAGTAATCCCCCTGTTACTATTTGTAGGTGGCAGCAACGCGTATGCGCAAAGCAATAAGGGCACCGAGTTTTGGACCTGCTATATGGATCATATAGATCCGTCCAGTGGCAATGGTGCACTAAGCAGCATGGTATTATACATCACATCCGATGTGTCAACAACAGGTAATGTTAGTATAGCTGATGGTAGTTTTTCGCCTATGGCTTTTACAGTAACAGCAAACGCAGTAACTATTGTTAATATACCGGCAAGCGCTTTTTTAGGGAATACAGATGGTATGCTTAACAAAGGCGTTCATATAACCTCGGTAAAGGCTGTTGCCGTATATGCGCATATTTACGCTGCAAATGTTTCAGGCGCAACTTTATTATTGCCTGTTAATGCTATGGGGAAATATTATTTATCACTTAATTATACCCAAGGATCAAACGCAATCCCATCCTATTCTGAGTTTGCCGTTATTGCTACAGAAGATAATACAACGGTATCCATAACACCATCCGCGAATCTTATTGACGGGTCGCAGGCGGGCAAGGCTTTTCCGATAGTTTTAAATAAAGGACAGGTATACCAGGGGCTTTCGTCAACCGACCTTACCGGTACAATTATTCAATCCATCAGCGCTCAAACAGGAACCTGTAAAAAAATAGCTGTATTTTCGGGCAGCAACAAAATAGGCATTGGCTGTAGTCAATCAGGTAGTTCTGATAACTTGTTTCAACAGGTGTACCCCACTTCTACATGGGGTAAAAACTATATCACAGCGCCTTTAAAGAATCGCCCTTATGATATATTCCGGATTGTTTTAAGCAATCCCATTACCAATGTAACACTAAATGGCAAACTACTTACTGTTAACCAGTTTACACAGGGTTTATATTATGAATTCAATTCTACGGGCACTAATGTTATTTCAGCAGATCAACCCATACAGGTGGTACAATATACCCCTACGCAGGGGATGGGCTTAAATTGTACCAACGCGGGGAGCGATGTGGGCGACCCTGAAATGATCTATTTAAGCCCGATCGAACAGGGGCTTGACCATGTAACTTTGTATTCATCAGGATATTATGATATTTTGCAGAGTTATATTAATGTAGTTATTCCCACAACTGCAGTTTCATCCTTTACATTGGACGGCGTTGCTTATGCCAATTTTGCCCCGGTGGCAGGTACCACCTATTCTTATGCACAGATACAGGTAACATCGGGTCCACAGGATCCGAGCGTAAAGGGGGCGAAAGGTACTGTTACATCTGGCACGCATACTATTAAAGCATCGGTACCATTTAATGCTATTGCCTATGGTTTTGGAGACAAGGAATCATATGGCTATGCCGCAGGTACCAATTTGCAGGACCTGAACGAAAATGTGGCGATAGAGAACCCGATTACCAAAGACACCCTGTTAACCACTGGATGTAGCAATGTATCGTATAAAGTGCAGGTAACCATACCTTATAAAACTACCAATATTTCATGGAAAATTGACGGTACGGTAACTTATGTAGATAATAACCCCATTGTAAAAGATACTATATCAAAAAACGATGTAACACTTTATGTATATGAATATACTACCCAGGTAACTTTTGCAGCAGGTACACATGTTGTAATAGCCACTGTACTTAACCCGGTTGCCGACGTATGCGGATCGAACGAGGATATAGAAAATGATTTTATTATTAACGATCCGGCAGCAGCCAGCTTTACAGTTGGCGCCAGTAACTGCCTGGGCAATTTAACCACCTTTACAGATAATACAACACTCTCCGCGGGCAGTACTGTTAAAACCTGGCTATGGGATTTTGGCGATACTACCACCTCGGTGTTGCAAAACCCCACACATAAATATACAAAGCCAGGCGATTATACCATTCATTTAACCGTTACTGATAATGATGGCTGTATGGATGTTTCCCCTGCAAAAAGTGTGCATATTACCGCGCTGCCTGTTGCCGTTTTTACAACTTCAACACCCGATTGTGCAGGACAAAACGTAACTTTTACCAACGCGTCGACAGCTAAGGAAGGTACAATTAACCAATGGACATGGGATTTGGGCGATGGCACCATCAGCGTTTTAACCGGCGGACAGCCATTTACCCATGCGTACACCAATCCGGGTACTTATAAAGTTAAATTGATAGTTACCACCGACCTGGGTTGTACCAGCGATACGCTAACCCAAGTTTTGACCGTTAACCCAACCCCGGCAGTTGATTTTATATTGCCCGATGTTTGTTTGAGTGACGCATTTGCCCAGTTTACAGATAACAGTACCATAGCCGATAATTCGCAGGCCTCATTTACTTATTTATGGGATTTTGGCGACAAAAATGCTACGGCGGCAAATAATACATCACCTTCAAAAAATCCGCAGCATAAATATAGCCAGGAAGGTGTTTATACGGTAAAGCTAACAATAACTTCACAATATGGCTGCGTTGCTACAAAACAACAGCAATTCACTGTAAATGGGGCAGTGCCTAAGGCGGGCTTTATAGCCGAAAACGCGTGCAGCGGCGATGATATTATATTTGACGACCTCTCATCAGTTGATTTTGGCAGCGTCACTAAGGTAGTTTGGTATTTTGATTATAATGGCAGCCCCGGGGTTTCTGAAACGTATACTACCGCCACCATGCCCGCCGATAAAAAATATCATCATAATTATGGATTGTTTAATGTGCCGGCACAAAAAAACTATAATGTTCGAATGGATGTTTACTCCGGCGGTACCTGTGTCAATACAACATATAATATTGTAGTCATAAATGCCAACCCCATAATTAACTTAACACTTAATGGAAGTCCTATAGTTAGCCCGATAACCGTATGCCAGGCAGACGCGGCTATACAGATCGTGGAGAATAAAGGGATATATACCGGCACCGGTGTGTTTAGCGGCACAGGTATATCATCCGCGGGTTTGTTTGATCCTGCAGTTTCGGGCACGGGCACTTTTACCATTAATTACCTGTTTACGGCAACGGCAACGGGGTGTACCTATGCAACCAGCTTTCAAATTACCGTTAACCCTACACCTGCCGTTTCAGTACCTTCAACTTACACCCTGCTTGAGGGCGGGCAGATAACCCTAACCTCAACCGCTACTGTTAGCGCGGGGACTATTACTTATAAATGGACGCCAGCGGCAGGACTGAGCCAGGATAGTGTAGCGAACCCGGTTGCCACCCCTGCTGCAAGTACCACTTATACTTTAACCGTTACCTCTGATAAAGGATGTACAACATCCGCCCAGGTTTTTGTGAAAGTTCTAAAGACCCCCGTTGTACCCAATACCTTCACCCCTAACGGCGATGGCATAAACGATACCTGGGACATACAATATTTAAGCTCGTACCCCAATTGTAAGGTTGAAATAATTAACCGGTATGGCGAACAGGTGTATTTTTCGAACGGCTATCCTGTTCCCTGGGACGGACGATTTAAGGGCGCCGACCTGCCCGTTGGAACGTATTACTACATTATTACCCCGGGCAGCGGACGCAAAGCTATTTCGGGGTATGTGGCTATTATACGATAAATAAAATACGATTTATTTTTATATTAGTTGTTCTATAATTTAGCTATTGCAAATAGAACGCATGAAAAGATTTTTACATGGTATAGTTTTTATAACATTTCTTTTCCTGTTGCCGCGCAATGCAATTGGGCAAACCAACCAAATTGTAAACGGTGGTACCGCTACAGCTCCCGCTAATTTCCCCGGTACAGGGTGTTTATATACCTGGGTTAATGATACTCCCGGTATTGGCTTAGCTGCAAACGGTACAGGCAATATACCCTCATTCACTGCGATAAACACAACCGGAAGCCCTATAACGGCTACTATTACTGCAACCCCGGTACCCAATGCTTATGCCTACATAGCCAACTTCGGTTCAAACAGCGTATCGGTTATCAGCACCGCCACCAATACAGTGGCACGGAATATATTAGTTGGTACAGGTCCCGGCGGGGTTTCGGTTAGCCCGGATGGCAGCCGGGTATATGTAGTAAATGCAAATACAGGGTCGGCAGGGACGGTATCGGTGATCAATACTATTACCAATACCGTAGCAGCAACAGTGCCGGTAGGTTTATTGCCTTTAGGTGTAGCGGTAAGTCCCGATGATAGCCGGGCATATGTTACAAATATCCTGTCAAATACGGTCTCAGTGATCAATACTTCAAGTAATTCAGTAGTGAATACCATCCCTGTGGGGGCACAACCCCGTGGTATAGCAGTTAGCCCCGATGGTAGCCGGGTATATACAGCCAATTATAATTCTAACGATGTTTCTGTGATCAATACCGCAACCAATACAGTAGCGGCTACCATAGCAATGGGGGCAGGTGCAGGCTGTTTGGCCGTAGCGATAAGCCCCGACGGCAGCCGGGTTTATGTAACAAATGGAGGTGTAGCTAACACGGTGGCGGTGATAGACCCTACAACCAACACGGTGATAGCGACAATACGGGTAGGCGGAACTCCTGATGGCATCTCGGTAAGCCCCGATGGCAGCCGGGTGTACGTCGCAAACGGCGAGACCAACAATGTTTCTGTTATAAATGCCCTGACAAATTTGGTCGTATCAACTATATCGGTTGGTACAACCCCCTGGGGCATATCAATAAGCCCTGACGGCAGCCGGGTTTTTGTAGCAAATTTTGACGATGGTACGACATCGGTGATCAATACCGGAACCAATAGGGTAACGTCTACTATCAGGGTGGGTTCACAGCCCGAGTCAGAAGGAAATTTTATTTCAGGGGGAATGGGCTGCAGCGGCTCGCCGGTTACATTTACTATTACGGTAAACCCGGGCCCGGGCATTACAGTAGGTTTGGCAAGTGGCAGCATTTCCGCTTGTCCGGGTACAGCTTCGGCAAGCCCTTTTATTCAACAATTTACAGTTTCCGGCAGTAATTTAACAGGTAATATTACTGCAACGGCCCCGACAAATTTTGAGGTGTCGCTTGCCGCCGGCAGCGGTTTTGGCAACAGCGTAATACTGACCCAGTCAAATGGTACCGTAAATAATGCAATGGTATATGTACGGTCGGCAGGTTCGGCGCCGACGGGTAATATATCAGGCAACGTTGTATTAGCTTCAACAGGAGTGGTAAACCAAAATGTTGCCGTTACAGGTATCGTAAATGCCTTACCAACAGTAAACACTGTATCCAACCAGGTCGTTTTAAACGGCGCCGCCACGACAGCCGTTAATTTTACCGGTACTGCAAATACCTTCACCTGGGTCAATGATACACCGGGAATTGGCTTACCGGCGGGTGGCACGGGTAATATTGCTTCATTTACTGCGGTAAATACTGGCAGCACAGCAATTACTGCTACCATTACGGTTACACCTGCATCGGGCGCCTGCACAGGCACACCAATTACGTTTTCAATTACGGTTAACCCAACGGCGCCTCCTGTTATTACCATAGGCGTTGCGAGTGGCACTATTTCTGCCTGTGTAGGCACGGCTTCGGCAAGCCCAAATATTCAGCAGTTTACTTTTTCAGGGACTAATTTATCTGCAAATTTTTTGGCTTCCGCGTCGCCGGGTTTTGAGGTTGCGCTTGCTGCTGCCGGGCCTTATTACAATGTTGTAACAGCTAATCAATTTGGCGGAATAGTAAATGGCACCGTTTACGTGCGTTCGTCGGCATCGGCTTCGGTTGGAAATATATCCGGCAACGTAACAGTAACATCAACGGGGGCAACCAACCAAAATGTGGCGGTAACGGGCACCGTTAACGCATTACCAACAGTAAGCGCGGTAGCTAACCAAATAGTCAATAGCGGCACCGCTACAATACCTATTAATTTTACCGGTACCGGCCAGGCATTTAGCTGGACCAATAATACACCCGGCATAGGAATAACGGCCAGCGGTTCGGGCAACATACCTTCATTTACTGCCGTGAATACCGGGAGTACGCCGGTTACAGCAACATTTACAGTTACCCCGGTACCTGCGGGTTTTATTTATACTGCGAATGCAAATAGAAATACAGTATCAGTAATCAATTCTGGTAGCAATACGGTTGTAGCAACTATATCGGTGGGGCAATATCCGTTAAAAACCGTTGTAACACCGGATGGTAATTATGTGTATGTAATCAACCAGGGAGGAACTACTGTTTCGGCTATAGATGCCTTGTCAAACACGGTGATTGCCACAATAACAGTAGGAATGAATCCCGAAGATATGGCAATAACGCCTGATGGCAGCAAGATATATGTATCAAATGCAAGTCCTAATAATATTTCCGTTATCAATACTGCTACTAATACTGTAATAGCAACTATTCCTGTTGGTGTAGACCCTATGCACTCGGCAATTAGCCCGGATGGCAGTCATTTCTATGTAGCCAATTTCGGGTCTAGCACTATATCTGTTATCAATACTACAACAAATTTGGTGGAAGCAACAATTAACAGTATCCCGGGTGCAGCCGATATATTGCCAAGTCCTGACGGCACACGTTTATACGTAACAAGTCGTGGTTCTAATAGTATTATTATAATAAATACGGCTACCAACTCAGTAATATCCTCTATTGCAGTAGGTAATTATCCTCAAGGAACATCAATAAGCCCGGATGGCAATCGGTTATATACATCAAACCAGTTTTCAAATAATGTGTCGGTAATAAATACGGCTACCAATACTTTAGCAGCAACTATCCCGGCAGGTAATTACGGACTTGGTACCGCGATAAGTCCTGATGGGAACTATGTTTACGTGACAAATAGAATATCGCAGACAATATCTGTTATAAACACATTAAATAATGCTGTAACTACCACCATACCGGTTGCAGGGCTTTTAGACAATCCGGTAATGAGTCCGGATGGTAGCCGTCTGTATATAACCGATGACGGCTCCAATACGGTACATGTTATTAATACAGCAACAAATACAGTAGTTGCAAATATACCTGCGGGTACAAATCCATTATTGTATCCTACTTCAATTAGCAAAGGGAATGGTTGTAGTGGTACGCCAATTACATTTACAATTACCGTAAATCCAACAGCTGCTGTGCCCATTATAACTACAGGCGCGGTAACGGGCACTATTTCTGCCTGCGTGGGTACAGCTTCAGCAAGCCCAAATATTCAGCAGTTTACAGTTTCCGGGGCTAATCTGTCTGCAAATATCATAGCTTCCGCGCCTGCAGGTTTTGAGGTTGCGCTTGCCGCGGCGGGTCCGTACTTCAATGTTGTAACAGCTAATCAAATTGGGGGCATAGTAAACGGCACAGTTTATGTGCGTTCATCGACATCGGCTTCAGCCGGAAATATATCCGGCAATATAACAGTTACATCAACGGGTGCTACCAGCCAAACCGTGGCGGTTACGGGTACTGTAAATGCGCTGCCAACGGTAAACGCGGTAGCTAACCAAACTGTTACCAATGGCGCAGCAACTACTCCGGTTAATTTTATAGGTACGGCTAATACATATAATTGGGTTAATAACACACCCGGTATCGGCATGGCCGCAAACGGAACAGGTAACATTGCGCCATTCACCGCAGTATATGCGGGCAACATACCCATTACGGCTACTATAACGGTCACACCTGTATCGGGCGGATGTACCGGCACACCAGTTACTTTTACTATTACCGTAAATCCGACAGTATTGTCACCAACTATTGTGGCAGGCACCGCAACCGGCAGTATTGCCGCCTGTGCGGGCACCGCATCATCAAGCCCGAATATTCAGCAAATCATTGTTTCTGGCAATAATTTAACCAATAATATAACCGTTGCCGCGCCCGCTGGTTTTGAGGTATCGCTAACCCAAGGTAGCGGGTACGGTAGTAGTATAATAGTTCCTCAAGGGGGCGGTACGGTGAACAATGTTGTGGTGTATGTGCGGTCGGCGGCCTCGGCTTCAGCGGGTAATATTACAGGCAATGTTGTATTAACTTCGGCAGGGGCAACCAGCCAAAATGTGGCGGTAGCCGCCACGGTAAATGCGTTAGCTACAGTGAACCAGGTAGCCAACCAAAACCTTGCGAATGGAGCTGCTACCACAGCGGTTAATTTTACAGGTACAGGGGTTATTTACCAATGGGCCAACAATAATCCCGCTATTGGTTTGGGAGCGAGTGGTACGGGCAACATCCCGTCATTTACCGTTACTAATAACACCAATAATTTCACTATTGCTACCATTACAGTTACACCAATGAACTCGCAGGGTTGCAGTGGCTCATTTATGATTTTTACAATTACAATTAGCCCAACCATAGTTCCAGCCATTACTGCAGCGGGTATTTTATCGGCATTAAATACAACCTATGGTACACCATCAGCAAGTACCCAATTTAATGTATCAGGCACTAATATGCCTTCGGCTATTACGGTTGCTTCACCGCCCGGCTTCGAGATAAGCACTAATAACCTTACTTTCACCAATACGGTTAACGTAGGGGCGGGGGGTACAATTACTCCAACTCCGGTTTATATCCGGTTAAAATCAAGCACACCTGCTGGCAATTATGCCGGCAATATTTTGTTAACTGGTACCGGCCCCACAAATGCGAGTATAGCTATGCCTAACAGTACCGTAACACCGGCACCATTATCTATAACTGCGGATAATAAAAATAAGATTTTCGGAACCATTAACCCGGTTTTAACCATAACGTACAATGGTTTTGTTAATAATGACGGACCGATGCAATTAACAACCCCGGCCAGCATAATTACAGCGGCTGTTACTACATCGCCCGTGGGTCAGTATCCTATTACAGTAAGCGGCGCAATATCATCTAATTATGTGTTTACTTATATACCAGGCTTACTTACTATAAACCCGGTTGTTCAAATTGGGGCTGCTGTTATTGTGCCCAATATGTTTACCCCTAACGGCGATGGAATAAACGACACCTGGGACATTAAAAACCTAAGTACCTATATTAATTGTACGGTTGAGATATTTAACCGCTATGGCGCCGGCGTATATTTTTCAAATGGTTATCCGATTGCATGGGATGGTAAATACAAAGGCGTGGAACTGCCTGTCGGCACATATTATTACATTATAAACACCGGCAGCGGTGGCAAAGCATTTTCAGGATATGTAACTATTATTCGCTAAAAGTATAAAGCAGAAGTGCGTTAAATATTGCTATAACAAGTAAATTTATAACTAACTATATTACAGGTAATTTTAGAAAAGCTATATTCGTCAAATTAATTAGGTTGTTTCGGCAATGATTAAAGTGTAAAAGCGTTTAATTGCTGCATATTACAAAACAATAACCAGGAACCAAAATAAAGATGCGTGAGTAAAAGCATGTGGCATAAATTGTTAATAAAGAGGGTTTTATACTTATTTGTTTTTATTATTGTTGGTATACAAGGGGTAACGGCACAACAATTACCGCAGTATACGCAATACGTATTTAACAATTATCTTTTAAATCCTGCTGTAACCGGAATTGAAAACTATACGGATGTTAAAATGGGCTACCGCAGCCAGTGGACGGGTTTGGATGGCGCGCCGGTAACCAGTTATTTATCAATAAATGCCCCTATTGGGCAAAATTTTATTGAGGGCGATGCCATGGGTTCTGTTGAAGCAGGGGGTATAAACCCGTCAAGCAGGATGTATACACAATATTACCAGGCGGCCGAGCCGCATCACGGTATTGGGTTTTCGGTTGTGTCTGATAAGGCGGGCCCTATTACACAAACAAATATCGACGCCTCTTATGCCTACCATTTAGGGCTGGCTCCCCGTTTAAATTTAGCTGTCGGTGTATCTGCAGGTATTAATCACATTAGTTTAAACACGTCCGAAATTACATTAGCCACCCCGCTTGACCCGGCTATTACCAATGGAAACAATAGCCAATGGAAGCCGGATGTGGGAATAGGTGCATGGTTATATTCGTCTGATTATTATGTTGGGCTGTCTGTACAGCAAATATTGCCCGAAAATCTTTATTTCAGTACATCCAATACTGCGGTAGATGTAAGTAAAACTGTTCCGCATGTTTTTTTTACTGCCGGTACCAAACTTTATATATCAGATGATATAACGCTGTTACCCTCTTTTTTGGTAAAAGAAATAAAACCTGTCCCGATAACTTACGATATTAATGCGAAATTTTCTTTCCAGGATAAATTCTGGCTGGGCGGGGCCTACCGGCATGGCGACTCGTTTGGCATACTGGCCGGCTTTAACCTGAGCTCTTTTATTAATGTTGGCTACTCTTATGATATTACCACATCGGCGCTAAACACCGTAAGTAATGGTACACATGAATTAGTGATAGGTTTATTGCTGAATAACCGCTATAAAGTAACCTGTCCGCAGCATAGTTTTTGAGTGTTAAGTTATGAGTAACAGAAACTCACAACGCATCACTTATAACTCCTTCCGCAGCCTTGCCACGGGGATATTCATTTGCTCGCGGTATTTTGCTACAGTACGGCGGGCAATATTGTAGCCGGCTTCTTTTAATATATCGGTCAGCTTTTCATCGGCCAAGGGATGGCGTTTGTCTTCCTTACCAATGTGTTCTTCGAGTATCTTTTTTACTTCCTTATTTGATACCTCTTCGCCGCTTTCGGTTTGAATGGCTTCCGAAAAGAATGATTTAAGCAAATAGGTGCCATGCTCGGTTTGTACATATTTTGAATTAGCCACACGTGATACAGTTGAAATATCCATACCTATTCTATCGGCAATATCTTTCAATATCATGGGTTTCAGGTTCTTGTCGTCGCCGGTTAAAAAGAATTCGTACTGGTATTGCATAATAGCGTTCATGGTTTTTAACAGGGTTTGCTGCCGCTGTTTAATAGCATCAATGAACCATTTTGCCGAATCTAATTTTTGCTTGACAAATTGTACCGCCTCTTTTAGTTTTTTATCTTTTTGCGATGCTTTATCATAATGCTGAAACATTTCCTGGTACGAACGGCTCACCCTTAATTCAGGCGCGTTTTTTGAGTTTAAGGTCAATATCAATACACCATCGCTATTCTTGATATGAAAATCAGGGATAACCTGCATTTGCTTGGTATTAACTTCGTTCGAGTCGCCGGGTTTGGGGTTGAGCTTTAAAATTTCATTTACAACACCCCGCAATTCTCTCGAGTCCATGTTCAATGATTTTTCGAGTTTATCATAATGCTTGCGGGTAAACTCATCCAGGTAATCCTCAACAACCATAATGGCTTTTTTGATGATCGGATCGTTCGGGTCCTTTTTTCTCAATTGTATCAATAAGCATTCCTGCAAACTGCGTGCGCCTACACCGGGGGGGTCAAAGCTCTGTATTACTTTCAGCATATCCTCTACCTCTTCATCTTCGGCCATTACATTTTGCGAAAATGCCAGGTCGTCGGTAAGCGAGGTTATTGGTCTGCGCAGGTAACCGTCATCATCAAGGCTGCCAATGATCTGGTTGGCTATTTTGAAATCTTTGTCTGATAACGGAAGCATATCCAACTGCGACTGTAGCAATTCAAAAAACGAACTTTGCACGGCAATAGGTATTTCCTTTCGCTCGTCCTCATCCTCACCATTTTGGTCATAGCGCGATCCGTACTCGTTTACATTATCGTCCTGCAGGTAATCATCAATATTAAATTCATCCGTTTCACCCCGTTCTTCATCGCTGTTGTAAGTATCCTCATCGGGATCGCGGTCGGGATATTCATCTTCGGGTTCATTCAGGTTGGTTAAGCTCAGGTCTTCAAGTGCCGGATTTTCTTCCAATTCTTCTTTTATACGCGTATCTAATGATACGGTGGGAACCTGCAGCAATTTGATAAACTGTATTTGCTGGGGCGAAAGTTTCTGTAAAAGTTTTTGCTGGAGATTTTGTTTAAGCATAAGATAAGGCAAATTTACATCAAATTACCTATAAATTTAGAACATAGTTAAAAAATTACCTGTAGTTAAAAGAAACATTACAAGTAAATGCCTGAAAACAACATTTGTTTGAACTGAATGTATTTTTATTAATAACTTTAATAAAAATAACTATAAATATGGCTATTGTAAAGGAATTTAAAGAGTTCGCTATGCGCGGCAACGTGGTCGACCTGGCGGTTGGCGTTATTATCGGCGCCGCTTTTGGCAAAATTGTCACCTCGCTGGTAACCGATATTATTATGCCGCCATTAGGCTATTTGGTAGGCCGTATTGATTTTAAAGATTTAAAATATGTTATAAAGCCGGCAGTTGGCAAAACACCCGCAACTGCCGTTAATTATGGCTTGTTTATTAATAATATTATTGATTTTTTAATAGTTGCATTTTGTATTTTTTTGATAGTTAAAGGCATTAACTCGCTAAAGAAACAGGAAGAAGCGGCCCCTGCGCCTGATCCCGAACCAACAAAAGAGGAAATATTGCTCACCGAGATACGCGACCTGCTGGCAAAGAAGTAGTAGTTGGTTCATGGTTTATAGAGATCGTACTATGAACTATCAACCATGACCTATGAACTTTTTTCAAATGTATATTTGAAAAAAGAAATAATTACGCTACATTTGCGCTCTTGTTTTTAAAAAACAAATAGAATAAAAAGTCATGAAAAGAACGTTTCAGCCTTCTCAAAGAAAAAGAAGAAATAAACACGGTTTCCGTGAGCGTATGTCAACTGCTAACGGTAGAAGAATATTAGCAGCAAGAAGAGCTAAAGGCAGAAAAAGGCTATCCGTATCTGACGAAGGCCGTCATAAAGCATAAGTCGCCGGTTACTTCTCCGCTTTAGGGGCCTGAACCGGTTATAGTAAATTACGGTTCATAAACAGTAACTTATGCATACTTTTAAAAAAGAAGAACGGTTATGTAATAAAAAGCTTATTGATGAGCTTTTTCATAACGGTTCTTCTTTTTTATGTTATCCCTTTAAAGCTTCGTGGTTGATTATTGATGAACCGTGGCAAATTCCCGCGCAAATATTATTTTCGGTATCTAAAAAAAGATTTAAACGCGCGGTAGACCGTAACCTGGTAAAAAGACGAATGCGCGAAGCTTACCGCCTAAACAAACAACAACAATTATATGACCTGCTTAACAGTGCCGGTAAAAGGATTGCCCTTTCGGTAGGATATATAGGTAAAGAAATTGCTCCTTATGAGCTGATCGAAAAAAAAATGCTGAAGCTATTAACACAGCTTGGAGCCGAATTGATAAAATGAAAGCGCTTGCCGGCATATTTAAGGCTGTTACAGGCGCTTTGTTTGTATTACTGATAAGAATATATCAATATTTTATATCGCCGCTTACTGGCGCCTCATGCCGTTATACACCCACTTGTTCGCAATATGGTGTTGAGGCTATAAAAAAACATGGCGCTTTTAAAGGTGGGTGGTTAACTTTAAAACGTATTGCCAGCTGCAACCCCTGGGGAGGGCATGGGCATGACCCGGTACCATGACTATACTGCAAATTGAAACCGCTACCACTGTATGCTCTGTTGCTTTGGCAAAGGATGGGCATGTTTTGGGTTTTAAGCAAATTGATGAGCGAAATATCCATGCGGAAATAATTACCCTGTTTATTGATGAGCTAATTGCTTCGGCAGCGATACGGTATGGTGATATTGACGCGGTAGCAGTAAGCAGCGGGCCGGGCTCGTACACCGGTTTACGCATTGGCGTGTCAACAGCCAAGGGTTTATGTTTCGCGCTCGAAAAACCGCTTATTGCCATTGAAAGCTTAGCTGCGATGGCACAAGGTGTCATTGCAGAAAACAGTATTGACAAAAAAACATTGTTATGCCCCATGATAGACGCCAGGCGCATGGAAGTTTATACCGCGTTGTTTGACAGTGCCGGGAATCGCATAAAAAACACTACAGCCGAAATAATTGATGAACAAAGTTTTTATGGGCTTCTGCAAAATAACCGGGTATTGTTTTTTGGAGACGGGGCCGAAAAATGTCGCGAAGTTTTAAGTAAAAACCCAAACGCGCAATTTGTAACCGGATTTGTTAATTCGGCAACTTATTTAACCCAAATAGCTGTTGAAAAATATGCTAACCGGGATTTTGAAGATGTTGCTTATTTTGAACCTTATTATCTAAAAGATTTTTTAGTTACCAATAGAAAAGCTTAATAGTTCTTGTCTTTATTAAATAACTTCTCCCATGTTCTGCCAATAAACCCTGTATTGGGAACTGAACTTGAGTTGAGCCGGCGTTCAATTAATTGTCCGAATTTCCATGAAACCCCTATAAAGAAATCCATCCCCGAATAGGGCTTTTGAACGGTTGTAACCTGGGTTTGATTGGGGTCGCCGGTGCTGTGTATTGCTGATGAGATGAAATGAGCCGTTTGCATCGCGCGTTCACTGCCTATAAAAAATTCAGAATTGATAGCCTTTATCATAAACTGTCCGCCAAAATTAAACAGCTTTAAATCGTTATAGGATGAGGTCATCGTTACTATATAACGGTCATATTGCAGAGGTGCAACCAATGCGACTGTAAATCCCGAATAAAAAATTTCTTTTGACGCGATCAATGTCGGCGAGAAATTAAATTGCTTATCATAGTCAAACAAGTAAGTTTTATTCGCACTTAGTTCAAGCAGGCCGTTTGTGTACGAAGTAAACCCCGTTTTTGTTGCATGAGCCGTAATAATATTACCCGCTTGTGTTAATATTTGGTTTTCCCTGTTGGAAGTTGATAGACCTGTGATCAACGAATCGCCACTAAACGAAGCAATACCCGAATTACTGTTCCAATGAATAAATCCAAGATCTTTTATATTGCCCTGCCATTTAATACCATTTTGGTCTAAATAAGAGGTGCCTATACTAATTGCCGCGCCTGGGTTATGAAAACCGTACCCCAATTTTTCTATAATGGTGGAATTATTGAAACTTCCGCTCTGATAATTGGTTCCCTGTAAGAATAACATTGCCTGATTATTGGGTATATCAAAAGTTATACCTGATTGATCAATCTGAACTTTATTGTAATTTAACCCTGATAAAGCGCTTATTTTTATACCAAATGCAAACCGTTTAGTAACCTGTTCCCGATAAGTAAACCCAATCTGGTTATACACCTGGATAAAATAATTATCATTAAAAACATTTGAATAACTCGTATTCGAAAAATTGAGCGGGCCGTTAAATATAGCCACGCTTTCATCGCTTACCAGGCCATGCAGTTCTGCTTTTGTATTTGTAAAAAAGCCTACCTCCTGGTCGCCTTTTTCACTCGCAAACACTTTAAACATTATAGAATAAAAATTCGCTTTTAGATCAACATGATTAAACTTGCTATTTCCGGTTTGTAAATTGGCTGTATTGTAATAGCCTGAAAATAGCCTGGTTCGCAGGGCTTCCTGTATATCGCCTGTGACAAAAAAATTAGCGCTGATATTCGGGACTAAAAAATTGAATGCGAAATTTTTAGTGGTATCGGGGATGAAAGTCCTTTGCGCCGGGTTTTCAAAACTATCATATAATGACCCGGTATTATATTGAGAAAATTGCTGGCCAAAAACTTTAGCTGTGATCAGAAAAAAACAGCAGGCTAATAAAATTTTCTTCATTTACAACTATGGTCAGCGTGTAATAATAACTCCCTAAAGATAAAATTCAAAATCTATTATACGTAAAATAAATGCAATTTGTTGTATTTTATCTAATACCAAATATGGATTTAGTATGTAAGTAACCTTATTTAAACGCAAATTGTTAGCGTCGGTTTATAAAAAACTTTACTTTTTTATCAGCGTACTATCAGCTTTATTCAAGTTCATGCAAAAATTAGTATAGAAATTCTTATCGGCGGCAATTAGTTGGTAGGTTAGGGCATAAAAGTTTTTCCAGCCCGGCTCGTTATTGGCAAAGTCGGTGTAAAAATTGTCGTTCATATCCTGTCGTAAAACAGGCTGTGCATTTTTAAAATTAATATACCAGTTAACGTTGCTTCTTTCGGCCACCAGGTTATCAAACTGGTTGTATTGCTGTATTTTACTTTGAAACTTGCGGTTAATATAGGTATCGGTATAGCTTTTTAGTTCGGCCTGGCTGTTGGCTAAAATTAAATAGTTATCAATGATCATGAACCAGGGATGGTTAAACAGGCTGAATGGGTCGCCCAATAAAAAAAACGGCAGCTTGTTATAATTTAACTGGCCCATATCATCATCGGCCATTTTACTTATATTTTTCATTACAGGTTTAAATGCCGAACCATCGGTTAATGATATAATGGCAAATTTTTCCATGTAGCGGGTAGTGACTATGGCAAATTCATTGCTCAGCACCTGGTTAAACTCTGTTATTAAATTAATACCCGTTTCTGCTTTTACTTTATTGAATATGGAATCTTTTTCGTGCTGGAGCCCGGTTTTTATATGCCAGTCAGACAAGTCGGCCTTAAATTTTTTGTGATTAGAAACAGCAAAACTCATGCTGCAGGCTGTGGTTGAGGGAAAAATATCTTGCAGATGAGTAACAACAGGTTGCTGGTTAACAAACAGCGTTAAATAGCTGGACGGCAGATTATTCTGGATATTGGTAAACCCGGTAAACAATAAAGCATCGCTTTTAAAATTCAGGTTCAAGGCGGCAAGCGCTGGCAATAACCGCATACTTTTTAAAATATCTGTATTTTTATTTTTGAAAAGTAACTCAAATAAATTGTTTAGCCGACTATAATTTATATACAAATTGGCTAATGAAGTGGCGTTTTGCTGGTCGGGAAGCATTAAAAAAAGCTGCTTATCTTTTTGCGGTATATATTGCGCGCATTGATCTGCGAGGTCTTTTGAAAAAGTTCCTGAATAAACATCGTCTTCTTTATTAAGCAGGTAAAATCGTCTTTTTAAAACGGTTGAATAAATGGTGTATCCTTTTTTCCCATAAAAAAGCATAGGGGTGATCAATAAACCATTGGTCACTTGTTTCGCTAACTGATCAATGTTAGTTAATGAAAAGCCCTTTGCCGCCGCTATTGTAAACAATAACCCGAGAGAGTGATCTTTTAACGGATGCAAAGAAATAAAGGCGTTTTGCCCGGTAAAAAATTTTTCTATCAATGGGTTTGTGAGCAGTTGTTTACGCAGTGTGTCTAAATCAGCGAGTTGTTGTTCGCCAATGAGGGGGGCAAATAGTTTATTGCCTTTAAAAATATCGTAAAAGACAGCATCGTTGTTAAATTCAAACACCAGGGCGGCATTGTTTGGAATAACACGCATGGTTTGGCTGGTATGTAAAGCCGGGGTATTTAAATTTTTAAAATAGACAACCGTTATAAGCGCTGTGGCTATAAGCAATATTATTGTAATAATAATAAATCGTCTCATATAAATTTATGTTGCAATTTAGATTTTTACAGCGAGGCATTCAAGTAATACTTTCAATTGGTTAACTTAGCATTTTAAATCGCCATGAATAAACGCATAATTATTACGGCTTCGCTTTTGGGTATGCTGGCGGTTATAGCCGGCGCGTTTGGCGCGCACGGGTTAAAAACATTAATAGCGCCTATGCAGTTAGCTGTTTGGCATACCGCTGTTGAGTACCAGTTTTATCATGTTTTCGCTTTGTTGTTTCTTTCGATAATTGCGAAGGGTAAAAACACGCTTATCAATGTCAGTTATTATTTTTTTACTATCGGGATCATATTGTTTTCAGGCTCGCTATACCTGCTTGCATGCCGCGACCTGTTACATTGGGAATGGCTATGGATAATGGGGCCTGTTACGCCATTGGGCGGTATACTGTTTATCGGGGGCTGGCTTTCGCTTGCCATTGCTGCCATGAGGGGTAAATAAACCATGTTAGAATTTGCCGAAGCACAATACACCGATCGCAAAACACTTTTTGTAGAAGTAATTTTACCGCTTGCCATATCAAAAAACTACACTTACCGTGTGCCTTTCGAGTTAAATGACGCGGTAGCCATTGGGAAAAGGGTAGTGGTGCAATTTGGTAAAAGTAAACTTTACACTGCTGTTATAGCCGCCATAACCGGCCACGCGCCCGAAAAATACGAAGCCAAATATTTATTGGATGTTTTGGATGACCGCCCGGTGGTAACCGAACGTCAGCTGCAGTTTTGGAAATGGCTGGCCGAATACTATATGTGTAATGATGGAGAAGTAATGAATGCCGCCTTACCATCAGCATTAAAACTGGCAAGCGAAACCAAAATAGCACTTAATAAAGGTTTTGAGTATGATAAGGCTGCGCTGCATGATAAAGAGTTTTTAATAGTTGAGGCGCTTGATATTCAACCTGAATTAACGGTGAGTGACATAGCGAAGTTACTGGGGCAAAAAACGGTAATGCCCATACTGAAACTGCTTTTTGAGAAAAACATCATCAATATATCCGAAGAAGTAAGCGACAGGTACAAACCACGCAAACGCACTTTTATTACCCTGAACTCCATTTACCACGACCAGGAAAACCTGAAAGAGTTGTTTGCGATATTAGAAAAACGCGCCCCCAAACAAGCCGACGCGGTATTGGCTTATATCAAACTGTCGCGACATCAAAAAACCATATCAAAAAATGAACTGGCAGAGGAGAGCGGCGCAGGCACCGCCAGTATTAATTCGTTAATTGAAAAAGAAATATTTATTGCCGAAGAAAAGAATGTAAGCCGCCTTTATTATGAAGATGAGGATCTGTTTGACACGTTTGAACTAAGCGTTCAGCAACAGGATGTATTGGCAGATATAAAACAGCAGTTTGAGCAAAAAGACGTGCTGCTGCTGCATGGGGTTACCTCATCAGGAAAAACGCAAATTTATATCCGGCTGATAGAGGAGATGATAGCGCAAGGCAAACAGGTATTGTATTTGTTGCCCGAAATTGCGCTCACTACTCATATTATTGAGCGCCTGCGGCAATATTTTGGCGGTAATATTGGCGTATATCATTCCCGTTTTAATGATAATGAAAGGGTAGAGGTTTGGCAAAAGGTATTGAATAACGAATACAAGGTAATTTTGGGCGCGCGTTCATCGGTTTTTTTGCCGTTTGACGACCTGGGGCTGATCATAGTTGATGAGGAACATGAAACCTCCTACAAACAGTTCGATCCTGCTCCCCGCTACAACGCACGCGACGCAGCCATATTTTTAGCCAATATGCATGGGGCCAAGGTATTGCTGGGATCAGCAACGCCGTCGTTCGAAAGTTATTTTAACGCCCGTACCCACAAATACGGTTTTGCCGAATTAACAGAACGCTATGGCGGTGTGGAGTTGCCCGTTATTGAAGTGGTGAGCATTGCCGAAGAAACGAAGAAAAAAACTATCCAATCGCATTTTACAAGTGTGTTGATGCTTGATATACAACAAGCATTGGCCAATAAGGAACAGGTTATATTGTTCCAGAACCGCCGGGGTTACGCGCCGGTTTTGTTGTGTAAGATATGTGCCTATACACCCAAATGCATTAATTGCGATGTAAGCCTTACCTATCATAAACATACCGGCAAACTGCATTGCCATTATTGCGGGTATAAAGAAGATACGCCGCCTGTTTGTCCGGCATGTGGCTCAACACATTTAGAATACCGGGGCTTTGGCACCGAGAAAATAGAGGACGAACTGAGCCTGATACTGCCCGCCGCGCGCATAACTCGTATGGACCTCGATACCACCCGTTCGAGAAACTCCCTGCAAAATATTTTAAATGACCTGGAGGAAAAAAAGATAGATATACTGGTAGGCACACAAATGGTTGCCAAAGGACTTGATTTTGCCGATGTAACGGTTATAGGTATTATCAACGCTGACGCCCTGTTAAAATTCCCCGATTACAGGGCCAATGAACGCAGCTACCAGATGCTGGCGCAGGTAAGCGGCAGGGCGGGGCGCCGGGGCAAGCAGGGCAAGGTAGTGATACAAACTTACGACCCTAATCACCGGGTTATTAAGCAGGTGATAGAAAATGATTACCACGGCCTGTATTTTACCGAGATGGAGGAGCGCAGGAGTTTTCATTACCCGCCGTTTTACCGCATCATTAACCTGGATATTAAACATAAAAACCCCGAAATAGTAAATAACCAGGCCGTATACCTGGCTAATGAATTACGAAAAAATTTCGGCGAGCGGGTAATAGGGCCCGAGTCGCCGCTGGTAAGCCGGATACGTAATTATTATATCAGATCGATCATGCTGAAATTTGAAAAAGACGGTATATCTATCAATAAAGTTAAAGCTACAATAAGGGAGGTGATAACGCAGTTTCAAACCACTAAACTGAGCAAGGGGAGCGTGGTACAGCCGGATGTGGACCCGTATTAAGCTACATGGATTTTATACTTTTTAACTCTATTTGAGTAATTCCGCCGCCAGGAGGGGAATCGCCGCACTGGAATTTTGTTGTCAATAAATAATAGGAAATATTAACCTGCAGGTTATTTTTTTGATAATCTGCAGATAGGTTTGTAGCTTCATAAGTGGTACTATCGTTTAATTTTATCAGCCATCCGCACCCATCCACAGCAACTGACCCGGTATCGATAATTGTTGCATTTGCTGTTAACAGGTTTGCATCTTTTTTACATGAAACAGGGATAGCAAAAAGTAACAGGAACAGTATAGTTTTAAAAGATGAGATATTCTTCATATAAGATGCAGGTTAACTATTAAACAATACAAAATTAGGC
>Ga0206971_10190_pt1 | contig 21883 bp, 16 predicted proteins | sample Alteio_BWOrgHeat_85_FD_152917 | JGI IMG/M metagenome (GOLD analysis project Ga0206971, IMG submission 152917) | Enriched cells from forest soil in Barre Woods Harvard Forest LTER site, Petersham, Massachusetts, United States -... | ecosystem: Environmental > Terrestrial > Soil > Temperate forest >...
GAGTACTTAGCCGGCGATGAAGAAATACCCGATGTTTTACTGCTTGACATTGAGCTGCCCGGGATGACCGGGTTGGAAGGCTTGTTCCACATTAAAAAGAAACACCCCGACACCGAAATATTGATGCTGACCGTTTACGAGGACAAGGAGCGGATATTTAAAGCACTGCAGGCGGGAGCAGGTGGCTATTTGTTAAAAAACACCTCACTGCCAAAAATACGGTCGGCCATACTCGAAGCGCTGGATGGCGGTGCGCCAATGAGCCCGCTTATCGCCAAAAAAGTGCTTTCTTTCTTTGCTGTGGAAACGCAGCAAACAGCTTCAGCTTCCGAAGAGCAGTTAACCACCCGCGAGATAGAAGTGGCCCGTTCACTCATCGATGGCAATACGTACAAACAGGTAGCCTATTACCTGCACATTTCGCCAGGCACGGTAAAACAACATATTAAAAACATCTACCGTAAGCTGGAGGTGAACAGCCGCGTGCAACTGATCAAGGAATTTAATAGGGTGACATGAGATGATTAAATAAAGAAACGTAGTGACGCGATGCATCGGTTCTCCCGCTGACGGGTAACCCCACTTTTTCAATGCATCTGAAATATGAAGCCCGCGCGGATAGCAGACGCGATGCATCGCGTCTCTACCGGCGACATCAAAATATATTCATACCTAAACCTTTTCAAACGGCAGCAATGCCGTTTTTTTTATGCCCCTAAATTCCAAAAAACATCCATACCCACTGGCCAGCAATATATCCCAAAGGTGGTATGGACACGCGTAGCGCCTCCCGGTAACTTTGTTACTAATAGTTATTAGTGACTTTATTGCCGGGAATCAGTTAATAGTTAGGCAGGCGACAAAGCACTAATAACTTATTCACAAACATTAACCCGGCTGATATGAAAAACCTTTACGCTGCTTTCTGGAAAAAAAATGCAAAATCTTTTTGCCTGTCAATTGTTTTGATGTTTACCCTTGCGGTAATTGTTACACCCTGCCAATTAGGGGCGCAGACGCCAAACGTTAGTTACGCAAGCCAGGGAACGTACTATATTGGCTTGCCTGTTCAGTTGTCGCCAACCGCAAGCGGGGCGGCGGCGCCGGCCTATGGCAGCGGAAGTGTGGCAGGCTATATTACAAATGCATACTATATTGCCTATGATCAGCACGGCGGATATTTATATGCAACAGCATTTACGCAATATCAAACGCAATTCGGATTACAAAATGGGCAAACATTATATAGAGTTCCGCTGGGCGGCGGTACTATTGTTGCGGTTGGCAGTTTAACCAATGCATCGGGCGTGGCTGCTGATAAATCGGGCAATGTATGGGTAGCCGATCAAATTGCAAAGGCGGTTTACAAGGTGCCATACGGCAGCAATACCGTTACCATGGTAGCGTCTGGCTTTAACAATCCGCAGGGTTTGGCCGTAGATGCTTCAGGCAACGTATATGTAGCAGACAGGGGGAATGCTGCTTTGGAGAAAATACCGGCCGGAGGCGGCGCATGGACTACTGCTGTATCGGGGCTTAGCGGCACCAATAACGTAGCGCTTGACGCAGCCGGCAATATTTTTATATCCGCTGATGGTGGCATATACCGCTTACCGGCAGGCGGTTCAAGCGCATCACTTTATATTTCCTCTAACGAACCGGCCGGCGTAGCGATCGACCCTTCCGGCGCCGTGTATGTGGCCGATGTAAATGCCCAAAGAATAACCAAATTTCCGCCAACAGGAAGCAGTATCGTCTTGCCGGTCGACCAGGCCAGCGGTGTTGCAGTTGATCAGTCGGGGAATGTTTTTAGCGGCCGCTGGGCGGGGGGATATGTAACAGAATATAAACCGACAGGCGGATACTATTTAGCAACACCATTACCGCCGGGACTTAGTTTCTCCAGTTCAACCGGTGTTGTCAGCGGTACGCCAACAACGGTCGCTGCTGCTCAAACCTACCAGGTTTATGCCTATAACGCTACAGGCGGCACACCAACGGGTTTTGGATTGGCGGTTGCCTACCCTCCGCTGCCTGTCATAAGTTACACCAGCCCGCAAACTTATCCACCAGGTGTTGCCATTAGTCCGTTATCGCCGGCGAGCAATTATGTGGCCCCGATTGCATATAAAGGCAGCCCGGTTACTGTCGGTTCCGGTTTGGTTAACCCGGTTGGCGTGGCTGTGGATTCACAGGGGAACGTTTACGTATCAGATGACGCAGCATCAGTGAACGGTACGCCGGGTCGTGTATACATGGAAGCGGCTAATGGCGGCGGGCAGTCAATATTGGTAGACAACGCCAGCGACCCCACCAGCGTTGCCACGGATGCCGCCGGGGACCTGTTTATCTCCGACACCGGTCTTATACAAATATTGGAAGTTCCGGCGGGCGTACCATATGCTACTAACGAAAGCCCGGAATTATCGGCGATAGGTCCCGTTGCGGCCGATGGAGCCGGTAATGTTTACACCTTTGCACCAGGCGACCACACCATCTATAAGCTTCCGTCCGATCTCTCCGGCGAGTCGCCGTTTGCATCAGGCCTTAATTCTCCTGCGGGAGTTGCTGCCGACGTTGCCGGCAATGTTTACGTCAGTGATGCCGGGAATAGTAATATCGTCAAATTTAATCCCGATGGCAGTAGTGCAGGTGTATTGGCATCGGTTCAAAATCCCGGTCCTCTTACCGTTGATGCCGGCGGGAATTTGTATGTGGTGACTACCACCGGAAACCTATACACCATATCCGTGGGCACAACTACCGCCATACAGGTAGGTTCCGGCCTCACCAATGCATCCAGCCTGGCAATCGACGGCAAGGGTAATATTTACTATACGGATATAAACAACCACCAATTAAAAAAGATAAGCCCTGCCGGCGGATATTTTTTAAATACGCCATTGCCTGTAGGGTTAACTTGCTCCAATGCCACAGGAATTATCAGCGGAACGCCAGCTGCAGCCAACGCTGCAAATTACAGTATAACCGCATATAACATTACTGGCGGCACCTCAGCAAATCTAAGTCTCGGAATTATCACGCTCACCATCAATTACAGCGGGCCCGACACCTATTCCACCGGCGCAGCTATTACGCCGCTTGCCCCGACAAGCACCGGCGTGGCCGCCCCCGGCTATAGCAATAGCCCGGTTGCCATAGGCTCAGGGTTTAAATCCCCTGCCGGTGTAGCATTTGACGCAGCGGGCAATGTATATGTGGCGGATGAAAACAATAATGCGGTATACAAGATCCCGGCAGCCGGCGGCGTACCTGTCGTCTTAGGTTCTGGATTTAGTTCCCCGCTCGGTGTGGCGATTGATGCTGCCGGCGATGTGTTTGTTGCTGATGCAAACAATAATGCAGTAAAAGAGATCCCGGTTGGCGGCGGCGCAATTATTACTTTGGGGTCCGGCTTCAAAGTTCCTGCCAGCCTGGCGGTAGACGGCGCCGGCAACGTGTATGTGGCCGACTTCGGCAATAGTGCGATAAAAAAGATCCCGGCCGGCGGCGGCGCCACCGTTACATTGGCAACGATCTCTACCAACACCCAAGGGGTTGCGGTTGACGCAGCAGGGAATGTTTACTTTGCTACTGTTTTCGGGAACCAGGTAAAAATGATTCCGGCCGGCGGCGGTGCACTGGTTAACCTGGGCTCGGGGTTCAGTCAACCACGCGGTGTAGCGGTAGATGCCGGCGGGAATGTATATATCGCCGACGCGGGTAATAACGCGATAAAAGAGATACCTGCAGGCGGCGGCGCAATCATCACCTTAGGTTCCGGATTCAGTGGCCCGGAGGACGTGGCGATTGACGTTGCCGGCAATATTTATGTGGCCGACAGCTATAACGCCGCTGTAAAAAAAATAAAACCGGTTGGCGGCTATTTTATTAACCCGGTGCTGCCAGCGGGTTTGGCGCTTGACAAAAGTACCGGAATTATCAGCGGTACGCCAACCGGCTTCACCCCGGCAGCCAACTATACGGTTTTCGCCTATAACTCGTCAAGCAGCACCTCCGCCATAGTGAATATAAAAACCGTTTTGCCGCAAACCATCACGTTCAACGAGCTGCCCGCAAAAACTTATGGCGACGCTGATTTCGCGCCGGGCGCAACAAGCACCAGCAGCATGCCTGCGATCACCTATGCCAGTGATAATACGGCAGTAGCCACCATAGTTAATGGCAATATCCATATTGTGGGTGCAGGCACCGCCAATATCACAGCTTCGCAGGCGGCAGCGGATTCCTCCCATTCAGCGGCGGCAGATGTCGTACAGCCGTTAACCGTAAACCAGGCTCCGCTGACCATCACAGCAGATACTTACGACATGACGCAGGGGCGATCCGTGCCCACGTTAACCGTCACTTACAGTGGTTTTGTAAATGGCGACAACTCCGGCAGCTTAACAACATTGCCTTCAATTACCACTGCCGGCACTTCTTCCTCGCCGCCGGGCACCTATCCTATTACGGCAAGCGGCGCTGCAGATGCAAATTATGTAATTAGTTATGTGGCGGGCGCCTTAAATATAAGTCCCCCGTCTTCAGTTGCAACACTTGGCGGCCTCGTGATCAGTGCCGGAACTTTAAGCCCGGGTTTTACAAGCGCAACAACCGCTTATGCTGCGGCCGTTACAAACGATGTAACTTCTATCGCGGTAACGCCAATCCCTAATAATCTTAATGCTGCCATAACAGTGAATGGCGCAGCAGTGCCCGGCGCCACCAGGTCGGGAGACATCAGTTTAGCGGTGGGCGCCAATACCATTACTATTGTTGTAGTGGCAGAGGATGGCGTTACTACGCTAACGTATACCATAACCGTAAACAGGGCTGCGTCGGCCGATGATAGCCTTTCGGCATTAACCATAAGCAACGGCGCGCTAAGCCCTGTGTTTTCCAGCGGCACCAACAGCTACAGCGTGTCAGTGTTCAACACGGTAACCGCTATGACGGTGACCCCCTCCACCAACGACCCCAACGCCACAGTAACGGTCGACGGCGTAGCAGTACTATCGGGGAGCGCTTCGCAAAGCCTTCCCCTGGTGGTTGGCGCCAACACCATTACCATAGCGGTTACCGCTCAGGACGGGGTAACTACCCAAACTTACACGCTTGTAGTAACCCGGCCCAAATCGCCTAACGATAACCTGTCTGCGCTGAAACCCGGTACAGGAGTTATATCCCCGACGTTTTCATCGGCAACCACCAGCTATACCGAAACAGTTGCCAATACAGTTACCTCCATAACGATTACCCCGACAACCGCTATTTCCAGCGCGACGGTGAAAGTTAACGGAACAGCGGTAACATCAGGCACTGCATCCGGGCCAATTGCATTGTCAGTTGGGGCAAACGTCATCACAACCGTTGTCACGGCCGAGAGTGGGGCTATTAAAACTTATACCCTAACGGTGACAAGGTCGCCGTCAAGCAATGCCAACCTTTCTACCCTGGGCCAAAGTGTTAGCGGCTTAACCCCGTCATTTGCGAGCGGCACCACCAGCTATGCAATAAATACAAGCAATGCTATTGCAACGATAACCTTAAAACCTGTGAGCAGCGATGCCCATGCAACCATTACAGTAAATGGCGCCCCGGTCACATCGGGAACAATTACCGGTCCTATAGCACTAACAGAAGGCGGCCAAACGGTCATCACTACTACAGTAACCGCCCAGGACGGCATCACCGCCAAGACCTATACTTTAACGGTAACCCGGTCGCCGTCAAGCAATGCCACCCTGGCAAACCTGCAGCCGGGCAATGGCACACTTAGTCCTGCATTTGCAGCGGCAACCACCAGCTATACCGCAAGCGTAGCCAATGCAATTTCAGCGATCACCTTAACGCCAACCGCTACGGATGTCAATGCCGCAATAACCGTGAATGGTATAACTACTACATCGGGCGCAGCATCCGCTCCGGTACCTTTGGCCGAGGGCGTCCAAACAGTAATTACCACGGTTGTCACCTCGCAGGACGGCACTGCGACCAAAACTTATACCCTGGCAGTAACACGTGCACCATCAAGCGATGCCACACTTTCAAGCATCAAGCTGAGCAACGGGACACTTAGTCCTGCGTTCGCGACGGCAACTGCCAGCTACACCGCCAGCGTACCCAACAGCGTTTCAACAATAACTATCACGCCAACAACAAACGATGCCAATGCAACCATAAAAGTGAATGGTACGGCCGTAACCTCCGGCGCGGCATCTAACCCGATCACGCTGACTGAAGGGGGTCAAACTGTTATCACCACCGTAATAACCGCACAGGATGGCACAACAATACAAACATATACCTCGACGATAACAAGAGCACCATCAACAAACGCCAACCTTTCCACGCTTGGCCAAAGTGTCGGCGGCTTGACTCCGGCCTTTAGCGCTGCAACCACCAGCTATGCCGAGAATGTGAGCAATGCCACGGCAACCATCACCCTAAAACCGGTAAGCAGTGATGCCAACGCAACCATAAAAGTAAATGGCGCCACCGTGGCATCGGGAACAATGACGGTGCCGATAGCGTTAATTGAAGACGGTAAGACGGTTATTACCACAACCGTAACTGCACAGGACGGAACAACAACCAAGACCTATACCCTAACGGTAACCCGTGCTGTTTCAACCGATGCCAGCCTTTCGGACATCGAAATCAGCAACGGCACGCTTAGCCCTGCATTTGCAAGCGCAACCACAGGTTATACGGCCAGCGTACCCAACACTGTTTCGACCATAACGATAACCCCTACCACAACCGACCCAAATGCAACTATAAAAGTAAACGGCACCGCCATAACTTCCGGCGCGGCCTCTGGTTCGATCGCTTTGGCTGAAGGCGTTCAAACGGTAATTACCACCGTAGTAACCGCGCAGAATGGCACGACGAAGGAAACCTATACCGTAACGGTAACAAGGGCGCCATCCATCAATGCCAACCTGTCTACCCTGGGGCAAAGCATCGGTGGCTTAACGCCGGGTTTTAGTCCTTCAACCACAAGCTATACCGAGAAAGTAAGCAATGCCGCTGCATCGATGACACTGAAGCCTGTCAGCAGTGATACCAATGCTACGATAAAGGTGAACGGCACGGCGGTAACATCAGGAACTATGACCGCACCGATAACGTTGGCAGTTGGCGCCAACACTATCACAACGGTAGTAACCGCGCAGAATGGAACTACGACTAAAACCTATACCCTTACGGTAACGCGGGCGCCTGGCGGCGCCGACAGCTACGTTCCGACAGCTATCGGAACCGGCATCAGCGTCGCAAAGCCAACCGAAACCGCTACACTCGGCGATGACGGCATCGTGATACACCAGGGCGTATCACCCAATGGAGATGGCATAAACGATTTCCTCCAGATCGACAACATCAGCCAATACCCCGATAACAAATTGATGATCATGAACCGTAATGGGCAAATGATCTTTGAAATCAGCGGCTATGATAATAGTTCGAAAGTTTTTGACGGGCATTCAAACAAGAACGGGCAAATGCAATTGCCCGGGACGTACTTTTATCAGCTGGATTATTCTGTAAACGGCATTGCTAAACATAAAACAGGATTTATTATCCTGAAATATTGAGGGCGTAAACTATAGCGTCATGTCACCACTTTTTTGGCGCATAATCATAAAAAGGATTTCAGTTTGACCTCTGTTTGCAGATAATGTTAATATCTGATTACTCAGGTGTGAGTGTACCCGGCGTGCATCCATAACCATATAAAAGGGTTAACACAACTTAACATATTTCAATGTTAACCATATTTTAAATAACTGTAAATCAAATACTTAATGCAAAAATAAGATCAAACGCCTTAACATCTTTGTTATTCATTTTTACTGACATGAATTCGTCATCAATTAACTTAACATTATGCAGGCCCGGCAACCTTTGTCAGTCAAAACGTCATTTTTATCTGGTTAGCTACACCTTTAAAATCCGCTGTAAAGGCTAAGTGTCATTTCAATGGTGACATTATAATAATACCCAAAACCAATAAAAACGCAATGCCCGGCAATCAACTGCCGGGCATTGGTTTTATTACGTAAAAGCTAAATTTTATAACGGTATAGGGCGCCGCAGTGCGTCCTACTTCAATTCAAAACTGCTTTTCCCCATCGTATAGCCATCTGCATAAAGCAATACGGTATAGCTTCCTTTTTGAAATGCAACGGGGTTTACCCAATCGATGGTATAGGTAATGCCGTTATCGTTCTTAAAGTCGATGGATGATTTATAGGTAAATTGAAGGTCCTGCCCGTCGGCGTTAAAATTGCCCGAATCGCTTTCGGTGATCAGGTTGCCGGTGGGGTCAACAATGCGCACATAAATATCGTGCATGCCTTTTTCGGCAATATCATTGGTTGCAATGTTAAAATTGATCTTTATTTTCTTAGCTGCAGCCGAACGTTTGGTATCCACCTCTTTACCGCTGCCCCTTATTTTATAGGCAACAATTTCTGCCGATGCCATTTTGATGGCCGAACCAACCTTTATCTTCGCGTCCTTTTCCGCATTTTGCCTGGTAAGGTCGGTGTCTTTTTTAGCTTCCTGCGCCAGGTTGGTTTTGGTCGTGTTCAGGTTGGTCTTCAGGGTATCCCGTTCAACGGTCAGGGCGGTGTTCTGCTTTTTCAAACTGTCAACCTGGGCCTCATAATTGGTTACCGAATACTTTAACTGGTTGATGTCTTCCTTAGCCTGGTTAAGCTCCTTTTGGGTCAGCTTGCCCTGGTTAAGCTTTATTTGAAGCATCTTGATCTTCGACTCAAGCGAATCGTTTTTTGCCCGCATATCTGCCGACAATTTGGTTTTGCCGGCGTTTGCCACGTCGAGCTGGTCCTTAAGGCTGTCGAGCGCTTTTTGAAGCCTGGTTTTCTCGCTGCTTTCAGTGACAATCCGGGTATCCGATTTGTTTTTTTGCAGGTACAGGTACACATCTGTGGCCAATAAGGCCAGTACAACTACAATTAAGAAGTAAATGACGTTGGAATTTTTCTTGGAGGATTGGCCGTTTGGATTTTCCATAATAGCTAGCTTTTAAGTTTTAGTTGTGGTTAGACGAATGGCGCCGGTTCACCTGGTGATTGATGTCTCTGGCGGGCCGGGCCGATAAAATTTCCGAAATCAATTTAGTGCCTGGTTTTCCCAATAATGTTCGCAAAAATATAAATGTTTGTTTCGGGTTTGAATAAGCTTATGCCGCTAAAATTAATACAATATGATTAAAACACAAAATAAGGCCAATTATTGTATGTTATAATAAATCAGCATTGCGGGGAGTTCATATCTTTGCAACTTTTAATATTTTGAATTGATGTATTTCTGCCGCAGGTTTGTGTTCGTTCTTTTTCTTTTATCCACCTACATTTTTCGGGTTTATGCGCAACAACCTCCGCAGCAACCGGCCAAAACCGATTCCCTGGCAAAGAAAGCTGACAAAACCATTTTAAAGGCTATCGATTCCATCCGCACCGAAACAGAACCCAAACGCGAGTTCCGCGGCGCCTGGGTGGCCACTGTTGAAAATATCGATTGGCCAAGCGCGCCCGGTTTGCCGGTTGAACAGCAAAAAAAAGAACTGACCACGCTGTTCGATTTTTTGCAGGATGCCGGTATGAATGCGATAATCTTTCAAATCAGGCCCGCCGCCGATGCGTTTTATGCTAAAAGCCGCGAACCATGGTCTAAATGGCTGACGGGGAAACAGGGCCTGGCGCCTGATCCGGCTTATGACCCGCTGGAATTTGCCATAAGCGAGGCCCATAAACGCGGAATGGAACTGCATGCCTGGTTTAACCCCTACCGCGCTACCAACGACAATAAATATTCGACATTAAGCCCTGCCCATATCACCAACATTAAGCCCGAATGGTTTTTTACCTATGGCGGAAAGAAACAGTTTGACCCGGGAATTCCGGAAGTGCGCGACTATATCGTTAAAGTTTTTTTAGACGTGGTTGATAACTATGATATAGACGGGGTGCATATGGACGATTATTTTTACCCTTACGAGATTTCGGGCCAGCATATTAATGATGCGGCTACTTTTAAGGCTTATGGCGGCGGATTTACGGATATCAACGACTGGCGGCACCATAACGTGGATACCCTCATCGAAATGCTTAGCGACAGCATACACCGGCATAAACTCAGGGTTAAGTTTGGCGTAAGTCCCTTTGGTATTTGGGCCAATAAATATCAGAACCCAGAGGGTTCAGAGACACATGGCGGATCATCCTATTACGAAACTTTCGCCGATTCGCGCAAATGGATGAAAGAAGGCTGGCTGGATTATATCACCCCACAGCTTTACTGGCCGCTGAACGATCGCTCGGCGGCTTTTAATAACCTGGTGGATTGGTGGAGCGATAATACGTACAACCGGCACTTATACGTGGGGATGGCCGCCTACCGCCTGAACGAGCACCGGAAAGGTAGTAAATTTAAAGACCCGGCCTCGATGCCAGACGAGATTAAATATCTGCGCGATAACCCGAGGGTACAGGGAAGCATATATTTTAGTGCCAGGTCGCTGGAGAATAACCCACTTGGCTTTACCGACTCGTTGAAGAACAACTACTACAAATACCCGGCACTGCCACCCGAAATGCTCTGGCTGGATTCCGTACCCCCCAATCCGCCGGTAGCGCTAACCGCTACAGCTACGCCGAAGAACACAGTCGAACTAAAGTGGGTGGCGCCTGCCCTGGCAAAGGATAATGAACCGGTATACGGCTATGTGATCTATCGTTTTGAAGCCGGTGACAAAATAAATACCGACGACCCGCAGAACATCCTTAATATTGAATATAATATCAATACAAGCTATATCGACGATTCCGTAGAAAAGGGAAAAACATACCGTTACATTGTGACGGCCATTGACCGGCTAAAGAATGAAAGTGAGGCTTCGACAATGGTGACAGTCGATGTGCATTGATTTGTACGCTATTGACAGCAAATACCCTCAAGCTTTAATGTCATTCAGTCTAATTACTTGCCTGGTATACCCTTACATAATCTACCAGCATTGTTGCCGGCAGCTTACTGGGATCCACATAAGCGCCGGGCCAGCTGCCTCCCACTGCCAGGTTCAGTATAATAAAAAAGGAATTGTGGAAGGCGTCGGTACTGTTGATATTGTTGGCTATGTTACCGGTTACATATAAATTATTGTCGACATACCATTTGATGGAATTGGTATCCCAGGTAACCGAGTAAATATGCCACTGGCTTGGCGTACTCGCTATATTCAACCCATAGGACGCGGCCTGCCCGCCCGAGGCCCAGTGCATGGTGCCATAAATTAAGCTATCGGAGTTAATATGCTCCATGATATCTATTTCGCCGCACACCGGCCACGAAACAATGCTGATATCCGATCCGAGCATCCAAAAAGCGGGCCACAGCCCGGCGCCTACAGGCAGTTTTATCCTTGCTTCTATCTTGCCGTAGGTTACGCTAAATTTGTTTTGGGTATTCATCCTGGCCGATGTGTAGGGCTGCCCGCCCTGCGACTCATTTTTTGCCGTAATGGACAGCATGCCATTGGCTACCGTGGCATTTGCAGCCTGGTAGTATTCCTCTTCCTGGTTTACATTAAGGTTCCCGGTTTCAAAGTTCCATTTGGTGGCGTCGACACTGGTGCCGTTAAACTCATCCGACCATAACAGGGTATACTTGGTGGTATCCGTTATTTTTGGGGTCGTATCCGGCGGAGGGACGTATGTTTTGATATTGCCGGTATCCTGTACCTTTTTGCAGGATGTTAAAGCGAATGCGACCATTAAAATGACTACTGCAATTTTTAGCTGGGCTAATATTTTTCTTCTCATAGTACTATTTGGCGGTTAAGAGTATATTTACGTTTAAATTCTATCATCGGACGTTGGCCCCCTCTCTATATGACTATTTATCCGCTAAATTGGCGGACAGTTAGTTGACAAAGCTCTTTCTTTCGGACTTTACTGACTTTTCGGACTCAACTATAACCGTACAGCTTAGCCAATTGTTTGTCCATTATCATCATGGCACCTTCAGTCCCAACGCTTCAATATAGCCCTTGTTGGGGCGGCAATTTTCAAACCTGCTGTTTTTAATAAACGTGTAAAGCGCATTTTTTATCTGTTCGCGATCCTGAGGCGCGGCTTTACGAATGGCAGCGAAATCTGCCCGTGGCTTTTCGGTATAATTTACCAGGCTGTCATAACCGGCCGGTTTGTCGAATGTGATAATGCCGGCAGTATTGTCCATCTTTTTGTATGGCCAGTATTGCCAGCCGATATTATTTGCTTCCAGCGTTTTGCGGAAAGCCTCGCACCACTCGTCTTTATTTTCCCCGGTCTCGCCGCAATAGATCGGCACATTGTATTTGTTCCTGAAGTCGATATAATCCTGTATCACCTCTTTGCCGGTGGTTTGGGTCCAGTATTTATGAAACTGGTAAACCAGTTTCGAATCAAATGGCGGCCCGAATGGTTTAAAGTTGCTGTCCCATTGCGCACCTCCCAGGATGAGGATGTGGTGTTTATCCACCGAACGTATGGCTTTTGTGATCAGCTTATACACAGGCTCCAGCGAGGGGTTAAACTCATCAGCATTAAAATAGGTTGCGATAGGTTCGTTCAGCAGATCGTATCCCAAAATGATGGTTTCATTTTTATAATGATCGGCAATCCTGCGCCATATCTTTGCGGTTAACTGCTGCATGGCCGGGCTCTTAAACAGGAAAGGGTAGCCAACGCCGTCATCGATATTGTCGCCGGTTTGACCACCGGGCGCACAATGCATATCCAGGATGACATACAAACCCTCCTTTTTACACCAGCCGATCACCCGGTCGAGAAGTTCAAACCCGCGGTTGGGGTTATTTTGGCCGCAGTAATTTTCGCTGGTAAAAAGGCGATAGTTAAACGGTATGCGAATCGAATTCATGCCCGATGCCTTTAAAAAATGAAGGTCTCCGCTGGTGATATAGCTATCCTGGTATTGTTTCCAGAATTTCGTGGTTTCTTCCGGCCCGAGTATTTCGTCCAGGGCTTCATCGATCAGCCTGGCCGAATTAACACTTTTGAATTTAAACATGTAACCCTCGGGCACTAGCCAGTTGCCCAGGTTTGTACCCTGTATCAGGAAAGGCCTGCCATTGGCGCTGATGATTTCCTTGCCGCGGGTAGTCATAAATCGCCGGGTTTGCGCACTGAGCGCGCATAGCCCAAAAAATGCTAAAACGATGGTGGTTAAAAATGTCCGTTTCATTATTTGAGGTTAATTATGGCTAAACAGGCAGCCTTTTTCATAATGGCAGGTGAACGCTTAATAATTGGTGACAAAACATGATGCAGCACACGGGCTTAGTGTGTTGGATACACGATTTAAATGCTAATATAGTATTATAATTACCAATGCATCAATAAATTTTTAGTCAAACAATTCTACCGGGTTTATAATTCTCATAATTCATAACCGTGTATATTAGTGCTGTGCTTTTAACAATAGCGTAAGTAAATTAAAACATGCATAACTATCTATGAAACAGTTGAAATTTTTAACCATCGCATTTCTATTGTTATCGTCCACCACTTTTGCCCAATCCATAAAAGTAGCGGTGGCAGCCAACTTGCAGGCAGTTATCAAAGTATTAGGCGCGGATTTTAAACAAAAAACGGGCATTACCGTTGAGCCGATCGTCGGCGCATCCGGAAACCTCACCACACAAATAAAAAACGGCGCCCCTTTCGATGTGTTTTTATCGGCCGATATGATTTTCCCGCAAACGCTTTTCGCCGATGGGTTCAGCGTCAAAAAACCGGTGGTATACGCCCGGGGCAGCCTGGTCATCTGCAGCACCCAGGATATAGGCTTTGAAAACTGGGAAAGGGTTTTAATGACCGAAAGGATTAAAAAAATAGCCATCGCCAACCCGGCAATTGCTCCTTATGGCAAGGCCGCTACCGAAGTGCTAAAATTAAAAGGCGTGCTGGAGAATGTACAGTCGAAAATTGTTACCGGCGAGAGTATTGCGCAGGTGAATACCTATATTACCACCGGTGTTGTTGATGTGGGTTTTACAACCCAGGCGCTGGTAGTCGACCCGAACAATAAAAACAAATTATTTTGGCTGGTGATTGATCCAAAGTCGTATTCGCCTATTGAACAGGGTATGATTTTACTGAAACATGCCGAAGGCAATGGCGATGCCCAAAAGTTTTATGATTATATGCAGAGCGGGGCCGCTAAAATGATTTTGGTTGAGTATGGGTATCATGAATAGGTTGTCGCGATGAAAAGACACCTGAAATCGACGCTCCTCATTTGCCTGATATTATTTATTGCCTGCAATAGGGACAAAGAGATAAAACGCCTGCTAAATAGCAATTCGCCAACCGAAATAATTGAAGGTGCGCGTGAAGCAGGCGATACCCAAAACAAAGTCTACGTTCCTTTGCTCTTGCAAAAAGCTAACGACCCCGCAGCAAGTACATCTCTAAGGTATAAGGGTTTCACGGTATATACCGAAGTCATGTTCGCTTTGGAAGAAATATTCAAAGCTAAGCCACCGCATGCTTATTCAGGAATCCTGAGGTCACCGGATCCCGCCAACATCAATTTTTACAATGATTTATGGCGAAAAAACATTAAAAACAAAGCTCACTAATGGATTTAACCCCAATTTGGCTTACCTTAAAACTCGCCGCTATTACCACGGCACTGTTACTGGTTATTGGCTTACCCATTGCCTGGTGGTTATCAAAGGGGCGGTCCATTATTAAAGTGATTTTAGAAGCAATTATAACCATGCCGCTGGTTTTGCCGCCCTCGGTACTGGGCTTTTATCTGCTGCTGGCGTTCAGCCCGCAGCATGGGGTGGGCAAATGGCTGCAGCAGGCTTTTAATATCCGGTTTGTGTTTTCCTTCCAGGGCCTGGTGCTCGCATCGGTTATTTATAGCATGCCGTTTATGATGGGGCCGATAAAATCCGCCTTACAGCAGCTTCCCGTGTCGCTTTCGCAGGCGTCGTATTCGCTGGGCAAAAGTAAATGGCAAACGTTTACCAAAGTGCTGGTACCAAACATCAGGCCTTCATTACTCACTGCTATTGTGCTCACATTTGCCCACACGCTGGGCGAATTCGGCGTAGTACTGATGATTGGCGGCAATATCCCCGGCATAACCCGCGTGGCATCAATCGCCGTTTATGATTCAGTTGAGCAAATGGATTATTCAACCGCCAATGCCTACTCGCTCATTCTTTTTAGCATCACGTTTATCCTGGTAATTTCGGTTTTCATATTCAATAAATACCGCCTTAAAAGTCCTTTGGAATGATCCGCATCGACATAGAAAAAAAACTGAAACTGTACCAGGGGCAGCGAATTTTAAAAATTGCAGCGGAATTCCCTGTGGGCAGCATCACCAAAGTCTATGGACCATCCGGCGCAGGTAAAACTACTTTTCTGAAAATAATCGCCGGATTTATCCAGCCGGAAAAAGGAAAGATAACGGCGGGCGCTGTGACCTGGCTGGATACATCAGCTAAAATAAATTTTACCCCTCAAAAAAGGATGGCAGGTTTCGTCTTCCAGGACTATGCCCTTTTTCCAAATATGACCGTTCAGCAGCACCTTGAATATGCTACCAACGACAATGCATGGATAACGCGGTTATTAGAGATCGGCAAACTTAAGCCCCTGAGCACCCATAGGCCCGAACACCTCTCTGGCGGGCAGCAGCAGCGCCTGGCTATTTTGCGGGCGCTGGCCATAAAGCCAAAATTATTATTGATGGATGAACCTTTTTCGGCATTGGATGCTGATATGAAAACCACGTTGATCGGCGAGTTGAGGTCGCTTTTTAAAGATCAGGGTACAACCGCTCTGATCGTAAGCCATAACCAGCAGGAATTGGAGGGTTTGGCCGAACGCAGACTAAATATTAACACTAATTTTCACGAATAAAGCGAATTTTAATAAGCACGAATTTTCACGAAATGAAGACGAATTTTCACAAATCAGGACGGCGAAATGTCGATTTGGTTTTAAACATTCATGACCACCTCCACTCGAAGCGATATATTTTATTCGTAAAGATTCGTCTTCATTCGTGAAAATTCGTGTTAATAATCAATTCGCTTCGCTGATAACGATCCTATCCAGGTTGTGCAAGTACCTTCTTCCGGTTTTTTGGTCAAGCATGGAACACATTTGAATGCTCTCGGGCAACTGGTCGGCCTTAACGCCGTTCTTCTCCATAATTATATAAACATGATCGCCTATTTCGGTATTGAAAAGCTCGTTCCAGGAATACACCACCTTATAACCGTCGCTGCCCACACATGTAAAATAATACCCGCTGAACAAATGCGGCGCGGCATCGATCATAGTATGACTTAAAATATCTTTCAGCAAAACGCCCTTTAAGGCTGTATCCTTATGTTTTAACGCGCCGGTATGGTCGGTCACGGCAATATCGCCGATGGGAACCATTGGATATTTTGCCAATGAGTCCATCGTTATAACCGATGGGTTTTTGACCTTGCCGCTGATCGCAAACTGGTGCGTTGCGGTGCCGTATTTGTCCTGGGCGAAAACACTACCTGTGTACAGGAAAAAAAGGAGTAAAGCGAATTTTTTCATAGTGGGGATTTGTCGATACGAGTGTCACGAATAAAGACCAATTTTCACAAATTATGGCGGCGAAATGTCGACTTACCATTCGATATAATTAACATCATACATTCTCTGCAGAAATATCTTATTTGCGATAATTCGTCTTCATTCGTGACAATTGGTGTCTATTAATTTTTGTTAAGTTCGTCTTCAATCTTCTCCTGCAATACCTTCTTAAAGTCGTCGTCAAGTTTTACGCCCGGCTGTTCAGAACTTCGGAAAAGCTCCCGAACCATTTTATTTATCGCGCGGCTTTGTTTGCCATACAACCGGCAAAATGAGCAGCCAATTAAATGGATACGCAGTTCAATATGTTCGCGCAGGGTGATAGCGCCCATCTCTTTCTTGTCGATCAGGTAGGTCGCCTTTTTGCAGTTGTGTATAATTTTTTTCAAATAGCTCATGATTAATAGGTTTATATCCAGTTTTTTTGAAGACAGGCGCGAAGGTTAAGCTTGGCGCGATGGATGATCACCCAAAAATTCGCTGGCGTCACCTTCAGTTCGGCGCAGATTGCGTCTGTAGGCTCCTCATCAATATGCTTCATCGTAAAAACAGCTTTCCATAATACCGGCAGTTTTAGCAGGCATTTTTTTAAAATCTCTTCAAACTCCCGACTAACGATATGGTCCTTGTCCTCAATACCTATTTCCCTCGGGCCGTATTCCTGTAGCCAATGGCCGGTATCCGGGTCAAAAAACTCATTTTGTTCGCGTTCCGCCGCCGCTGTCTCGGTTGATTTTAATCCTGAAGATCTTTTGCGATAAACATCAATGATCTTATTTTTCAGGATTGCCGTCAACCACGTTCGTTCGGAACTGCGCCCTTCAAAGCTGCCGGTTTTTTGCAGTGCGGCTAAAAACGTTTCCTGTACAAGGTCCCTTGCCTGCTCCTCATCATTAATGCGGGTTACGGCATAGTTGTACAGGTAATCGGCATGGGCGGCAACCCATTGATGAGGATTTAGCAGGTTATTCATTTATAAAAAATTCTAAAGCATTTGGTCAGTATTGATCTTTAGTCGTACTAAATGCGCAATCCTTACAATTAAGGGTGCGGTTAATCGTCTTAATTCGTGATAATTCGTTCTTGTTCGTGATAATTCGTATTGATCAAGTTTGTACAAGTTGATACATTTTGGCGCTGTAAAATAAAAAGATATAATTTTATTGTAAGGTTGATTTGACCTGAACGACTAATCCCGCAAACAACCATAAATTTAAATCATAAAATGATGACACCGGTTAAAATATTTGCAATCACTGCCTGCCTGATCGCAGCGGCACTTGGGTCGACAGCATTCATTAACGTAAAACTGCTGAACAAGGTTAACACCGAAGACAAAGGCTTCGCGGTAGTGGAGTTGTTTACATCCGAAGGCTGCTCCAGCTGCCCCCCGGCCGATCAGCTCGTAGCCAAAATAGAAAAGGAACTAAAAGACAGGCCTGTTTACATACTTGCTTACCATGTGGATTATTGGAACCGCCTGGGTTGGAAAGATGCCTTCAGCAGCGCCGATTACTCGAAACGCCAGCAAGATTACGCGACTTATTTGCATATTCAATCGGTTTATACACCGCAGATCGTGGTGAACGGGCGGATGGAGTTTGTTGGGTCTGAGGAATCGGTACTCCGCAGCGCCATCAGCGGTAACCTGCAGAAGGCACAAGGCGAGCCCTTAAGCCTGAGCGCGATGACCCCCAATAAAAGCCAGGCTGATATTAAATACACCGCAGGCAACGCTGATAAAAACACTGCCCTTTATATTGCAATCCTGCAAAAAAACGCCCAAACCAAAGTTGAGCGCGGTGAAAACGAAGGTCGTACCTTGTCGCATGTACAAATTGTTCGGAAATTGCAGAAGATTGCCCTGAATGGCGACAGCGGCGAAACCAAAATTTCGCTGCCGCCGGGTTTTGACAGCCAAAACTGGGAGATCATCGGTTTTTTGCAAAACACAGGCACGGGCGTGGTCACGGGTGCTGCAAAAGCTTCGTTCGTCGAGTAAGCCGTTATAGTTGCCACCCATCAATTTAATCCGGACCTGCCAACCATTTAACCAATTTTTACGTAACTTCATTCAACTTTTAACGTGCCCCGAATGAAAGTAATAAAGGAGAAACATTCACTTGCTATGCGCTGGTGTCACTGGGTCAACTTCCCGATATTAACCATTATGATATGGAGCGGGATGCTGATCTACTGGGCCAACGATATTTATTCCATCACCATTTTCGGGCATACCTTTGTCCGGTTTTTTCCCGATTGGTTTTATAAAACTTTAGGCATTCCGCAGCGGCTGGCCGAGGGTATGGCTTTTCATTTCCTGTTCATGTGGTTTTTTACGCTGAACGGGATACTGTATGTGGCCTACACCCTGTTCTCGGGTGAGTGGCGCGAACTGGTGCCCCAAAAAAAATCGTTCAAAGAAGCCTGGCTGGTGTTGCTCCACGATCTGCACATCCGCAAAATGGCGCCGCCTCAAAATAAATATAATGCTGCGCAGCGTATTGCTTATACGGCCATCATCATTATGGGGTTTGGTTCGGTTATAACCGGGCTGGCTATTTATAAGCCTGTTCAGTTTTATTATTTAACCTGGCTATGCGGCGGTTATCACCTGGCCCGTATCTTTCATTTTGCCCTCACCATTGGTTATGTTTTATTTTTTGCGATCCATGTGGTACAGGTTTTCCTGGCGGGATGGAACAATTTCAGATCGGTAATATCCGGCTTTGAAGTGGTAAATGAGGAACCTGTTCCGGCAATTCAAACTGTAAGCGAAAATGAAAAATCGGAATAAGAAAGTCAAAAAAGAGCTCACCGTTGAGCAAAAGATAAGCCGGCGGAATTTTCTTTCGTTCGGCGTTTTCACGGTCTTTGCAGCCGGCGCCTACGAAGGATGGCGCTGGTTGTATAAATCGCCGGATGAAGTATCAGGAATAACTGCCGGGGCGCATAAACCACTGCGAAAAGCGCTCAATAAAACCGAAATATTCTTCCGGCGCATCGTTTTCAGCGAAAACCACCTGGTAAAAACTTATCCGAAGGAAATGGCTGCTAAACGTGTAAGAACGAACAGCTATATCGGTATTGAAGGAAATAAAAAATTCGACCCAAAAACATGGACGCTGCAGGTGATCAAAAAAGGCGGCGAAGTACTGCAGGTTACGATGGAAGAGTTAAGAGCCTTGCCAAAAACCGAACTGATCTATGATTTCAAGTGCGTTGAAGGCTGGGACCAGATATCGCATTGGGGCGGCGTGCGTTTCAGCGATTTTGTTAACGCCTATCAACTGGACGAATACGCCAAAATGCAATACGTAGGCATGGAAACGCCCGATAAAAATTATTACGTTGGCATCGATATGCCCAGCGCCATGCACCCACAAACCATACTGGCTTACGAGGTAAATGAAAGGCCGCTGCCCCTGCAAAATGGTGCACCGTTAAGGTTGATCATTCCAACAAAATATGGTATCAAAAACCTGAAACGTATCGGAACGATCACATTCAGCAATACCCGTCCGCATGATTACTGGGCCGAGCAGGGATATGATTATTATTCGGGGTTGTGAGTTTACACGAATTGATTGACACGAATGGACACGAATTTGGGCGAATTTACACTAATTTGATTGGGTGGTTTCGCAGCAATGTTCCGTAAGTTGAAATAACAAAAAGGGCATGATCCTAAAACCATGCCCCTTATATTTACCGGCAAAAACCTTTAACCTTTCGCCTTTAACCTTTCACCTAATAACGGTAATATTCCGGTTTAAACGGCCCATCAACAGTTACGCCGATGTACTCAGCCTGGTCCTGATCTAAAACTTCCAGCTCAACGCCAATTTTAGCCAGGTGCAAACGGGCAACTTTTTCGTCAAGATGTTTAGGCAGGGTATAAACCTGGTTTTCGTATTTATCGCTGTTGTTCCAAAGCTCCAGTTGAGCAAGCGTTTGGTTGGTGAACGAGTTGCTCATCACAAAGCTGGGGTGACCGGTTGCGCAGCCTAAATTTACCAGGCGGCCTTCGGCTAATACAATAACGTCTTTACCGTTAATGGTATACTTATCTACCTGCGGCTTAATTTCAATTTTAGTATCGCCATAGTTGTCATTTAACCAGGCCATGTCTATCTCGTTATCAAAGTGGCCGATGTTACAAACAATAGCCTTATCCTTCAAGGCGCGGAAATGGCTTTCGCGCACAATGTTTTTGTTGCCGGTCGCAGTAACCACGATATCAGCTTCGGTAATGGCTGTTGAAAGTTTTTTCACTTCAAAACCTTCCATAGCTGCCTGTAAGGCACAAATCGGGTCAATCTCTGTCACAATTACCCTAACACCTGCATTGCGTAATGAATCGGCCGAACCTTTGCCCACGTCGCCATAACCACAAACGATTGCCACTTTGCCGGCCATCATTACATCGGTAGCGCGGCGGATAGCATCCACCAGCGATTCGCGGCAGCCATATTTATTGTCAAACTTCGATTTGGTAACCGAATCATTCACGTTTATGGCAGGCATTGGCAGTGTGCCGGCTTTCATGCGCTCATACAAGCGGTGAACGCCGGTAGTAGTTTCTTCAGATAAACCTTTAATACCTGCGATCAGTTCAGGGTATTTATCCAAAACCATATTGGTCAGGTCGCCGCCATCGTCAAGTATCATGTTCAAAGGCTGGCGATCTTCGCCAAAAAATAAGGTTTGCTCAATACACCAGTCAAACTCTTCGGCGTTCATGCCTTTCCAGGCATATACCGAAGTACCATTGGCTGCAACAGCTGCGGCAGCATGGTCCTGGGTTGAAAATATATTACATGACGACCAGGTAACTTCAGCGCCAAGTTCCTTCAATGTCTCAATTAACACAGCCGTTTGAATAGTCATGTGCAGGCACCCTGCAATACGGGCGCCTTTCAGGGCCTTTGACGGACCGTACTCTTTACGCAGGGCCATCAGGCCAGGCATTTCGGCTTCTGCTAATTCGATTTCCTTGCGGCCCCACTGTGCCAGCGAAAAGTCTTTTACCTTATATTTTACGTACGCGGTTTCTGTTGTCGACATAAGCTTCTGTTTTTTGCGCAAAGTTAGATAATTGCCGGATGAAATGCAATGGTAGTTGATTGGGTTGATGAAGTTAGATTAAGTTGAGGACGTGAATGGTGCGATTTCAATTGAATTAGTCG
>Ga0206971_10191_pt1 | contig 21880 bp, 1 predicted proteins | sample Alteio_BWOrgHeat_85_FD_152917 | JGI IMG/M metagenome (GOLD analysis project Ga0206971, IMG submission 152917) | Enriched cells from forest soil in Barre Woods Harvard Forest LTER site, Petersham, Massachusetts, United States -... | ecosystem: Environmental > Terrestrial > Soil > Temperate forest >...
AGGCGCGCCAATACGCTGATCGAGGCAGCGCCCGCGGAGGAACAATAGTAGTTTTAAGTCTTAAGTCGAGAGTCCTGAGTCGAGAGTCTTAAGTCTAGAGTCTAAAGTCTTAAGTCGAGAGTCTAAAGTCTTGAGTCTTAAGTCTATAGTCGAAAGTCAGAAAGGCTCATGATCTACTCTCGACTTTAGACTCAGGACTCTCGACTTTAGACTCAGGACTCAGGACTTTAAACTCAGCACTCAAATCAATACTTCAATACAAAAAATCCAGACTTACGCTTCAATTCGCCCTTAACACGGTATTCCAGCAGATAAAAATAAGTACCGGGAAGCTGCATTTTACCGGTGATGCCGGAGTGCCCGTCGAAAGCACGGTTCACATTGTCGTAGTTTTTCGCCTCAAATATTTTAGTTCCGTCGCGGCTCATTAGTACCAGGTGGTTATCCGGGAAATCAGCGATGTGGTCAATCTCCAAAACGTCATTCACACCGTCGCCGTTGGGTGATACCGCCTGTTTTACAACCGGCCCGGGTTGTAAGCTGATATCGGGTTGATCGCCATTTACCGAAATCGTTTGTGTCCCCGGGAATCCGTCAGCGCTGCCTGCCGCCTTTATGGTAAGCGTTCCGGACGCATAGGTGATAGTATAATTAGGCGATGCTGCTCCGCTCGCGGTTATCGGGTAACTGCCGGCCGGCGAAGTTGCCGTGGCTGTAGTGGCAATTGCGGGCTGGGTGGTTAATACCGCACTGGTTTCGCCATTTACAAAACCGGTATAAGTTGCCGTAAGCACCGGTATGGCCGACCCGTAAGTAATGGTCTGGCTGACGGCCCTTATCGTTAGCGGGGCTTTGTTAACCGTCAGCGTTTCGGGCACCGCTGTTGCCGCGGTATAATCGGTATTGCCTGCCTGGCTGGCGGTGATCACCGTTGTGCCTGCGCCCACTATATGGATGCCGCCGCTCACGATGGTTGCTACTGCGGTGTTTGAACTGGCATAGCTTACCGCGAGTTTTGAGCTGGCTGTGGCGGTTAAGGCATAGTTTACCGCGCCGTAAGTTTTAGCTGCTAACGTGGTAAATGTTATGGTTTGCGCCGCCGGGTTGATTACCACGGTCCGGCTCACGGGCGAGGCTGCCTGGTAATCCACGTTGCCTGCCTGGTTGGCGGTGATAGTTGCCGTCCCCACCCCTCTTATCAGCAGGTTAACACCACTTACTTTGATGATGGTGGTATCTGAGCTAGTATACGCTATCGGAAGGCCTGAACTGGCTGTTGCCGATGGAACGATTGCAGCTCCGCCATAATTTGCGGACGACAGCGCCGGGAATGTAATGCTTTGCGATGCCTTGCCAATGGTCAATGTTCCGGCTGTATACGTAATGGCATAGTTGGCCGCCGCTGCCCCGCTGGCTGTTACCGGGTAGCCGCCCGCCGGCGAAGTTGCCGTCGCTGTGGTGGTGATAGCCGGCTGGGTGGCCAGTACTGCGCTGGTTTCGCCGTTTACAAAACCGGTATAGGTTACGCCCAAAACAGGTATTGCCGAGCCGTATATAATGGTTTGGCTGTTGGCTTTTATGTTTAAAGGCGCCTTATTAATCGTTAATGTTTCGGCTACAGCTGTTGCCGCCGTATAATCGGTATTACCTGCCTGGCTGGCCGTAATCACCGATGTGCCGGCTCCAACCAGGTGAATATTTCCGTTCACGATAGTCGCTACCGCCGTGTTTGAACTAACGTAGCTTACAGCAAGTTTTGAACTCGAAGTTCCCGTCAGGGCATAATTTGCCGCGCCGTAAATTTTAGCCGGTAATACTGCAAAAGTGATGGTTTGTGCTGCCGGGCTGATCACCAGCGTTTGGCTCACCGGCGCGGCCGGGTTGTACTGCGCACTCCCCGCCTGGTTGGCAGTGATAGTTACCGTGCCTGCCGATACGATATGTACTGTTGTCCCGCTTATTTTGGCTACTGTCGTATCCGAGCTAATATAACTTACCGCGAGTTTTGAGCTTGCTGTCGCCGTTAGCGCAAAGTCCACGGCGCCATAGGTTTTGGCTGGCAAAGCCGCAAATGTTATGGTTTGATTTCCTTTGCCCACGGTTAATGCCTGGCTTACGGGAGGTGCTGCCTGGTAATCCACATTGCCTGCCTGGTTGGCGGTGATGGTTGCCGTGCCCACCCCTCGTACCAGCAGGTTTGTGCCGCTAACCTTGATGATGGTGGTATCTGAGCTGGTATACACTATCGGCAGGCCAGAACTGGCAGTCGCCGACGGAACAATAGGCGCGCCCCCGTAATTCGCCGGCGGTAATGTCGGAAAATTGATGCTTTGCGATGCCTTGCCAATGGTCAATGTTCCGGCGGTATAAGTAATGGCATAATTAGCCGCTGCTGCCCCGCTGGCCGTTATTGGGTAGCCACCTACCGGCGAAGTTGCCGTCGCTGTGGTGGTGATAGCCGGCTGGGTGGTTAGCACAGCACTGATTTCGCCGTTTACAAAACCGGTATAGGTTACGCTCAGCGTGGGTATGGCCGAGCCATAGGTTATCGTTTGGCTGTTGGCTTTTATGTTTAATGGCGCTTTGTTAACCGTTAGTGTTTCCGATACAGCTGTTGCCGCCGTGTAATCGGTATTACCCGGCTGGCTGGCCGTGATCACCGATGTGCCGGCTCCAACCAGGTGAATATTTCCGTTCACAATGGTCGCTACAGCCGTGTTTGAACTAACGTAGCTTACAGCAAGTTTTGAACTCGAAATTCCCGTCAGCGCATAATTTGCCGCGCCGTAAATTTTAGCCGTTATTGCTGCAAAAGTAATTGTCTGTGCTGCCGGGCTGATCACCAGCGTTTGGCTCACCGGCGCGGCCGGGCTGTACTGCGCACTCCCCGCCTGGTTAGCTGTGATAGTTACCGTGCCTGCCGATACGATATGCACCTCCGCGCCGCTTATTTTGGCTATCGCGGTATCCGAGCTAATATAACTTACCGCGAGTTTTGAGCTTGCTGTTGCCGATAACCCAAAGTCCACGGCGCCGTAGGTTTTGGCCGGCAGCGCAGCAAATGTTATGGTTTGATTCCCTTTGCCCACGGTTAATGCCTGGCTTACGGGTGAGGCTGCCTGGTAATCCACATTGCCTGCCTGGCCGGCGGTGATGGTTGCCGTGCCCACCCCTCTTATCAACAAGTTTGTACCGCTTACTTTGATGATGGTGGTATCTGAGCTGGTATACACTATCGGCAGGCCAGAACTGGCAGTCGCCGACGGAACGATTGCAGCCCCGCCATACATTGCCGGCTGCAGCGTGGCAAAGGTGATGGTTTGCGATGCCTTGCCAATGGTCAATGTTCCGGCGGTATAGGTAATGGCATAGTTAGCCGCTGCTGCACCGCTGGCCGTTATTGGGTAGCCACCTACGGGCGAAGTTGTCAGAGCGGTGGTGGTAATGGCCGGCTGGGTGGTCAGTACTGCACTGGTTTCGCCGTTTACAAAACCGGTATAGGTTACTGTTAGCGTGGGTATAGCCGCGCCGTAGCTGATCGCCTGGCTGTTCGCCTTTATATTCAAAGGGGCTTTGTTAATCGTCAGCGTCTCCGGTACAGCCGTTGCCGCCGTATAATCGGTATTGCCCGGCTGGCTGGCCGTGATCACCGAACTTCCTGCCCCGACAATATGAAGGTTTCCATTCACTATTGTCGCCACGGCGGTATTGGAGCTGGAATAGCTTACTGCCAATTTTGAGGTTGTTGTTGCGGCCAGCGCGAAATCTGCGATGCCATAGGTTTTAGCCGTTATTGCTGCAAAAGTAATTGTCTGTGCTGCCGGGTTTATCACCAATTGCTGGCTTACGGCCGGGGCTGCGTTATAATTTGCTCCTGAGCTTTGCGATGCGGTGATCGTAGTAGTGCCTGCACCCGTAATATGGATATTCCCATTTACAATAGTCGCTACTGTTGTATCGCTGCTTGTATAAACTATCGGAATCGTGGTGTTCGTGCTTTTCGCTCCCGGGGCGAAATCAATAGCGCCATAAGTTTTTGAAGTGATCGCATTAAAAGTGATCGTTTGATTCTCGGCTATTACAGATAGACTTTGAGAAACACTTGAAGCTGCCGAATACAATGAATCAGCGCCTTGAGAGGCGGTTATGTTAGTCGTTCCGGCGCCGGTAATGTGGATTTTCCCGTTAACAATAGTCGCTACGCCTGTGTTACTGCTGGTATAAGTAATGGGTATCGTATTATCGGTACTTGTTGCGCCAGGGGCAAAATCGGCCGAGCCATAAATTACCGGATTAAAAGGCGGAAAGGTTATGGTTTGATTGTTTTGCGTAGCAATGTTAACAATGGTTGTATCCATCCCCGCGTCGTTGTAGGCGTCAACCCGGTAATTTTTTGCCTGGACAGCTGCTGTCGGCGTCCCGCTTATGATGCCGGTATTGCTGTCAAAATTTAGGCCGGCCGGCAAAGGCCCTTCTATATTATAGCCGGAAGGGCCTGCTTCCCTGATCATATTATTCCCATAATCGGCGAAATAAACATTACCCGACGCATCTGAAGTCATACCCTCCGCAAAGTTTAACAGCGTTGAGCCTGATGACCGGCCATTTTGAAATCCTGCGTAAAACGTACTTCCGGCCACGATAGATAAGGCGCCATTTGAAGCGATTTTCCTGATCACATCACCGTCTGAAATAAACAAACTACCGTAGACATCGAAAGTCAACCCGACCGGCACTGAAAAGAATACGGCCGGTACCGGGCCATAGGCCACTCCGTTTCCGGCTATAGTAGTTACCACGCCGGTTGAAGTGATTTTCCTGATCAGCCGGTTGCCCTGGTCGGCTACATAAATGTTGCCGTAAGGGTCAACTGCAAGACCCTCCGGACTATTGAATCTTGCAGCCGCGCCGGCGCCATCGGTTGAGCCCGATGTGGTGGCGCCCGCAAAAGTTGAAACTGTGCCCATAGGATTGATCTTCCTGATCGCATTATTTCCCTGGTCAGCCACGTATAAATTGCCGGGCTTATCGAAAGCCAGTGCTACCGGTAATTTAAAACGGGCTGTACCGGCGGCGCCGCCAACAAGGCCTGCCACCCCTGTTCCGGCATACGTCGAAACAACGCCTGCGGGCGTAATCTCCCTTATCACGTTGTTTCCCTGGTCGGCCACGTAAATATTGCCGCTGGCATCAATCGCCAGGCCTGCAGGGCCCGAAAAACTGGCAGACGCGCCGGTGCCGTTAACAAAACCTGCGGTCCCGCTCCCCGCCAATGTCGAGACGTTACCGCTGGTGTTAATTTCCCTTATTACATTGTTCCGGGAATCAGAAACATAAATATTGCCTTGTTTATCCGCAACTACCCAGGTTGGCCCGTTAAACTGGGCGTTTGCAGCAGCCCCATCCGTATACCCGGCCGCTAACGTTCCGGCATAGGTACCAACCAGGTTATCAAAGCTGACAGCGCCGCCGGTATTACCAGGCGTTAAAGGCGAAATTAAATTGCCTACCGTATAATTCTGAGGCGTAGTATAAGTAATATTTGGCAACGGAAGATATACCGACAGGTTGATGGTTCCGGTACTGCTGCCGCCATTGCAATAAGCTGCATAATTGTAATTGGCAGCCGGTGTTACCACTGTGGGCGTGCCGCTAATCGTTCCGGTGGCGGGGTCAAAAGCCAAACCCTGCGGCAATGCCGGATTGATGGCGTAACTTACCGTATTGTTTGAAAGCGCTGTGGTGGAAAGTTCGTTGGAATTAGCGTTGATGGTGTACAAATAATTCCCCGATGGATCTATAGCAATAGAAAATGACTGACCCAGGTTACTCACAGTGGTTACAGGCCCGCCAGGCGCGACTTTCCTGATCTCGAAACCATCAGAAAGATAAAAATTCCCTGAATTATCTATCGCTATACCATAGGTATTATTAGCATAATAATTTTGGAAGGATGCTTGCAGGGTAGTTACTAAACCTTGCTGGGTAACTTCCCTGATATTTATTGCCGTATTATTGGGGGTTTCATCCGCCACGTATAAATTGCCGGCATGGTCTATTGTTATAGCGGCAATACCAGTAAATGAAGCAGCTGTTCCGGCCCCGTCCGTCTGCTGGTAGATATTACTATAATTCCCGGCAATTGTAATAATGCTGCCGGACGGTGTTGCCTCCTTCACTGTATTACGATCTGTAAAATAAATATTCCCCGCGGCGTCGGCTGCAAATGCATTGGTCGTAATCCCGTTCAAATAGGTAGTCACTACGCCGGCAGGCGTAATTTTTCTCACATCGGTATTTCCATTGAGGTCGGTGTTCTCCACATATACATTGCCCGAAGCATCGGCAGTAATAAGTCCCGGGTAAGCAAATAAAAAGCTTGCGCCGGCGCCGGTTCCATCAGTGCCGCCCATGAAATTGCTGCCTGCCAATGTGCTTACCGTGCCCGAAGGGGTTATTTTTCGCACTCTCCAGTTTCCTTCGTCAATAGCATAAATATTTCCCGTCGCATCGGTACACACCGCTTGCAGCTGGTTAAAAGATGCTGCCACCCCCGTGCCGTCGGCAGATCCGGCTACGCCGCTCCCGGCAAATAGGGTATTTTGTCCGTAAACCGATGGCACGACGGCGCCGCCTGTGTTAACCGGAACAACCGGGTTAATGGCATCACCAACCGGGTAAGTTAGCGTGGCCGGATAACTAAATACCGCAATTGGATTTACGATGCTGATGGTTAGTTGAAAAGTGCTGCTGCCGCCGCTGTTGGTTGCGGTAATAGTATAGGCGACAGGAATTGATTGCGCCGCGGGCGTACCGCTTATGATGCCTGTATTGCTATCAAAACTTAAACCGGCAGGTAAGGCCGGACTGATCGAATAACCAGATGTTTGTACTACGCCACCGGTATTAACCGGCATTAACGAAGCAATGACCGCCCCGGTAGTAAATGAAGAAGAGCCGGCGTAACTGATATTTGGCGGCTTAACCGTGGATGTGACCGTGATGTTTACTTTCGCGGTTCCGGCGGCGCAGGTATTGTACGCGGCAACGGTATAGCTCGTCGCCGGGCTAACCTGTGTTGGTGTGCCGCTGATTACGCCGGTCGTACTGTTAAAGCCCAGGCCGGCCGGCAGCGCCGGGCTAATGGTGAACCCGGGTAAACTTGTTTCATTAATGCTCGCCTGGTTAACCACTCCGAAAATATTGCCCAGGCCGTCGGCCATTATAGCCTGGTATTGCCCGTTGACCGTCGGCGCATAATTTTGTATTACGGTAGACACAATGCCTCCCGGCGCAATTTTCCGTAATGAGCCCCCGTCCACTACATACAGGTTACCGAAACTATCCGCGGCAATCAGGTAAGGATAATCGAAAGTGGCTGCTTTGCCGGTACCATCGACAACCGGGTATGAGCCTGCGCCGCCCGCGATAGTAGTCACCACGCCGGCCGGGGTTATCATTCTGACGGCTGTGAAATCGCCGGTGTCCTCGGTGACATAAACATTCCCGCTTTTATCAACTGTTAAGGCACTTATATTATTGAAGCTTGCGGCAGATCCGGTGCCGTCAATACTATTGTACACATCACTTCCCGCTAAAACGCTCAAAGCCCCTGCCGCCGTTAGTTTATAGATTTTAGTGCCGGCGCCGATGTACACATTCCCTTTAGCATCTGCGGCGAAAGTTTGCGTGTTTTGAAAACCTGTAATATTATTGCTTATTACAGTTGTCACCCCCGAAGCGGTAATTTTTTTTACGCCGTAAGGATAGGAATCTCCAAAAAGAAGATAAACATTTCCCGCAGAATCAGCCGCCATAGCGCCTATATAGCTTACACTGCCGAGTAAGCTGTTCGAAGCAAAAATAGTTGTCGTTCCGGCTGGGGTGATTTTTTTTATTTCCGTCTGCCCGGATAAAAGTCCATCCATCACGTAAATATTCCCGGCTGCATCCATAGCGGCATTGTTGGGCGTATTTAATAAACCACCGCCAATAAATGTATTGATTTCACCGTATAGTGAAGCAGGAATAGTTCCGCCTGTATTTGTCGGTTGCAAAGGGCTGATAGCCGTGCCGGTTGGGTAACTGTGGGGAGTGGTGAAGCTGATTTTTGGAGCCGCCAATGCAGATACTGTTATGGTTAAGCTGGCCGTATTGCTGCCGCCGGCGGTATTGTTAGCGGTAATTTTATACACTGCGGCTGCTGCTGATCTTGCCGGCGTACCGCTGATAACACCCGTGGCTCCGTTAAAAGATAAACCCGCCGATAACGGTGTATTGATGAAATAACCATTTATAACAAGTTTTCGTACCTGGTTAGTGCCGGAGTCGCCGACGTATAAAGTACCTGCTGCATCCGTTGCGATACCGAAAGGCGCCGTAAATGTTGCCGAGCTGCCTGCGCCATTGGCTGAACCGATTGCGCCTGTGCCCGCAATGGTAGATACTACGCCGGCGGGACTTACCATCCTGATGCGGTTATTGCCATTATCGGCAACATATACGTTGCCGGAGACATCAACCGCCAGCCCAGTGATGTTATTAAAACTTGCCGCCGTGCCCGTGCCATCGGCCGAACCGGGACTTGTACCGCCGGCCAGGGTTGTGGTGCTATTATAAACGGACGGTGCAATTTTTAAAATTGACGTAGGTGTGCCAACATACAAATTTTCGAAAACGTCAACCGCAATGCCGGTTATATAGTTATTGGAAGAAGATGCCACGGCTGTTATTAGTTGTGCCGAAAAGTTAACCTGGTAAACGACTCCTGCGGAAGCTATATAAATGTTGTTGCCCAACTTATCAACGGCTATCGCACTTAAACTGCCAAGAATGGCTGAAAGCGATACCCCGATGCCATTAGTATTGTAACTACTAAAATTCAGGGTTGAAACTACGCCGGCAAGCGTGACTTTACGAATGGCACTGTTACCCGCATCCGCCACATATATATTCCCCGAACCGTCTATTGCAATCCCGGTTACGAAGCCAAATGCAGCGGCTGCACCTGTGCCATCTGTAAAACCCGCCGTTCCGCTGCCCGCAAAGGTGGATAAGGCGCCGGTTGTGCTAATTTTTTTTATTAAATAGTTAGCTCCGCCAGCCACGTATATGTTTCCGGAAGCATCTACGGCAGTGGTATAGTTGCCGGTATTATTAAGCGGAGCGCCACCTGTCGGAAAAGTATTAAATACAATGGTTTGTCCGTATTGGGCAGCGTTGACCGCCAACCCGGTTGACGTTGGAGACAGTGTTGGTATGGCCGTACCGACGGTGTAAGTTTGCGGTGTTGCATAACCGGCGCCCGGTGAAGCGGGTACAGATGCTACCGTCAGCGTTTGACTAACCGAGGCAGGCAAGTAGTCGGCATTTCCAGCCTGCGAAGCCGTAATTGTTGTACTGCCCGCCGCTATAATTTGGATGTTACTGCCAACAATTGCAGCTACAGCGGTATTGCTGCTAACATAGGCAACGCCCAGGCCGGAACTCGAAGTGGCAAACGGGCTAAAATTTGCATTGCCGACATATTTTGTTCCGATGGGATTGAAGGTAATGGTTTGCTGGCCTTTTGTTACCGTTAGAGTTTGGCTGACGGCGGTTGCAGGATTATAATTTGCGTTACCCGCCTGATTGGCCGTTATGGTTGTTGTGCCGGGTCCGACAATATGAATTTTATTATTTACAATTTGTGCAACGGCCGGGTTGCTGCTGGTATAAACTATAGGTACCGTTGTGTTGTTGCTGCTGGCGCCGGGATCAAAATCTGCAACGCCCACCCCTTTTGTCTGGATGGCCGGGAAAGTTATGGTTTGGGTCATTAACTGCACTACGGTCAGCGTTTGCGAAACCGTGTCGGGCAAATAATCGCCATTACCCGCCTGGTAGGCGGTGATAACACTTGTGCCCACGCCAACGATGTGGATTTTTCCGTTAACGATCGTGGCGACCGAAGGACTGGCGCTTGCGTATGTAACCGGCAAGCCTGAATCGGACGTTGCCCCAGGGTCAAAATCCGGCGAAAGGGTATTTTCAACAGGTAGCGTAAAGGCCAGGTTTTGGGCTAATTTTACCAGTCTTATCCGCATCAACTGCTCCGGGTTATTGCCATAGGGGCTCCAGTAATACGCGAAACCGTCATTTATGGTGAAATAGTCGGCATTATCGGCAACTTTAACGGTACCGGCTGCTGTGCCGTCGCTTCGCCACAATGAGGGCGCAATATCGTAACCACCGGTCGGGCTGTCCGTCGAGGAGTCGGCTGCCGTAAAATACATGTAATTGTTATACACCACGCCCATATTCGGAAGACTGCTGTTAGCGGTCGTTCCGTAGGTAGGGTCAATGTAAGTTCCGGGGAAAATATCCTTTACCATTTGGGTGCCGGCAGTCGTACCATCGGTTACCCAAAACTCCGAGCCGGTGGCCGCATTATTTCCCACCCCATACAGTTTGTTGTTATACGGCAAACAAGCCCTTTGAAAGCGCGAACTACCGGTCCAAACCATTCCTGAAAGCGGGATGCTCGATGAACTTTGGATACCGTTGTTCACACCGTCATAAAACCCCGTTGTGCCAACGTAAAGTAGGTTTTGGTACTGCACAAATGGCGCGTTGGGTGGAATTTCCGCGACTTCCGTTATAACTGACCCCGTTCCGGCCTTGGGCACTAAAGTGAACAAATAGTCAAAATTTCCGCCGTTTGACTGATAGGTATTGAATATTACTTTTCCGTTAAAAATAACCGGCATATAAGTCCCTTCATTACCACTTGATAAATAAATCTGGTTGCTGGTACCCAAAAGCCTTGTACCGGCGCTTGTTCCGTCACTTTCAAAAAAACCTGTAATCTCGTCGCCGCCGGTGCCAACGTTGTTCTGTAACTGCGCCAGAAAGTATTCTTTGCCGTTAAAAGTAACAAACTGGTCCGTTAAAGCGCCAAAGCTGTAGGCAGTTTGACCAGGGTAAGCCGAACTCAACTGAGTAGTGCTTCCGTCTGCTGGGTTATATACATAAACTCCGGTGGTGGTTCTTAAAAATAACTGCGACGGGCCGATGTAAATAGATTGGGTACCCGCAAGACCGATCCCGGCAAGTGTATTAAGTTGTGACACCGTATTACTGGCCTGGGAAATTTCGAATAGTCCCAGCCCGGTTGAAAAATATACATCGCCATTGAAAACAGTAAAATTCACCGGTTCGCCAATGTTGCCAGTTGATATTTGTACCGCAGTGGTGCTGCTATTATCGGTAGCAAAAACCGCCCACGAAGGCGAGGAGACTTGTTTTGCAACAAAATAAATTTCGCCATTATTAGTGATCTCAGCAACGGGCATTGTGTAGTTGGCATCGGAGTGTATAACTGTTTGCCCGTAACTTCTGTTAATGCCGGCAACAGCTAAACATATAAAAAACGCAAGATTGATGACGCGTAATATTCTCCAATTAAATAATAAAAATGATGCTAAATAATTTTTATACGATCTTATTGACGACGAGTAATTGTTTCCCATATATTACCAGTTTGTAGAATTTTTTCTCTGTTTGTTTACTTTAATGTCTGATTGTACGACATGTCACTGTTTGGCTGTACAACCTGTTCACAAATCGCACCATGATCTATCTTTAGCGGTGAAAATATTTATTATCACCAGCTCAAAAAAAGCGGCTCAACTTTTTTCGTGCTTGATTGATTAAAAAAACAAACCCGGTCAATGATCGGGCAGTTTTTATCCAAGTCTTAAAATTTATAGTTTATCCCGGGCGAACTAATAAAATGCCCGGGATAAACTAACCTTACCAATTATTACAGTTTTCGTTAATACTTCAATATAAAAAATCCGGATTTGCGCTTCAATTCGCCTTTAACATGGTACTCCAATAAGTAGAAGTAAGTGCCCGGCAACTGCATTTTGCCGGTGATGCTGGAGTGCCCGTCGAAAGCGTGGTTCACATTGTCATAATGTTCGGCCTCAAATATTTTGGTGCCATCGCGGCTCATCAGCACCAGGTGATTGTCGGGGAAGTTGCCAATATGGTCAATCTCCAAAACATCATTTATGCCGTCGCCGTTAGGTGACACTGCAGCTTTTATCGCCGGTTCATCGCCTAACTCCAGGCCCGGCTGTTCGTCCGGCGCTGTTACGCCCGTTTGCGTAACCTGGCCATTTGTATTGGCCCCGGTAACGATGAGCTTGCCAGGTGTATAAGCGATCTCATAATTCGGCGCAACCGCACCGCTGGCTTTTATGACATATTCCCCGGCGCCCGAAGCAGGGCTTGCCTCGGTAGCAATCGTCGGCTTCACGGTCAGCACATCTTCGGTTTCCCCGTTTACAAACCCGGTGTAGTTAACCGTTAAATTCGGATTTGCAGTTCCCGCCTTTTTAAACTGGTCATTGGTGACGATGGTCAGCGGCGCAGGTTTTACGGTAAACGTTTGCGTTATTGTCGAATCATTTACCCGCATGGAAATTTCTGAAGTACCCACCCCGGTGATATGGATCTTGCCGGATACGATAGTGGCCACTGCATGGTTGCTGCTGCCGACAGGCACTGAACCGGTTGCCGTATTGCCCACGCTGAAATCAGGCGCCCCGTAAGTTTTGGCAGCAATATGATTGCTCGAAGAGGTTACCGCAATGTTAACCGTTGTGGTAGCCGTACCGCCGCTGTTGTAAGCGGTAATCGTATAGGTAGTGGCCGCGCTGGTTACCGTCGGCTTCCCGCTGATGACACCTGTGTTGGCGTTCATCGTCAAGCCAGCCGGAAGGGCCGGGCTGATGGTATAGCCCGTGGTGCCAATCTTGCGGATCATGTTGTTATTGGCATCAAGAATATATTGGTTGCCTGCAGCATCAATGGCGATGCTTTGTGGGCCGCTAAACATAGACGTTGCCGGCGTCGCATTATTCAGACCGGAAACACCTGTACCGGCGGTCGTCGTTACAACCCCCGCCGGGGTAATTTTACGAATAAGGTTATGATAACCATCCGTCATGTATAAATTCCCTGATGCGTCAATGGTTAGTCCATCATTCAAGCTTAAATTTCCGTCGATATTGGCGTTTGCAAATGTACTAATTACTCCTGCCTGGGTTATTTTTACAATAACGGTGGAACCTAAACCATTGATTCCATATAAGTTTCCAGCCTGATCGATGGTTAGTGCCGAAATAAAATCAAGCAAATTCAACGTTTGGTCGACAGCTATGGTTGTGACCACGCCGGCCGGGCTTATTTTGTCAATAAGATGCTGATTGCTGCAAGCTATATAAATGTTGCCTGCAGGATCGCATGTGAGCCCGACTAATCCCCCATAAGGCACGGTCGCAAGCGTGGTAACGACACCCGCCGGAGTGATTTTACGTAACAAAGTGTAGTCAGATACATATACGTTACCCTGCAAATCGACCGTGATACCATTGAGGTAGTCAAAACTTGCCGCGGTACCGGTGCCGTTTACCTGGCCCTGCACTCCACTGCCAGCAAGTGTTGTGACAACTCCTGCCGGCGTAATTTTACGTACAAGATAGTTAGCGGCGTCTATCACATACAGATTTCCACTATTATCGGTAGCTACGCCACTATAATAAGAATTAAAATTAAATGTCGCAGCTGTTCCTGTCCCATTTGCGGAGCCATAGGCCCCGCTGCCGGCAAATGTGCTTACCGCCTGTGCCGCAGTGCCGGGCACAGCGCCACCCGTATTTGTCGGCGTCAATGGAGTTATGGTGGTGCTGATTGGATAAGACTGCGGACCTGCGTAAACAATAACAGGCGCTTTAACTGTAGCCGAATTTACAGTAATGGTCAAACTTGCGGTACTGCTGCCGGCTGTATTGTAAGCAGTGATACTGTAAGCGGTTGCAGGAATAATTACTTTCGCGGTGCCGCTGATTATACCGGTGGTTCCATCGAAGGCCAACCCGGGAATTGCGGGGGTGACTGCGTAGCCGGTGAGATTTATCTTTCGGATCAGGTTATTGTTGCCGTCAGCGACATACATATTGCCAAAGCCGTCAATCGTCAGACCATAAGGGCCGTTGAAGCTTGCGCCCGTACCGGTGCCGTTAGCCGATCCGCTTACATAAAGAGTACCGGCAAGCACCGTTACAGCCCCTGCAGGACTGATTTTACTGATAAGACTATTTGGGCCGTCTGTTACATATACGTTGCCCGACAAATCGGTTGCAACACCGGCCAATCCGTTAAACATTACAGTGGTTGCCTGGCCGTTGCCCAGGATGGAGCCGCCACCTGCATAAGTACTTACAACACCGGCGGAAGTTATCTTTCTCACGAGGCCTCCTCCATCTGCTACATAAACATTGCCATTTGCATCGGTTGTCAATTTGTAAGGGGTGATAAAACTTGCCCCTGCTCCTGTACCGTTCATCGAGCCCGAGGTTCCGCTGCCGGCAAACGTAGTTACCACACCGGCAGGCGTTATCTTTCTGATCAGGTAGTTACCTTCATCCGCAACATAAACATTCCCCGATTTGTCTGTCGCTACGCCGGTTGGCCGTTTAAAGCTTGCGGCAGTACCTGTTCCATTAGCTGATCCGGCTGCCCCGCTTCCGGCAAAGGTGGTTACCACACCAGCCGGGCTAATCTTTCTAATTAAATTGTTGCCCGAATCGGCCACGTAAATATTTCCGGAAGCATCGGTAGTCACATCTGTAATTAGGTTGAAACTTGCAGCCGTCCCGGTACCGTTTACCGCGCCCGGAGCGCCGCTCCCCGCAAATGTGGAAACCAGGCCGCCCGGCGTTATTTTACGAACCAAATAATTTCCATAGTCAGCCACATATATATTGCCGGCAGCGTCAGTCGCAACGGCATTGGGCAAACTAACGCTGGCGTTTATACCGGTGCCATTGGTCGATCCGGCCGTACCGCTTCCCGCAAATGTGCTCACCTGTGCATAAATAGCAGCAGGCACCGCACCACCTGTGTTTGTTGGCGTAAGGCTGCCGATTGCTGTACCGGCCACATAAGTTTGCGGGCCGGCGTAGCTTATAGCAGGCGCCTGGGTAGCTACCGGATTGTCAATGGATATATTCAAATTGGCTGTGCTGATCCCTTCGTAATTTTCAGCAGTTATGGTATAGGTATTGGCAGGGCTTATAACATTTGGAGTCCCGCTGATGATGCCGGTTGTGCCGTCAAAAGCTAACCCGGCGGGCAAAGCTGTCGAAAGTCCGTAGCCGATGAGGCTGACTTTACGGACCTGGTACCCGTCATTAACGTACAAGTTTCCTGAACCATCAACAGCGACTCCCGCAGGATTTTGAAAGCTTGCCTGGTTACCAATTCCGTTTACCACAGCGTATGTATTATTTCCGGCAATGGTAACTATACTTCCATTGGGACTAACTCTTTGTATTAACGAAGCGGAGGATACATACAGGTATCCAAAACGGTCAGCGGTAAGGCCATTGATATTTGGACCCTGCCCGTTGGTAAATGTGGTCACAACGCCGGCAGGGGTTATTTTACGAAGACTTCCGCTATTGTTAGGCTCGTTCACATACAAATTTCCGGCGCCATCTGCAGCTAAATATAATGGCGTCGCAAAGCTGGCAGCGGTGCCAGTGCCGTTAACATCAGCATACGCACCGCTTCCGGCAAAGGTGGTCACAACTCCCGACGGAGTGATTTTGCGGATCGTATTGTTACTCTCGTCAGACACGTATACATTGGAGCTGGCATCAAGTGCTATGCCGTAAAGATACCCAAAGCTGGCTGCTGTTCCGGTACCGTTAACATTGCCATAAGTCCCTCCTGCCAAAGTACTTACCACTCCGGCCGGGGAAATAATACGGACCATAAAATTATATTCGTCAGTAACATATAGATTGCCGGCTGGGTCTATTGCAATGGCCACGATGTTATTAAAGCTGGCAGCTGTTCCGGTACCATTAGCTGAACCGGCAGCTCCGCTGCCAGCCAAAGTGGTTACCACGCCACTCGGCGTTATTTTACGAATATCATACTCTTCGGCTACGTATACGTTGCCAAGCGCATCCGTTACCATGGCTCTTACAGGACCGAAACTGGCTGCAGCGCCCGTTCCGTTCCCGGTGCCATAATTTGAACTTCCTGCAAAGGAAGTCACTGTTGCATAACTCTGCGCGGGCACCGCACCACCTGAATTCGACGGTGATAACGATGCAATAGCGGTACCGGCAGTATAAGCCTGCGGACCCGCATAAGCGATATTCGGCGCGCTTCCTGATGGCAGCGTACCGCCAATCTTCCTGATGGCGCCATTGCCATTATCGCCCACGTATAAATAGCCGTTGCTGTCGATGATCAGGTCCGTCAAAAAGCCCATTTCCGCTAATATGGCAGAGCCGCCGTCGCCGGTGTAGCCATCGACGCCGGTACCTGCATAGGTGCTGATCTTTTGTGTAGTTGCATCAATTTTGCGAATGGTGTAAGTTGGCTGGTCGGCAATGTACACATTACCGGCAGCATCAACCACTATGGCCATAGGATCTTCAAATTGGGCGGAGGTAGCCGGGCCGCCGTCGCCGGAGTTGCCGTAAGTACCATTTCCGCCGATGACCGACAAGGTACTGGTTGATAAATTATACTTATTTATCGTTGATTTTTCTTCATCACCAAAATACATTATACCGTTTTGGTCGAACACCATTCTTTCAACGCTTACCCCGGTTAATACGACCGAGAGGTTTTGCGTAGCAGCGTCTATTTTTACGATCCTGGCATTAAATACATCGGCGATATATATATTATTACCGGCGTCAAAAATGATGCCGCCCGGAGATGATAATTGTGCGGAAGTAGCCGGGCCGCCAATGCCGGCGCTGCCGCTAACCCCGGTACCAGCAATCGTTGTGATATTATGCGTCGTGGCATCTACTTTCCTGACGCGGTTATTACCGGCGTCGCCGATGTAAACATTGCCAGCTGCATCCACGCCGAGCCCGGGCAGCGCCGAAGAAAGGTTAAGTTGTGCGCTTGTGGCCGGGCCGCCGTCGCCAGAGTAACCCGCAACGCCGGTACCCGCATACACGGTGACCGCCTGGGTAACCGCATCAACCCTGTACACTACGTTATCACTCAGAGATGCTACGTAAAGATTGCCCGATGCGTCTCTTACCGTGCCGTAAGGATCATTTACGCGGCCTACGGTATAGATATTAGGTACAGTTGCAGGGTTTACTGAATTTACCACGCCGATGGTTACGCTGGCCGATGAGGCGCCGCTGCTATTGGCAGCCGTAACGGTGTAAGAGGTAGGGCCAGCCACTACTGTAGGTGTGCCGCTGATGACCCCGGTTGTTGCGTTGAAGTTCAACCCCGAAGGAAGCGGCGCACTGATATTATACCCGGTAGTACCTATTTTCATTACGATATTGTTGCTCGAGTCAGTAACATAGAGAATGCCCGAACCGTTTGTCGCCACGCCGGCAACCTGGCCGAAAGTGCCTGTTATGTTTGCAAGCTCACTGCTGGCTAATACAGTTACGACACCCGAGGGACTTATTACCCTGATCTCGTCGTTACCCTGATCAGTTACATATACGTTCTGTCCGTTGTCAACGGCAACGCCTTGCGGAGAACTGAAACTTGCGAGCGTGCCTGTGCCGTTTGCGTACCCGACCGACCCACTGCCCGCAAATGTTGACACGAAGCCACCGGATATTGCCCGGATCAGGTTATTTTGGCTATCCGCAACATAAATAATGCCCGACGGACTTATAGCAATACCGTTTGGTGAATTAAAGCTTGACCCCAACGCCGAACCATTCGCCGCCCCGACGCTGCCATTTCCTGCAAGCGTGGTTACCGTTCCTGACGGTGTTATTTGACGAATGAGATTATTGCCTGAATCAGCCACATATACATTGCCGGCATCGTCTACAGCAATGCCACTGGGGAAATTAAAACTGGCTGCGACGCCAACGCCGTTGGCCGACCCAACCGCTCCGCTCCCGGCAAGTGTTGTTACTACACCCGCCGGACTAATTTTTCTGATCAAATTATTTTGCGAATCAGCTACATAAATGTTTCCGGCCACGTCCACAGCAACTCCTTTGGGGTAATAAAAGCTTGCCGCTGTACCCGTGCCATTTACCGAACCATTGGCGCCGCTACCGGCAAGCGTGGTTACAACACCCGCCGGTGTTATTTTGCGGATCAGGCCTTTATAAGCATCAGCAATGTACACATTTCCGGCAGCGTCAACCGCTGAACCAAATGGCGCATAAAAGCTTGCGGACGCGCCTGTTGCATTTGTCGAACCGGCTGTACCGCTGCCGGCAAAAGCGCTCACCTGCCCATAAAATGCAGCCGGAACCGCGCCGCCGGTATTTTTCGGCGTCAATGCAGCAATAGCGGTACCTTCGGTATAACTATTCGGACCGGAATAACTTATAGCCGGTGCAAGTAAGCCCTGGTTTACCGTGATTTTTAACGTTGCCGTGCCACTACCGCCACCATTAAAGGCCTTAACGGTATAGGTAGTTGCCGGGCTCACCGCAGTTGGCGTACCGCCGATAACGCCGGTAGCCACATCAAGCCCAAGGCCTGCCGGTAAAGCCGGCGTAATGGTATAGCCGGTAACATTTATCTCCCTGATCTCATTATTGTAGTAATCAGCCTCAAACAAGTTACCCTGTCCGTCTAAAGCAACGCCTGAAGGGTGATTGAACGTTGCAGCGACGCCAACGCCGTTAGCCGACCCCGCAACCGTTGAGCCGGCAAGCGTGGTAACCACGCCGGCATTGGTGACCATGCGGATCTGGTTGTTATTGTAATCTGCTACATAAAGATTTCCTGAACCATCAACTGCAACCGCATAAGGGTTGTAAAAGGTTGCAGCGGCGCCGGTTCCGTTAGCGGAGCCTGCTGTTCCGTTTCCGGCAAGGGTGGTTACAACGCCCGTGGAAGTGATCTTTCGTATTTCGTGATTTAACTGATCGGTAACGAATACATTTCCGTTTTCATCAACCGTGATCCCTGTTGGGTAATGAAAGCTGGCGGCCGTGCCCGTGCCATTGGCCGAGCCGGCTGTGCCGTTGCCGGCAAGCGTGGTAACTACACCCGCAGTAGTTATCTTGCGGATAAGGTTATTAAGCAAATCCGTTACATACAGATTGCCCCCTGCGTCCAGCGCAATTACCGTGGGCAGGTTGAAACTTGCCGCAACGCCCGTTCCGTTGGCAGAACCCGCCGTTCCGCTTCCGGCGAAAGTGGTCACTACACCGGCAGTTGATATTTTGCGAATAAGATTGTTGCTTTGGTCAGCCACATAAACGTTGCCAAAAGCATCCACAGCAACCCCTGTTGGGTGATTGAAACTGGCGGCCGTACCGGCGCCGTTTGCAGCTCCCTGCGCACCGCTGCCAGCCAGCGTGGTGACAACGCCGGCCGGTGTTATTTTGCGAATGAGGTTATTCTCCTGATCCGCAGCGTACATATTGCCCGATCCGTCTATGGCGATTCCCAGCAGCCCATAGAAACTCGCGGCAGCGCCGGTACCATTGCCAGACCCCGGTGAAGTGTTACCAACAAAATTAGTTACTGTTCCGAACGCAGCTGTTAGCACCGATCCGCCTGTATTTGTTGGCGATAAAGGCGTTATTCCAACCGATGTGGTATAAGTTTGCGGCCCTGCATAGCTGATGACCGGCGCACCGTTAACAGTAATAACAAGGGTTGTGTTAAACCTGCCGTAAAGGTTAAAAGCGCTTATAGTATAGGTTTTGGCGGCTGTTGCCACTCCGGGTATGCCGCTGATAATGCCGGCGCCGCTGATGGATAATCCTTTAGGTAAAGCAGGAGAAATAAAATACCCAAGGTCGACTATCTTCCTGACCTGGTTATTATTTGCATCGGCAACGTACAAATTGTCGGATGCATCAACTGCTATGCCGGCAGGATCGTTGAAACTCGCAAGCGTCCCGGTGCCATTGGTCAATCCGGCAGTTCCGCTGCCAGCCAGCGTGCTCACCGCACTTGCCGACGATATTTTCCGGATAAGGTTATTCCCGATATCGCAAACATAAACATTGCCTGCAGCATCAACCTTTAGGCCCGCCGGGTTATTAAACGTTGCAGTTGTACCGGGGCCGTTCACAGCGCCAGCGGCACCCGTGCCCGCAAACACGCTTACCACTGCGGCAGGCGTTACTTTAAATATCCGGTCGCTTGCATCCGCTACGTATACGTTTCCGGATGCATCAACAGCAATTCCGTCAGGTGCGCTGAAACCGGAACCGAAAGATGTCACCGAACCACCAGGAGCTAACTTTTGAACTAAATTATCAACCTTGTCGACGGTATAAATATTACCCGACTTGTCTATCGCTACATCGATCGGGTTTGTGAATGTACCAGCCACCGTGCTTACCACACCGGTTGGCGTGATCATACGGATTAACTGGTTGCCAAAATCTGCAACATAAATATTGCCCGAAGCATCTGCCGCCAGGCCATAAGGCGTATTAAAGCTTGCCGCAGTCCCGGTGCCATTGGTTGAGCCTGCCGCGCCGCTGCCGGCGAAAGTAGTTACTACACCCGCCGTGGTTATTTTACGGATAAGGTTATTTGCCTGGTCTGCAATGTAAATATTCCCGGAAGCGTCAGTAACTGCGCCATAAGGGTGATTGAAGCTGGCTGCCGTACCCGTGCCGTTTGCCGAGCCGGAAGCAGCGCTGCCTGCAAATGTGGTGGTGGCGCCATACACACCGATTGGAACCGGGGTGCCGGTGCTCACCGGGCTTAGCGCATTTATTGCTTTTCCGGTTACATAAGTTTGCGGGCCGGCATAACTTACCGTAGGCGGCCCGCTCACTGTTATATTAATATTGGCCGAGCCGGTACCGCTGGTATTCGATGCCGTTACGGTGTACAACACTGCCGCAGTACCCACGGTTGGCGTACCGCTGATTACGCCAGCGGTAGTAATACTTAAGCCTTTTGGCAATGCTGGATTTACCCCATAGCCGGTGTTGATTATTTTTCTGACAAGGTTGCCACCGCCGTCTGTAACATATAAATTATTGGAAGCGTCAAGCGCAATTCCGTATGGAAAGTTAAATGACGCTGCGGTGCCTGAACCATTGGTTGAAACTGCAGCACCGCTGCCGGCAAGGGTAGTTACCACGCCTGTAGGGCTTATCTTTCTGATTAAATTGTTGCCACTGTCGTCTACATATACGTATCCCGCCGCATCAACTGTTAAATTATTGGGATAGTTAAAACTGGCTGCTGCACCGGTACCATTAGCTGACCCCACAGTTCCGCTTCCGGCCAGGACAGTTATGACACCCGCCGAGGTAACTTTATAAATCGTCATCGTTTGATCACTGGCCAAATACACATTACCGGCTGCATCAACAGCTATGCCCCACATATTACTGCCTCCGTTTATTGGTGTAACCACACCTGAGGCAGATATTTTATTCACACCATTGTTATCAACGTCATAAATATTGCCCTTTGGATCAACAGCCACCTCTATTGGACCTGAATCAGTGGCAAGAGTGCTCACTACACCAGCCGGGGTTATTTCCCTGATCGCATTATTATTATAATCGGCCACATAAACATTTCCTGATTTATCTACCGCAATGCCTGTAGGAAAATTAAAGCTTGCACCGGTACCTGTTCCGTTTACAAATCCGGCGGTTCCGCTACCGGCGAATGTGGTAACCGCGCCGGCAGACGTTATTTTCCTGATAAGGTTATTTCCCTGATCGGCAACATAAATATTTCCCGAAGCGTCAATTGCAATGGATGCAGGATTATTAAAACTCGCTGCCGTGGCATTGCCATTTGTCGACCCCGCTGCGCCGCTGCCTGCAAACGTAGTTGCTAAGCCATAAGTAGCAGCTGGCACAGGCCC
>Ga0206971_10177_pt2 | contig 21838 bp, 11 predicted proteins | sample Alteio_BWOrgHeat_85_FD_152917 | JGI IMG/M metagenome (GOLD analysis project Ga0206971, IMG submission 152917) | Enriched cells from forest soil in Barre Woods Harvard Forest LTER site, Petersham, Massachusetts, United States -... | ecosystem: Environmental > Terrestrial > Soil > Temperate forest >...
CAAAAAGACAGGCACTAATGAACGAGTGAACTAATGAACTAACATCATGATAAAAAACTACTTCAAACTAGGTTTTCGGAACCTCGCAAAAAATCGGTTGTCGTCAACCATTAACATCTTAGGCCTGGCGCTGGCCGTTGGCTGCTGCATGGTGGTATTTGCTTTTTTCGACTGGTCCATGCACATGGATAACTTTCATCACAAGCTTAATAACCTGTTTGTGCTTGAAAGGGTTTCGCAGCAAAATGGCAACCAGCAATACTGGGGAAATTCGCCGGCGCCGATGGGGCCGATGTTAAAAACCGATTTTCCGCAAATAAAAAATATTACGCGGGTGAATTACTCCGGCGTGGTTATCAAACAGGGAGACAATGTGTTTAGGGAGAGTGTAACGTTTGTTGACAATGCCTTTTATAATATGTTTGATTTCCCGGTGAAATGGGGTAATAAAGCAACCTTTACCGATCCGGACGGAATTGTATTGACGGATGTGCTTTCAGTAAAGATATTCGGCAAAGAAAACCCGCTGGGCAAAAACGTAATCCTCAGGTTTAACAATAACGGGCAGGAAACCGCGATGAATTTTACCGTAAAAGGCGTATTTGATAAGATGCCAATCGAATCCTCCTGGTATTTTTCAGCGCTGATTCCCCGCAGTAAAATGGCTGCCCTGGGCATTGACAAACCCAGCGATTGGGCCCAAAGCGCCGACATTACCTTTGTAGAAGCCAATAACGCAACGGCATTGTCGCCGGTGATGGCACAAAGTAAAAAGTACCTGCAGCTTTATAACACAGCCAATCCCAATGAAAAGATATCCGCGTTCCATTTCCAGCCGCTGGCAACGATGTGTTTTCATTCCGATATCGTAAATAATAATCGTTTTAATTCAACCAGCATGGCGGGCTATATTATGCTGCTGGTAATTGCGGCGGCACTGCTCTTACTGGTATATTTTAATTATATGAATATTGCCATCGCGTCTGCTTCTGCGAGATTAAAGGAAATCGGTGTCCGAAAGGTTATGGGCAGCAGCAGGAAGCAGATCATTTTACAGTTTATTTTTGAAAACATTATCCTTTGCAGCATAGCCGTAACGATTGGCTTGCTTTTGGCAAAATACATTTTTATACCCTGGTTTCACCAGATTGCCAATGTGGAACTGGGCCAAACCCTGTTTACAAATTACCGGACCTGGATAACACTGGCCATTTTAATCATAGTATCGGCCATCAGCGGGGCAGCTTACCCTTCATTTTATATTTCGGCATTTAAGCCGGTAAACATCATGAAAGGCAACAGCAAAATGGGCAGCAAAAACCGGTTCAGGAAAGCGTTGCTCGGTTTCCAGTTTTTTGTTACTTTTTTGGCAATTGCATTAGCGATAGCTTTTTCACAGGAAACAAAAAATATAAAAGCCAAGCCATGGGGTTATAGTCCGGCCAATACCGTAGTAGTAACGTTGGATAAAGCGGCAAAATATGAAGCATTCAGCGACGAACTGAAAAATACCAGCAGGGTGGTGGCGGTTACCGGAGCCGACCAGGCGCTTGGCCGCTATACCCGCCAACTGGTTATTAAAACGGAAGGCAAAGAACAAACGGTACAAAGTATCAGCGCACTCCCTGGTTTTGCAACACAATTGGGTATCAGTATTACAAAGGGAAGAGACCTTAACGCAGCTATAAAAACAGACGAAACCGATGCTGTATTGGTTAACCAGGCTTTTTTGAAGCAAATGCACTGGGCGACAGGCATAGGCAAAAACGTTGAGTATGAACATCGCTTATACCAGGTCGTGGGCGAGGTAAATAACTTTCATTTCGAAAGTTTCCAGGCGCCGGTTGGCCCCATGCTTTTGATGGGCTGTAAGCCGGACAATGTGAACTATGTTTATGTAAAAGCGTATCCCGGTTTGCTTTCAAATGCCCACACCGCTGTTGAAAAAGTATGGAAGGCAGTGAACCCAAATCTGCCCTTTGAATACTTTTACCAGGATACGGTCTTCGATGGATACTTTGGCGGGTTTGTACAGGTTTCGAAGGTATTAAGCGCCGTGTCGATGATCATGGTCATCATATCCATATCTGGCATTTTCGGGCTGGCGCTGCTTATACTGGGTAAAAAGATGAAAGAAATAAGCGTGCGGAAAGTACTGGGCGCAGGCATGGGCAATGTAGTCTTCCTTATCAATAAGGAGTTTTTATTTGCGCTTGGCTTTGCCTTGCTTTTTGGTTTTCCCATCGCGTACTGGCTTACCGGCAGCCTGTTTAAGGTCATCGAGTCGGAGACGAGCGTTTCATTTATGCCACTCATCTTATCATTTGTCAGTTTGCTTATGATGACGTTGATCAGTGTTTCATGGCATATTTACAAGGCACAAACCTCCAGCCCAACGAAATATTTAAAAGATGAATAGGAAATAGTCCGAAAGTCAGTAAAGTCCGGAAGAAAAAATCAAGCACATCCCAGCGTCCATAGTAAGATATGGGCGCTTTTTTATGATAAAATGCTTTTACCTTTCGCCTTTAACCTTTCACCTTTTAACGATATTTACAGCCTCTAATCTCTAACCCCCATGTGGATATGCCCCCTTTGCAACCGCGAGTTTGTAAACACCAACCCGGTGCACTTCTGTAACGATAAAACACTTGGTGATTTCCTGAACGGGAAGACCGACTACACCGTAGGCCTGTTTTATCACCTGGTAAATGAATTCCAGCGGATTGGGGAGGTAACGGTGCATCCCACCAAATCAATGATCGCGTTCGCGGCGCGGACGAGGTTTGCCTATGTAATACAATTGGGTAAAAACTTTGTGGATGTTGTATTTCCTTTCAAACAACCTTATGAAGACAATCTTTGCTTTAACAAGGTAAAACCGGTACCCGGCAGCAGCGATTATAACCATCACCTGCGGTTATATTTTCCGGAGGATATTAACGATGAAGTACGCCTTTACATGAAAATGGCTTATGATTTAAGTCGAAAGTCTTAAGTCGAAAGTCAAAAGTTAAGATTTGCTTTCTTTGGACTTAACACTTTCGACTTAAGACGTAATATTACCAGGCTGGTTTATGCGATAAATCCGGCTGATCTTTTATCAATACGTACACATTTTTTTCGCATCGCTCACACGAGTACACTTTCACGGGCATAAAGTATAGCACGTATCTTAAAAACCAATGACGTTTTACCCGGTGATGAAACGCCAGGCCACAGATGGGGCATAAAAGAGTTGACTTTTTCATAGCTGTAAATGTTGAATGTAGCAGATGATGACTAAACCGGGTTGTATTTAGTTTCTTTTTTGTCAGACAGCAGGATATACCGGCTCTTGACGCAATGGCCGCAGAAATAAATTTTTATAGGTAAAAAAAACAGCACATATTTTAAAAACCAATTCCGCCTTATACGATAATGGTATACAGTTGAACATTTATAGCACTTAAGGGAAGGTTTACTGGCATAAGCCTGGTGATAGGTCCCCTTTCTTTTTTTCATAGCGAGATTTTCCATAATTCAAGGTAAATTAGTTTGTAGCCTCTTCACATAGTTTCGAAGAGCTAAGTAATGCTTAAAATCAATCATGGAAAATACCATGTAGTTGGTATTTTTGATTAAAAAATCAGGGTAGGGACGCCAAAAATAAAAATAATTATCAAATCAACAGCCTCAAATTCCAAATCGGAATAGACTATTACCAAAAGTAACATTTTGTGTTAAGAAATAAAATCCGGATAGTATTATTTTTTGTATGATTTTAACAGGTCGGCCAGTAATATGCCGTTTATTTTCAGGCCGTTCACATTGCAGTCGTCAATAACCAGGTTTTCCAGGTTGCAGTTGGTGACGGTGCTTTCTCGCAGGTCGCAGTTCTCAAAACGGACGGGCCTTTGCCTGGCTATCGGGTCATACATCGGATGCCCTTCAGGCGGCATACCTATATTGTGTATAAAGGCCCCGCCTATCTGGGCGCCTTCAATCTCCAGGTCGCTCAGGTTGGCATCGGTTATCCTTATTTTTTTTGCGCTGATATCCTGAAATGTGGAGCCATCAATCATGGCGCGTTTTACTTGCAGTACTTTTTTGGTCTCCGAAATTTGGATCAGCTCATTGTTACTCTCCATGGCGAATTTGTATTTGGTCAAATTTATGGCGAAGTCATCAATATCGCAATCCGGCGGAATGCCAAATCCGGGGTGATTTTACGCCAAAACCCGGTACCTTGCCAACTGTGCCACGTGCCACCCGGCGCAGGTGAATACACCTGGCACACTAATTTTTTATGCGATTTGCTTGTATTTGCCAGGAATTTTCTGTGATAAGTTACAGTGTCAGTGGCAAAAAATACACCTTAATTTAAATATCGATTCATCCCTGACGCCAAAACCGCTTGACAATCAATATCCAAACTTTTTTGCTTAATTTCCCAAAGTCAATTTAGCCCCGGCAAACACCCCGATTTGATTTAGTGCTCCCGCCCATTGCCGGCGTTACTATTGTTTAAATTCCAGCCAGGTTATGAACAAACGGATATTCGCGTATGCCGGCCGCCGTTTCGGCCGCGTTCCTGTTAAAGGCTTTTTTTTGCTAATGGCAGTTTTGCTGTTCTGGGTCCACACCGCCAACGCCCAAAAAATTTTCGTCGACAGCCTCACCCGCGCCTACCGCCAAAACCACCAGGACACCACGCTGGTGCAGCTATATGCCGAAAAGGCCGAAAAGGTTTACATCACCGCCGATCCCGACTCCGGAATGACCTGCGTTGTTAAAGGGCTCGAACTTTCGCGCCGCATTCATTACAAACACGGCGAATTGCGGCTGATGACGCTCAAAGCCATTTATCTCAACCGGCGCGGCGGGCTCGTCGAGTCGATAAAAATCACATTTGATGTAATCCCCCAAGCCACCAAAACCAATGATAACCGCGTACTGGCGCAGGCCTATAATAACCTCGGCCTTTGCTACCAGGTGCTAAAAAACTACCATAAATCCATCGATTATTATTTGCTTTTTATAAGGGTTGCCGAACGCTATCATTATACCGCATACCAGGTTACCGCCTACAATAACATTGCAAGGGTATATTTCGATATCAATAAAATCGACTCCGCCTCCTATTATAACAACAAGGCTTATGCAACTGCAATTCAAACCAACAATGTCAGAAATATCGCCTACCTCATCCGCAATTTCGGCACCATTGCGGAGTTCAGGGGCGACGATAAAAAAGCGATAGACTATTTCCGGAAAAGCATTATCGTACTCAAAGTTAAAACCAACCATTACCTGCTGAGCGAAGATAACCGACGTCTGGCCGAAGCCTACCTGCACCTGGAGCGAACGGATTCGGCCTTGTTTTTTGCCAGGGGTGCTTATGACGAAGGCAAGCTGGATAAAGACCCGGAACTGATCATGAAAGCAGCGGATATGCTTGCATCTATTTACAGCGCCACCGGCGACTACAAAAATGCGTATAGCTACCAGCAGGAAAAAATTGTGAACGGCGACAGCTTGTTCAGCCGGGAGAAATCACTCGAGGTACAAAACCTGACGTTTAACGAGGACCAGCGCCGGCAAAAAGAAACAGAGCTTCGGAATGCCGAAGAAGCCCGAATCCGCTTCTATCTGCTGCTCGGCATTTTAGGAGTTTTTGTGCTGATTGCCGCCATCCTGCTTTTCGCAAACAGCCAGCGTAAAAAAGCCAACAGGATACTGCAACAGCGGAACGAACAGATAGAAACGCAGCACAAGGCGCTTGAAAAATCACTGTCCGATCTGAAAACAACGCAAACGCAACTGATCCAGTCGGAAAAAATGGCCTCATTGGGTGACCTTACTGCCGGCATTGCCCATGAAATTCAGAATCCGCTCAACTTCGTCAATAATTTTTCAGAAGTAAGCGCCGAGCTGACCCAGGAATTAAAGGCCGAACTCAAAAAAGGCAATACCAAAGACGCCATAACCATTGCCGATGACCTGGAGCAAAACCTGGAAAAAATAACGCACCATGGCCGCCGCGCCGATGCAATAGTAAAAGGGATGCTGCAGCATAGTCAAAGCGGCAGCGGGTCAAAAGAACCAACCAGCATAAATGCGCTTGCGGATGAATGCATGCGGCTATCCTATCATGGTTTGCGGGCAAAGGATAAAGCATTTAATGCAGAGCTAATAACTCACCTTGATAAAAGCTTGCCAAAAGTCAACATCATTCCGCAGGATATGGTAAGGGTGATGCTCAACCTGTTCAACAATGCTTTCTATGCGGTGAATCAAAAGTCGAAGACGGCAGGAGCGGATTATACGCCGGAAGTATCGGTTACTACGTCTGCCGAAAATGGACAAGTGGTCATCAAAGTGAAAGATAACGGCGTGGGGATACCTGATGCGATAAAAGATAAAATCATGCAGCCGTTTTTTACCACTAAGCCAACAGGGGAAGGGACAGGATTAGGTTTGAGTTTAACTTATGATATGGTGGTGAAGGGGCATGGGGGGACCATTGAAGTGAATACTAAAGAGGGTGAGTCTACTGAGTTTATTGTTTCTCTGCCCTTAAATTGAAGCCCATGAAAAAGATACTGATCCTCCAGTTGCTGAGTATTGCCGCCCTGCAAATAACCACCGCGCAACCGGCCCAATTAAAATTTGACCGCTTTGGAGTAAAGGAGGGTTTGCCTGACCGGCTGGTATCATTTCTGAAGGAGGACTACCTGGGCTATATCTGGATGGGTACCCAAAACGGCCTGGTAAGGTACGATGGCTACAAACCCAAGGTTTACCGGCCTGGCATAACCAAAAAAGGCATGTCGCAAACAAGCGTATTGTTAAGTATGGTTGAGGATGATGAGAAAAGCCTGTGGTTTAGCACTAACGTGGGGTTATTCAAATATAACCGCTCGTCGAATAGCTTTACACAATACAATTATCCCCGTAACCAAACTAAAGAAATATTTAACCCGTATTTTCAATTTGCGGATAAAAAGGGCAATTTGTGGGGTTACAATTGCAATTTTATTACGGGTCGATGTAATGTAGTCGAGTTCGATACGGGGAAACGGCGGTTTAACTATTTCGGAAAACTTCAAAACGGACCTGACTATCTCAAGTATAATATGGCTTTGAACACCGGCATGCCCTATTCACTTGTTCAGTCTGCCGAACCGGGTGGAAAAATTTGGATGGGCGCCTCTGATGGATTATTTTTATATAGCGAGACCGATCATCAATTCAATCCCTGGCCTGTACAAAAGGATAACCCGCACAAAAAAAGCATCTACAATATCTACGAAGCGCCGTCGGAACCAGGTATTTTATGGTGCAATGTGTTTGATCGTCCATCGAAAAGGTACATGATTGAGCGGATAGACACCCACAATAAAAGCTCTAAAGATTATAACCCAGATGCATGCTGCGGTTTAACACTGTCAAACGATACCATTAGAAATATTTACGAAGACAGCCGGAGTCGCCTTTGGTTTGCGTCAGGGAACGGCTTAATGCTCTTTGACCGCAAAAAAGAAACCTTTGCTAACTATCTCCCTGCCGATTCGGACAAGGGAAGTAATAAAAACCGGGTTTATGAGATAAGGGAAGCAAAAAATGGCAGCCTATGGCTCCGCTGCGGAAAGGGCTTGCTGAGTTTCGACCCGGCAACGCATCGCTTCCAACGATATACCAATGACGACAGAAACCCGTCGTCGCTAAGCGATAATGCTATCAACCATCTTCTTATCGATCGGTCCGGCACTTTATGGGCAAGCGGCTTTTTTGCAGGGCTAAATATCCTCAACAACACCCGTAGCGCCTTTACAATTTATAAAAACAACGCTACCGAAAAAATTGGAAACCTGCGCGGAATAACCAGTTCAGGCGGATATATTTGGTTTACCGGCGCCGGGGGCATTTACAAGTTTAAACCCGGAAGTGATAAATATATCCGGGTTTACGAGTCAAAAAAAAACGACACGGTTCTATTTCCAATATATATAACCCGCGACGGAATAATTTACTTCGGCAACGGGCATTCCCTGAACATATTGAACCCCAAAACGCAAGCCCTGCAAGTATATGCTGCTAACCCAGATGACAGCACCACGCTTAGCACTAATTTAATAACTACGATTGCGCAGGACCATACCGGCACGGTATGGATCGGAACCGAAGATAAAGGCTTATGCTCCTTTAATCCCCTCAACCATAAGTTTACCCGATACCCTTATATCATCAATAACGGCTCGCGGGCATCAGGCGGCAAGCTTGGCGACCAATGCGTAACAGCACTATGCGAAGACGCGCAGGGTACTATTTGGGTGGGTACCGAACAGGGCGGGCTCAATTGCTTTGACCGTAAAACCGGTAAATTCAAATCCTACCTGTTCCAGGGCGATAACTGGGTAAAAATCGTTTCTTCCATCTTCCAGGACAAAGCTGGCCGTTTATGGGTAGGGTCTTACCTGCAGGGGCTATATGAATTTGATCCCAAAACGCTTCATTATGTAAGAAGCTTAGATGAAGAGCACGGTTTGCTATGGGCCGATGCCGAGGGCCTGAGTGAAGATGACAGGGGCTTTTTATGGTTTACGTCTCCAAGGGGCTTAACACGATTAAGCACGGTGGATATGACCCTAAAAAACTATCCCCTGAACGCCATATTTCCCGGAAAGGAATTCAGTCCCTATCCCTCTGTTTTATCGGCGGGATATGGCCTGATGACGATTCCGCTAACCGATGAAATAGCCGTATTTAATCCCCGCGATTTGGATGGCAATCCGTATGCGCCAATTGTACACATTGAAAAAGTAAACTATAACGATCCGCAAAACAATTCTGACAGCGTGACAACCCGCTTTTGTTACGGTGCCGGCCAACTGGTATTGCCCCATAACCAAAACCGGGTTACATTTCAATACGTTGCGCTCCATTTTACCGACCCCGCTAATAACCAATATAAATACCGGCTTGATGGGTATGACCGACGTTGGATAGATGCCCGCACCCAGCGCAGCGCCACCTATACTAATCTTGCGCCGGGAACATACACGTTCCACGTAGTAGCTGCCAACAGCGATGGCGTTTGGAACAATACAGGCGACAGCTTTATCATCGTAATCAACCCGCCCTGGTGGCAAACCTGGTGGGCCCGGGCGTTGTGGGTAATTTTATTCGTTTCGGCAGTATATGCTTTTATAGCTTTCCGTTCGCGCAAGCTGGTTCAGGATAAAAAGGTGCTGGAGCATAAGGTGCAGGTGCGTACTGAAGAGGTAATGCAACAAAAAGAGGAAATTGAAGCGCAACGCGATAACCTCGAAAAAGCGCTCGGCGATTTAAAATCAACCCAAACCCAACTGATCCAGTCCGAAAAAATGGCGTCGCTGGGAGAACTTACCGCAGGCATTGCGCACGAGATACAAAACCCACTCAACTTTGTAAATAACTTTTCGGAAGTGAACCAGGATTTGCTGGAAGAGCTGAAAGCTGAAAGCTTAAAGCCTAAAGCGAAGCGCGACGAGCAACTCGAAATTGAATTGATAAATGACCTTATCAACAACGAGCAAAAGATAAACCACCACGGCAAACGTGCCGACGCCATTGTAAAAGGCATGCTGGAACATAGCCGGTCTGGCACCGGCCAAAAAGAACCCACCAACATCAACAATTTGGCTGATGAATATTTGCGACTGGCCTACCACGGCTTGCGGGCGAAAGACAAGGAGTTTAACGCCGAAATAATCACTCACTTTGAAGAAAATTTGCCAAAAGTCAACGCTGTGCCGCAGGACATCGGCCGGGTATTTCTGAACCTGTTCAACAATGCTTTTTATGCGGTGAACCTGAAGAAAAAAACAGCGGGAGCCGATTATAAGCCGGAAGTTTCGGTAAGCACTTCTGTCCAAAACGGGCAGATTGTCATTAAAGTAAAAGACAACGGAACAGGGATGCCGGAGCAGCTTAGAGAGAAGATCATGCAGCCATTTTTTACTACCAAGCCAACGGGCGAGGGTACGGGATTGGGCCTATCGCTAACTTATGATATGGTAGTAAAGGGCCATGGGGGGAGTATACAGGTTAACAGCGTTGATGGGGAAGGCTCAGAGTTTATAATTCTGCTGCCATTAAATTAAAGGAAGCCTTTAGGTGCTTAATAAATTAGTATCCCGATAAATAATCATGCAAAAACAACCCATTAAATGAAAACAACTTCCCTTTTTTTGTTGCTGCTGCTAGTCAAAGGCACCTTAGTTGCTCAGGCGCCCAAAATAAGTTTTGAGCATTTAAATATGCGGAACGGACTGCCTTCAGAATACGTAGGACAAATTGTGCAGGATGATAAAGGATATATATGGTTAGCGCAATTTACCAGCATTACAAGGTATGATGGTTACCATATTAAAGCTTACACTATTAGCGCTAAAGAAAAACTAGGCAACCCAAACGATTATTTCTTCAGCATGTTTCAGGACAGCCACAAAACGTTGTGGGCAGGTACTTTGGGGGGCAGCCTGTTTCGGTATGATCCGTTGCTTGACTCCTTAATAATTGTAAAAAAAGGACGGAATAAAGCGGCGGACTGGCTGTATGGTGCAATCGATTTCGGCGACGGGCATAACCATATATGGAGCCTTTATGGAAAAAGCCCAAGTGATTTTTTTCTGGAGCAATTCAACCCCCTGGACAAAAGCACAAGGGTATTCGGCCGCGACAAAAAAGGGAAAAACCTTTTAGCCGCTGACCAGGCGCTTTCTTTTTTTAATTCGCCTTCCGGCGATATTTTGCTGTGCAGCAATAATGGTTTCTACAACTACGATTATAAGGAAGAACGGTTTATAAATTATCTCACAGTACGCGATTCGCTCAAAGGGCTGAGGGTAACCGGCATTTACCGGGAGCCATCGGGCGACAGAAATGTATGGCTGATAGGGAACACCCACCAGGATACAACGCTGAAGCTTTACAGGTATAATTTGCAGAGCCGGCAATTAAAGGCCTGTGTTAAATTGTCCGGGAAACCTGTTACGTCGGCTTCGCCCATATTTAGAGATAAAAAAGGACGGCTGTGGCTTTTTACGCAGACGGGTTTGTTTTTGTATGACGAGGCAGCTGGTAAGGTAACGGCGTACCCTACTCCGCCCGTCGATAAAAATCTTCCCGGCGAGATCAGGGATATATTGGTTGACAGGGACAATGTTTTCTGGATAGCAACCGATGCGGGTCTCTTATATTTTAACCCGGCTATTGGTCAGTTTCAGCGGTATAAGGCTAATCAAAGCGATCCGTACGCGCTGGCACACATACATGTGGTAAAGGTTTTTGAAGACAGATCGGGCTTGAAATGGGTTGGTATGGATGAATATGGGGTCGACCGGATAAATACCCTGCATAGTGCTTTTACCGGCGATAAACACAACCCGGATAAACCGGGCAGCTATCCGGAAAATGTGACGGGTATTGTTCTTAAACCGGATGGTGACTACTGGATAACCAGCCAGCAGGGTTTGTTTAAATGGGAGGTAAAGAAAAACGTCTTTACGAGCGTAACTCCGCCAACCAAGCCTCAAAAAGATTATTGCTATTCGCCGCGCTTACTTGCGGACGGTACACTTTGTTACTGGGACGATTCTGGTTTGAATTTGTATAATAAGGCCGGCAACATTCAAACAGCCAAAATTCCCGGCAACGAACAGGTAAGTAGTTTTTACAGAGACAATGAGGATTGTTTTTGGGTACTTACAGGTAAAGGAAAATTTTACCTGTTTAACCCTGCCGGGAAAGTATTTGAACGTTACAGGTATGTTACCCAATCGGGCGGTGACGCAAAGATAGATACGATTTCAAATCTCAGCAGTGCCGAAGTTTTTGAAGACAAAGGCGGCACCTTATGGCTAAGCAGTTCAAAAACCGGATTAAGTAAAGTTGACCGGGTAAAAAAGAAGATAATTATAAAGCCTGCGTTACAGGGTAAAGTATTAAGAGATATTAACAAAATTTACCAGGACAAAACCGGCAGCATCTGGCTTGGTACTGTCGAAAATGGTTTTTGGCAGTTTGACTGGCGAACTGAGAAACTGGTGCGGCGTATAAAAGACGACCAGGGCGTACTCTCGAAATTTGTAAGCGGGGTGGCCGAAGATAAAAATGGCAATTTGTGGATAACCACCGTAACAGGCCTGGTAAAATTTAATTATAAAAGCGGCGTGGTGCTTGCTTACACGGTTGCAGACGATATCCCGCTGGAGGTGCCCACGAGCCTGGTTACCGCACCCGACGGCCGTCTTGTATTGTGTATGTTTAACAGTATACTCACCTTTAACCCTGACGATATAAAGAGCAATACTATTGCGCCGCAGGTACAGGTAGAAAGCGTAGTTTACAGTAATCCGGGAAAAAGCGAAAAAGATGACCACATGGTTAACGGGCTTATTACCGGTAACGCCATTATTAGTTACGATGAAAACCGCGTCACTTTTAATTATGTGGCCCTCCACTTTGTTGACCCGGCAAGAAATAATTATGCCTACATGCTGGAAAACTATGATAAAGCATGGATACAGGCACAAGCCCAACGCGCGGTCACTTACAATAATCTTGCGCCGGGCACTTACACCTTCAGGGTTAAGGCATCAAACAGCGATGGCGTTTGGAATAACAAAGGCGCAACTTTTGTGATAACCATTAAATCGCCATGGTGGTCGCGCTGGTGGGCGTGGCTCCTTTACGTGGTCCTTTCCGTATCGGCAATTTATGGGTTTATTACTTACCGGTCGCGCAGGCTCATCCATCAAAATAAAATATTGGAGCAGCGTATTGCCCTGCGTACCGGCCAGCTTAGCGAGGCAAATGAAGAACTGCAAACCAAACAGGAAGAGATCACCTCGCAGCGCGATCAACTTGTTGAAACGCTTGACGAGTTAAAGAATACCCAAACTCAACTGGTGCAGCGTGAAAAAATGGCTTCGCTGGGCGAGCTTACTGCCGGTATCGCGCACGAGATTCAGAACCCGCTAAACTTCGTCAACAACTTCTCAGAGGTAAGTGTGGAGCTGATTGCTGAGCTGAAATCAGAAGAAGCAAATGGAAATACGGTAGAAGTTATGGCGATTGCGGATGATTTAACGCAAAACCTCCAAAAGATTCAACATCATGGCCAGCGTGCCGATGCCATTGTAAAAGGCATGCTGGAACATAGCCGGGCGGGCACTGGCCAAAAAGAACCCACCAACATCAATACTTTGGCTGATGAATATTTGCGACTGGCATACCATGGCTTAAGGGCGAAAGACAAGGACTTTAACGCAGATCTTGTCACCAAATTTGACGAAAAACTACCGAATGTGAAAGTAGTACCGCAGGACATCGGCAGGGTATTCCTCAACCTGTTTAATAATGCGTTTTATGCTGTAAATCAGCGGAAAAAGACTGCGGGTGCGGATTACAAGCCGGAAGTTTCGGTAAGCACTTCGGCAGAAGACGGGCAGATCATCATCACAGTAAAGGATAATGGTGTGGGCATACCTGATGCTATAAAAGACAAAATTATGCAGCCATTCTTTACAACCAAACCAACCGGTGAGGGCACTGGGCTGGGCTTGAGCTTAACTTATGATATTGTGGTAAAGGGGCATGGGGGGAGTATTAATGTAGAGACCGAAGAAGGCCTGTTTAGCGAATTTACGATCACAATCCCTTTAAATTAAAAACGATGAAAAACCTATACCTGCTGATTTTTTTTACATTGGTTACGCTTGGTGCAGCGGCGCAGGATAACTTCCCCCAGCCGTATGAGATAAAGGCCGACACGGAGGCAAACACTCATCTTGATAACAAGTATTGGCAAATGCTGGAAGACCCTTCCGGTAAACTCACGATACGACAGGTGAGCTGCCCCGCGTACGACAATAAGTTCCGCCATGCGGCCAAAGGCGAAAACGACATAAGTGTTGCCGTAAATCCTTATTGGTTACGTTACAGTTTCAAAAACACGCTCACGCACACTGTAAAACTTACTATACCTGAAGGCGTGTTATATGCATGGTTGTACATACCTCAGCCGGGTAACCAATGGAAGGAACTAACCAATGGCGACTTTTTTCCCTGGAGCAAGCGGTCGGGCTTAAAACGAAGCATTCAGTTTCTTGTTGAGATCAAACCAGGTGAGCAACTGCGCCTTTACGAACGGGACGTATGTGACCTTAGTTTAAGCAACCAAACGGGCATAGGTGTTGATTTTGGCTTTGCCGATGCGGTGGTAAAAAGAGCATATTTGCAGGATCTCGGAAATAACGGCTGGTACGCATTAGGATGGAGCCTGGTCGGCCTGTTGATGCTGGCAACGCTGTTTAATTTTTTATTTTATAAGGCCGTACGCGAAAACGTTTACTTGTGGTTCGCTTTTTATTTGTTGAGTCTCGTGCTTTACCTTATCCTGGCGTCAGGAAACGAACTTCTTTTCAAGGAATACCGCCTTGCTTACTACAATTCGATTCAATGGCTTGGTGTTGGTAACACGTTGGCCTTTTCCTATTTCGTGAGGTATTTTTTGGCGACGCCTGTGTATACACCTAAATGGGACAGGATATTAAAAGCGATGATTTATTTAGAGATGATTGCAACCGTCGCTTTTAACTATGGCTACTATTTGCCGCGTCAGTTCCATTTGGCGACCGGGATTGGCTGCCTGGTAATCAACATCGCTTTTGCTCCGCTCTTTTTAGGTACGTTAATTTTTTACCGGCGTAAAAGGTATCTCTCCCAAAAGCTGAGTGTGTACGCGCTGGCGCCCATCCAGTTATCATATGCCCTTGACGTTATTTTATCAGGCATTATCTCATTTTATTTTTATTTAGGACTCGATACTTCGCCATTTTTAGTACCTGATGAATTTGCCCAGGCAATCGGCGCCCTGGCGATAGTGTGGACGGTAGCTATTTTTTTATGGATTTTATTTAAACGTTTTAACGACACCCAGAAAAAACTGCTTCATGCTTCTTTAGAAAAAGAACGTATTGCGAAAGAAAAGGAAATTGAACGTGCCCAGCTGATAGAAAAACAAAAAATTGAACTGGAAAAGGAAGTGGAAAACCGCACGGCCGAATTAAAACAATCGCTGGAAGATTTAAAATCGACCCAAACCCAATTGATACAACGCGAAAAAATGGCTTCCCTGGGCGAGCTGACGGCGGGCATTGCACACGAAATACAAAACCCGCTCAATTTCGTGAATAATTTTTCGGAAGTAAGCGTGGAACTACTGGATGAAATGGACGGGCAACTGGATAAAGGCGACATACAGGAAGCCAAAACCATAGGCGCCGATCTGAAACAAAACCTGCAAAAGATCCAACACCATGGCAAACGCGCCGACTTTATTGTAAAAGGCATGCTGGAGCACAGCCGCACCAATACCGGCGAAAAGCAACTGACAGATATGAATGTGCTTTGCGATGAGTTTTTAAAGCTATCCTACCACGGTTTACGGGCAAAAGACAAATCGTTTAATGCAGAAATGATGACTCATTTCGACCCTAAACTGCCAAAAGTAAATGTCTCTCAGCAGGATATGGGCAGGGTGATGCTTAACCTGTTTAACAATGCTTTTTACGCCGTGAATCAGAAGCAGAAAATAGCTGGTGCGGATTATAAACCGGAGGTGACGGTAACCACTTTTGCCCCCCCTTCAGGAGGCTGGGGGGTTACAGTGAAGGACAATGGCATCGGCATCCCTGATGCAATCAAAGAAAAGATCATGCAGCCCTTTTTTACAACAAAACCTACCGGCGAAGGCACCGGTTTGGGCTTATCTTTAACTTATGACATGGTGGTGAAGGGGCATGGCGGCAGTATCACGTTAGACAGCAAAGATGGCGGAGGAGCAGAATTTACGGTCTCATTTCCATTAAATAATTAATTTAAAGCAAGGTATATCAATTCAAGCCGTGACCTATATGAAAAGATACTTCATTTTTTTAATGCTGGCGTTACTCTGGCAACTCAGCCGGGCGCAACCGATGCAATTAAAATTCGACCATTATGCGGAAAAAGAAGGCTTGCCCGATGCGCAAATCATGTCCATTAGCCAGGATAACCTGGGGTATTTGTGGATATCCACCGTGCGGGGTGTGGCGAGATATGATGGTATCAAATTTCAAACGCAATGGAAATATAAATTTAATGACGACAATAAGTTTGGGGAGGTCGGCGCCCTTGAAATGATTACCGAACAGCCTGATTATATTTGGTTTAATACGTGGACTGGCCTCATCCGATATAACCGGGTACCGGATAACTTTACCTATTATCGCTTTCGCACTCCAAACGGACAATCGGTATCAAGCGACCAGGTACGATTCTTGTTTGCCGACGATAAGGGATATATATGGGGTACGCGCCGCACCGGTGAAATTACGCGGCCTGTTAAGTTTAATACAAAAGATGGCCGTTTTACACCTGCCGGTTCCGGCAAAGCCACACCGGGTGGTATTGTTTTAACTGCCCCGCTTTTCAGGCCCAAAGCGCCAGGCGGAAGGGTTTGGGCAGGTACAAAAAACGGCTTATATGTTTATGACCCCCGTCAAGACAGCTTTCATCCTTATTTTACCAGTACCGATACAGCAAAACAACAAACCGTTATTGCGATAAAGGGTACGCCATCAGAACCGGACATCTTATGGCTGAGCGTAGTCGATCACCGCACAAAGCGCCCCTCTATTATGCGGTTGAATGCCCGGGATAAATCATTCCGCGATTTTAGCCACACAATGGGTGCCGGGCTAAACGCTTCAAATGATACCTTAAATGACGTGTATAAGGACAAGCAGCAACGTCTTTGGCTTGCCACTCAACGTGGCCTGATGCTTTTTAACCCGCAACAATTCAGCTTTACGCCTTTTATGCCTAATGATGGCGACCGGGATATAGATAAAAACCGTTTTAGCAAAATCACCGAAGCGAAAGACGGGAGCCTGTGGATGGTGGCGGGAAGGAGCGAAGGGGCGGATCCCGGAAAGGGAATTATCAACTTTGACCCGGTAAACCAGCGTTTTAAACGTTATTCGGCGCAGGCCGGCGACCCGTATTCATTAAGCCCGAGTGCCGTATCTTGTCTGCTGATTGACCGGAGCGGCGTACTGTGGGCGGGCACATGGGTAGCAGGCGTCAATCGCGCCGATTTAAGCGGGAGCGCGTTTCATGCCTACCCCGTTAAGGTATCAAACCGGACTATTCCCCAGGCCTACAACTATATGGAAGTGACTGCCGATGGCTACTGCTGGTATAGTAACAACAAAGGCATTTATAAGTGGAAGCCGGGGACAGGGCAGCCGCAAATAGTATATGGTGCAAAAAAGAGCGACTATTTAATAGCTCCAATTTGTATTGCGCGCGATGGCGGTATCTTTTTCTCGAACGGCAAAGGAATGCAGGTTTATGATCCGGCCCGGCGGGAACTGCAAAGCTATATTTATAAACAAAACGATCCCGGGTCGATAAGTAACGACGCGGTAAACTATATTTTTGAGGACCACACCGGCTTGATCTGGCTGGGGACCGAGGACGGTCTCTGCGCCTTTGACAGGAAAAAACGTAAATTTATTCGCTATCCTGATAAGGACGATCACAAGACCGTAAACCGATACTTACTGGAGGAAACACAGACAATCAGGATATTTGAAGACCGTGAGGGTGTGCTTTGGGTACTGACAATTAACGGGGGTTTAAACCGGTTTGACCGTGAAACAGGTACTTTCGAAAATTTTACATGGTATAACAAACTGGTGGCAAATGATCCCACTGTTCCGTTTGAAGACAGCAAAGGCAGGTTTTGGATTGGCAACTTTTACATCGGTCTGCTGGAGTTCGACCGACGTACCGGCAGTTACACCCGTTTAATAAATGAAAAAAGCGGCTTATTATTTAATGAAGTGTCTGACATTAATGAAGATGCCAAGGGTTTTTTATGGGTGAGCACTGTGAGAGGCTTAAGCCGCATAGACCCGAATAATTTTTCGGTAAAAAACTACCCTGTAAACTCCATCCTTCCCGGCAAAAGCATTGTAAATGCCTTCGGTTTAAAAAAAGTAAACGCCGGTGAGTTACTTTTGGAATTAACGGATGGGGTTGCCGTTTTTAATCCGCGTAACCTTGATGGCAACCCCTATCCCCCGGCGGTAAATATAGAAAAGATAGCATACAGCGACCCCACCGCAACGGATGATACTACCTTCTCGCAAAATAGATATGGATTAAATCAGTTCGAATTGCCCCATAATCAAAATAAAATCACCTTTAATTACGTAGCCATTCATTTCGTAAGCCCTCAGCAAAACAAATATGCTTACCAATTGGAAAATTATGACAAGCATTGGATACAGGCAGGGGTTCAGCGCAGCGCGACTTACACCAATCTCTCGCCGGGTACTTATACTTTCCGTGTCAAAGCCGCAAACAGCGATGGCGTATGGAACAATAAAGGCGACAGCTTTACTATTATTATCCGTCCGCCCTGGTGGCAAACGTGGTGGGCATGGATGATTTGGGTACTATTATTTGTTTCGGCAATATATGCCTTTATTGCTTACCGGTCGCGCAAATTGCTGCACGATAAAAAGGTGCTGGAACATAAGGTGCTGGTGCGGACTGAAGAGGTAATGCAGCAAAAGGAGGAAATTGAATCACAACGCGATAATCTTGAAAAAGCATTCGGTGAGTTAAAGGCCACCCAAACCCAGCTCATCCAATCCGAAAAAATGGCATCGCTGGGTGAGCTTACCGCAGGTATAGCGCACGAGATACAGAACCCGTTGAACTTCGTCAATAATTTTTCGGAAGTAAACAGGGAACTGCTTGTCGAAATGAAGGAGGAAATAGACAAAGGCGACTTAGAAGAAGTCAGAGCCATTGCTAACGATCTGATCCAAAACGAAGAAAAGATAAACCACCACGGCAAACGTGCTGATGCCATTGTAAAAGGGATGTTGCAGCACAGCCGCACCAATACCGGCGAGAAACAGCTAACCGATATGAACGTGCTTTGCGACGAGTTTTTAAAGCTGTCTTACCACGGTTTGCGGGCAAAGGATAAATCGTTCAATGCAGAGATGGTCACTCATTTTGATCCTATGCTGCCCAAAGTAAATGTCTCCCAGCAGGATATGGGCCGTGTGATGCTCAACCTGTTTAACAATGCCTTTTATGCAGCAAATCAAAAATTAAAGACCGCAGGAGCGGCCTATAAGCCTGAAGTGACGGTAACCACTTTTACACCCCCTTCAGGGGGCTGGGGGGTTAAAGTAAAAGATAACGGCATCGGCATCCCTGACGCGATAAAAGAAAAAATTATGCAGCCATTTTTTACCACGAAGCCTACGGGTGAGGGCACGGGCCTGGGCTTGAGCCTAACTTATGATATGGTAGTGAAGGGACATGGGGGGAGTATAAAGGTTAACAGTGTTGAGAACGAGGGCTCGGAGTTTATGATAACATTGCCGGTGGATTAACAAAGTAAACAGACTGCCGCAAAAAAAGCGGGCCAGGGTGATAAAATCCTTAGTTTAGATTTTACGTCGTTAGACGCTAAATACTTATTATGATAGCAAATAAAAGTTTGGTTCTGTTAACTCTCGTCGTTATCGGAATCGCATTTACATCCTGTGTCGGTGGTTCCGGCAACGATGCTGCGCCGGTCCCCCCGGACGAAACGGCCCCGGTTATACAGCCCCTGGCACTAAGCAAACCAAAAAAGCTCGCCTGGGCGACGGTTAAGCCCGTAGCCATAAAGCCGCCGGTCACCCGGTTGGATTGGGGAAACCTGCCCCCGCAAGCATTGGATACAACCGGGTTTAAGCCGTTTAAATACCCTGTACAGGAAGGTAAATTTAACTACAGCAGCCTGCCATCCAAAACGCTCGATGTCGACAAGATTCCTTCGCGTCCATTAAAATTTAAAAGCTATGCGCTGCCGCCGCCTAAGTTGGTAAAAGGCGCGAAGCCCGAACTAAAAAACGGCAACCTATATTTGCTGGGCGTTAGCGACGATGAATCCGGATCGGGCACCGAGGTAACCCGTTTGCTTCGCGACAAGGACGGCTTTTTGTGGATGGCCTGTACCTACGGGCTTTACCGTTTTGATGGCGAAAACCTGATGTCGTTTTTATCCTTTCCCGATGAATCGTATGATTACGGTATGGTACAGGATAGCCTGGGTAACATTTGGATACCGAACCAGGGCAGCCCGCTGATGGTATTGGATCCGAAAGCCGGAATTTTAAAAAAAGCCGCCCCCAACCAGCACCTGGATGACCTGACGCATTTGATGGTCGACAGCCGGCAGCGGATCTGGACGACCGGCCAAAGCGGTGAAGTGAACATTATCGATCCCAATACACAAACGGTTAAAACACTTAGCAGCAAAAACGGGCTGTTTACTGCCAACCGGACGGCGGGGATAGCACAGGACAAAAGCGGAAAGATATGGGTGAGTGCCGGCGGCGGCGGCATGTATATCCTGGACCCCGAAAATAAGACCATCAAACACCTGGACCAGGCCCATGGCTTACTGTCCGACAGGTTGAACAATATCCTTTTTGACAGCAGCGGACGCTTATGGGTTGGAATGTACGGGGGCACAGTACAGGTGATCGACGCTCAAAACAAATCTATTCAAACGATCCGCGAATTACAATCAAACGCACCGGGCATATTTGTTGCCTGCCTGTTGCAGGATGACGAGGGAAGGGTTTGGATCGGCACAACTGCCAGTGGCGTAACGGCCATCGACCTGGAAAAACGGCTGGTTATGCACCTCACTAAAAATGACGGGTTGGCGGCAAACGGCGTGTTTGATATCCGGCAGGACAACAAAGGCCAGGTGTGGATAGCCACCAGTTTGGGCTTAAATATGATAGCCGCCACAAAGGGCGTTGTAGCGCATACCGGCGGTGATTATATAAGCAATTTAATGGAGGACGGCCAGGGTTTGATATGGAAAGCAACAAATGGAAATGGTATTGACATACTTGACCGGAAAAGGCACACCAGCCGGCATTTGGGTACTAAAGAAGGACTCCTGAGCGATACCGTCTATTTTGTTGAGCAAACAAGCCAGGGCGTTTTTATATCCGCCGGCAAGAGTTTGGAAATAGTGGATACGGTCAGAAAAACCGTCACCCATCTCAAAAGCAGTTACAGCAATATTTTATTCGACAAAGCTGGTCGCCTTTGGTACCTGGACGAGAGCGAGACGGGAATAAATTTATATGACCCTAAAAACCAAACGGTCAGTCATTTTGGTGAGGACATTCTGCAGTTAAATAGTGCTATTTATTTTATGTGCCTGGATGCGGGCGGTCGTATTTGGCTGAGCAATAGTTTTGGAGAGGTGTCGGTTATCGATCCGGATGCCGGTACGATCCAATCCCTGGCAAACATAACACGTGGCCGGAAAAATAGTTCGGCGTTCTTTTTCCGCGATGATAAAGGTAATATATGGATAGGCACAGATAAAGGGATTTATATCGTCGATCTGACAAACCGGAATATAGTTCGTTTCTCCGCCGCGCAGGGGCTTATCAGTAATAAAGTATTGTCGTTATTGCAATACAAAGGAAAAATTTATGCCGGCACTAACCTGGGTGTGAGCGTAATTACAACGCCGGCGGAAGGCGTTAGCGCAAAGGCGCCCTGGCACACAATATCTTATGGCATACCTAAGCAAAACGCAAATAGTTACAACAGCGACCTGGTGACAAAGGATGGCCTTTACTGGTCGGGCGATAAGGGAGTAACGGCCTTTGATCTCGCCAAAAAAGCTTCGTCGGAATCACAGCCGTACATTAAAGGATTT
>Ga0206971_10193_pt1 | contig 21752 bp, 22 predicted proteins | sample Alteio_BWOrgHeat_85_FD_152917 | JGI IMG/M metagenome (GOLD analysis project Ga0206971, IMG submission 152917) | Enriched cells from forest soil in Barre Woods Harvard Forest LTER site, Petersham, Massachusetts, United States -... | ecosystem: Environmental > Terrestrial > Soil > Temperate forest >...
GGCAAGGACCGCGCCCAATCGCTTGAGATCCACATCGGTGGCGCAGACATCGGGGTGTGCCGGCATCATTAATTTTCGAATATTCGCAAGATTTACCTCTGGGGTGTTCCGTACTAATTCCAGCAAAGCCCGTTGCGCCGGCGAGGCCGGAGCCGCCACTAGATTCATAATCGTGCCCTGATGCTCGCCGACAATCCCTGTGTGCGGTTCGCTGGTAAAGTTCTTTGCGGACTGCGAATGCCAATGATACCGGCGTGCCATTCCGCTACTCCCCTTCATCCCCTGTTGAACGATCGTCCATTCGCCGGTGGCGGCAACGATAAATCCATGAAGATAAAGTTGGAAGCCGTCGGCGATTGCGTTATTGTCGACGCGAGCCGCTAAACGGCTCGCGCGTACCAGCGAAGCTCCGTTCAAGCCTTTGGCATCTGCATATTGTAATAACTCCACCGGCGTATGGCGGGAATGGCGCCCCCGGCCACCGCAGACAGAAATTCCCAGTTCCCGGTTTCGTGGATTCAAACCTCTTTTGAGTGCGCCTAAGACAGAAGTCGTTAAACGGTATGACCGCAGGAGCTCAGCCGGGCGGATCAAAGCGTGCAAGTCGACAATTGTCACTCTTTTAGTCTCCGTTATGCAGACGTCTTTCGACATGGAATGGAAATTGAATGAAGCCTCACAAAATTGAAACTCCCGCAATCTTATTTGATCTTGACGGCACACTCATTGACTCGGTATATGAGCACGTAAATGCCTGGACGGAGGCGTTGCGGAGTGCGGGAATTGTCGTACCAAATTGGAAGATCCATCGCCACATCGGCATGAATGGCGAATCCATGGTTCGGCAGTTACTTCGCGAACCCGAAACTGACCGGCAGGCTGTCAACGTGGAATCACTCGAAAAAAAGCATGATGCGGCATTCAATAGAGCGATGACAAAGATTCCGCCGCTTCCGGGAGCACGACAGTTGCTGCGCCACCTGACTCTGCTAAATATTCCCTGGGCGATTGCTACAACAGGGAATAGAAAACAAACGCAACGAATGCTCGTGAAGTTGCGGATTCCGGCGCGATCAGTCGTGGTTACCGGAGACAATGTCAAGAAAGCGAAACCCTCTCCCGATGTATTCGTGATCGCTGCTGAACACTTAGGTGTGCCGATCGAAAACTGCATCGTCGTCGGCGATAGCCCTTGGGACATGCTTGCCGCAGGACGGCGGCGGGCGCTGGGTGTGGGCATCCTTGCCGGAGGCTACGGGAAGGAGGAGTTGGAGGAAGCTGGAGCGTTTCGCGTCTACGCTGATCCGGGAGAAATGCTATTTCACATCGAGGATTTGGGCATCGGAGGCAAGTAATATTTATTGATGCTCCGATGCTGTGACAACACTTGCTCTTCAGCAACAATGGAGTCGCATTTTAGGTGAAGACCCAACCATCCAAGGTTCGATCGAACTATCTGCTTCTGCGTAGCAACTGTTATTTCCATGTCAAAAATACGCCGATGCAAGCGCAGATCATTACTCCGGTGGCGAGCCATCCCATCGCTTTGAGAGGAAGCGGAATGACAAACCGGCCCATCACCTTCTTGCTGGCCGCCATGATCATGATTATCACCATTAATGGTGCAGCCACGATTCCATTAAGAACCGCGGCCCAGAAGAGTGCCTTGACTGGATCTATTCTCATAAAGTTGAGCGCCAAGCCGAGCAAAGTTGCGATCGTGATAGCCGCGTAGAAACGGACCGCTTCCCGAGGTTTCCGTTCAAGACTCGTTTTCCATCGCCAAGCCTCACCAATTCCGTAAGAGATGGATGCCGCCAGTACGGGAACCGCCAGCAAGCCGGTACCGACGATACCGCACACAAATAGAAGGAAAGCAAACCGGCCGGCTAGGGGTTCTAATGCCTTTGCCGCCTGGGCAGAGGTTGATATATGGGTAATTCCGTGCGTGTGCAGCGTAGCTGCAGCGGTAAGAATGATGAAGAATGCAACCAGATTCGAGAACGCCATTCCGAGATAAGTGTCGACACGGATGCGTCCAAGTTGCTCTTGCGCTTGCGCTGGGGCCCGCTTCAACGGCTTTTCCCCACGGTTGTACCGAACCTCTTCAACTTCCTGCGAGGCCTGCCAAAAAAACAGGTAAGGACTGATGGTCGTACCGAGAACTGCGATGAGCGCGGTAAGATATCCCTTCGTCAGTTCAATATGCGGGAGTAGGGTTGCATGAAGCACCAGCGGCCAGGGCACGTGTGCAATGAAAACGACGCCCACGTAGGAAAACAGCGAGAGCGTCAACCATTTCAGGTATTTCGCATACGTTGAGTAGGGCACCAGCAAGATGCCGGCCAACGACCCGACACCAAAAATCACGATGAATACTACAAAGTTTCCAGGGAGTACAAGTTGAGCCGCTGCTCCCATCGCGCCGATATCAGCACCGAGGTTAAAGATGTTGGCGATGGCGACCAAAATGAGAACGCTATAGAGAAGGGGCTTTGGATAGCTCGTCCGCAGGTTTGCAGCGATTCCTACACCGGTTACTCTTCCAATTCGAGCGCTTATCTCTTGAATCGCGACCATCAGCGGATAAGACAAGACGATTGTCCAGAGCATCCCATATCCAAATTGAGCTCCTACTTGGGAATAGGTGCCAATTCCGCTGGGATCGTCATCGGACGCGCCGGTGATCAAGCCAGGTCCAAGTTTTTTGAGAAAAGACTGCACCCGCGAAGCTCTCTGTCCTTTGCCAGAACTGGAATCTTGCTTTTGCTGTGCGGGTATCGATTTTGCGGATTGAGATCCCATCGGTTGGCTTAGATAACGCTCAAGCGGCCATCAACCGCGCAGCTTGGTGGGTCAGGGGCTTAGTTGCCGCACTTGTTGAGTGAGTTGGTTGATTGCCTATAAATGTAAGATGGCTCTTATCACGGGAATTCTAGCAGGAAGTCATCGTTTGGCTTGTGACTGCTATTCCGAGCCGCTCCTAGGAGAATCTTCCTCTTTGAAGATCCAGCCCACCGTCGGTTCCTTCTGACGAATATTCTTCTCGATACGGTGAATCGCAACATGTTGTTCTGTAGTTCGATAAGCCTAAGTACGACTACCTTGAAAATGGCGGTGGACTCAGACATCGGAGGATGAAGGGGGCAACGCCAAACTTTCTCACCTCTGACAGCTGCAAATTGCAGGATGCCGCGGACTAGAACGCAAAAAAGAGACCCCCGGAGCGGGCAACTTCGACGCCGATAAGCATGTTGACTTGACTCCCGTGCGACCTCTGCCTGCATGATCACCTCATGACTCGAACTCGTCAACAGGAAGGGGAAGTAGACCTTTGTTTCGGAGGGCTGGATATCGTGCGGGATATCACAATGACGATTTACCACGGGAACCTATCCAACGATACTCCGGCCGCCTCCGCAGATCGGGCAGCATGAAGAATGTCTTAGAGTGTCCGCCGACGGATCGCCGCGTCAGAAAGATTTCGAGCGATCTGATTGTTTGGGCTTGTCAGTCGAAGAATAGAGTTCGAGAAATCGCTCGAGGTACGGAGCGGTTCGGCTGCGAGGCTCTCTTGCGATCTCTGCGGGAGGCCCGCTCGCAATGATTTTGCCACCCTCATCGCCCGCGCCGGGACCAATGTCGATTACCCAATCGCTCGCCGAGACGATTCGCATGTCGTGCTCGACCACGATGACGGTATTGCCAGCTTCAACCAGACGGCCCAATTGTGCTACGAGCTTCTCGACGTCGTCTGGATGCAAACCTGTCGTTGGCTCGTCGAGGATGTAAAGTGTGTTGCCATGCTCTCGGCGCTGCAATTCAGTCGCTAGTTTGATTCGTTGGGCTTCTCCCCCCGAAAGTTCAGTGGCCGGCTGTCCGAGGCGCAGGTAACCCAATCCGACCTGTCGCAAAATATCCAACGAACGTACCACCTCCGTTTCCGCAGAGAAGAAATCGAAAGCTGCATCAACAGTTAATGCAAGCACTTGCGCGATATCCTTGCCCTGATACTTAATCTGAAGAGTTTTCTCGTTGTAGCGCCCTCCGTTACAGGTTGGGCAGGGACTATACACGCTAGGTAAGAAGAGCAGTTCGACCATCACGAAGCCTTCACCCTTACAGTTCGAGCAGCGTCCCTGAGCGACATTGAAGGAAAAACGTCCGGCACCGTAGTTATGGGCACGCGCGTCTTTGGTCGCGGCAAACACCTTGCGTATGGGATCGAACAACCCGGTATAAGTGGCAAGATTCGATCGCGGGGAACGTCCTATCGGTTTCTGATCAACCGTGACAAGACGTTCGATCCCTTTCATTCCGTCCGTGATCTTCCCAGCGAGGCTGACAATGAAAGTTCTTTCGAGCTCCTCGCCCTCGTCACTGTCGGTGGGAATTTCATGATGAAGTTCTTTTGCCACCAGTTCCACGAGGGCCTGGCTTACCAGACTCGATTTGCCTGAGCCTGAGACGCCGGTGACCGTTGTCAGCACGCCGACGGGAAATCTTGCGTCGAGCGAGCTCAAGTTGTTTCGAGTAACTCCGGAGAGGCTCAACCAGTCTCGGGCTGGACGCGGCATTCTGCCCGGCAGCTTGAACTCCCCGAAAAGATAACGCTTCGTCTTGGATTCTTCTACGGTTTTCAGCCCCTCGGGCGGCCCACTATAAAGGACACGGCCGCCTTGCTCTCCGGCCTCCGGACCGACATCCACGATCCAGTCGGCGTGACGGATGACATCAAGCTCGTGCTCGACAACAAACAGGGAATTACCGGACGCCTTCAGCCGATCGAGCGCCGATAATAAGGCCTCCGTGTCTGCGGGATGAAGCCCGGCCGAGGGTTCGTCGAGCACATAAACCACACCGAACAGATTCGATCGCACTTGCGTCGCAAGACGCAGCCGCTGAAGTTCACCTGGGGAGAGGGTTGGCGTGCTTCGTTCTAGGGTCAAGTAACCCAATCCCAGGTCAAGCAGGACGGCGAGCCGTGCAAGAAGGTCCTCGACGATACGCTGCGCGACGACCTTCTTTTCTGGATGTTCCACCGCAATTTTTTTCAGGTCCGGTGCGGTTCCATCCGCATAGGGACGTAAGTTCTCGGTCAACAGCTTCAACGGCAGCCGTGACATATCGGCAATGTCGAGGCCAGCAAACTTTACCGACAACGATTCGCGACGCAGGCGTTTGCCATGGCAAACCCGACATTCGCTGCTGATCATGTATTGCGATGCTCGCCGCTTCATCAGCGCACTTTCCGAGTTGGCAAACGAGCCTAGAACGTGCCGTCGTGCGCTGGTGAACGTACCCTGGTAGCTCGGTTCCTCTTTGCGTTTCAGCGCCCGCCGCGCTTCGTGAGGTTCAAGGCCGGCGTAAACGGGCACTACAGGCTGCTCTTCGGTGAAGAGGATCCAGTCGCGATCTTTTTTAGGCAGTTCGCGCCATGGACGATCAACGTCATAGCCGAGTGAAACCAGGATGTCCCGCTGATTCTGTCCTTGCCATGCGGTCGGCCATGCCGCAAGAGCTCTCTGACGAATGGTCAGCGAATCGTCGGGAACCATTGATCGTTCTGTAACGTCATAGACGCGCCCCATGCCATGACAGCGCGGACAGGCACCCTCGGGTGTGTTCGGGGAGAATGATTCGGCGTACAACAGTGTCTGGTGGGCAGGATACGTACCCACCCGGGAATAAAGCATTCTGAATAGATTCGATAATGTCGTGACGCTGCCGACGGATGAGCGCGCAGTCGGCGTCCCTCGCTGCTGTTGCAGTGCGACAGCGGGAGGCAAACCATCAATCGCGTCGACTTCAGATATACCGATCTGATGAAAAAGGCGACGCGCGTACGGTGCAACGGAGTCGAGGTAACGACGCTGCGCTTCGGCGTACAAGGTGCCGAATGCTAGAGATGATTTGCCTGAGCCCGATACACCGGTGAAGACGACGAGCGCATCTCGAGGGATGTCGACGTTGACGCTTTGTAAATTGTGCTGTCGAGCGCCGCGTACACGCACAAATCCAGTGAATGCAGATGCTGTAGCCGAGGAACGCTCGTGTGGCGGCCGCGGTGGAGTCATGCGCTTAATTGTGACTGTTTTATGTGAAGGCAGCACAGAGTGATTCATCCGAAGTGGGTTTGTTGGCGTAGCGGTGTTCTCTGCCAAAAGAGATCGGCAGAGAATGCCCGTAGTTCATGCCGCCGCTTGCAGATTCACTGTTTCGGCGATCTCTGTGAGAAACTCGTCTGCGCTTTCTTCTTCCGCTTGGATGCTTTCGGGAACGGCAGCGTCTGAAGATAAGCCGATAATCTCGGCCTAGCGCCTCAAGGGTGCCGTAGACAGCAATTTCGTGATGCTCGACTTGCTTCGCCGCGCCATTGATCGCTGCGGTTCGCATTGCATGTCCCAATGACTTCTGCCATTTAGGCCGACGAGAACACAGCTAGTCCGACGACATTCGAAATTTCTCAGGACGGCCGACTTTCACCCGACGAATTGGCTCTAGAGGCACGGAGGACAAGACAGTGTCAGAAATTAGTACACTTTCCAGACCTTTCTTCTGCCAGATTTTTCACGCTGCCCAGGGATCGATGACGATTTTCGTTGCCTGCTGTTTCTTATCTCGTCAGGCCTTATACATCTCAGTGGCTTGTTGCAGATTGATCCGGTGAGAAATGATGTAGCTCGATCGATCTGGCCCTATTCAATCCGTTCCAGCAGCGGCTTCATGTAGTTGTGCATGTTGGTTTGCCCCATTTTCATGGTGATGCCTTTGCCGAAAGCGGCTCCGAACGGAACCTTGTCCAGCAGTCCGCCATAAACCCCAGGAATGGAGACTGTCCCACACTTTCGCACTGCCTGGATCGCCTGCCGCAGCACACTCGCTCGATCGGTTTCTAGCATCAGCGCAGTCTTCACCTTGTCCGGAATGCTGAATCGATTGTTAGGGTCAGATGCTCTTGCGCTTTAGAGGTTGTTCCAGAATTCTGCTAAAGACAAAACCAGGGGCAGCGAGAACCGAAATCGAAATGGATTGTAGAGAAATGGAAATGATTGGAAATCTTTTAGAAATCAGATTCCATTGCTGGAAGGAGTCATGGATAAGGCGCGACTGCTGGTTCCCGGGGATAGGGAAGATCCTAAACTACCTAAAAGTTGGATTTCTCCGCAGCGAGCGTTCGACATCGAACAGTTCCACTGAATAGTTGTCTTTGTGAATGAATTTTGCTTGAAGATTTTCTTCGATCGCGTCTACACTCCTCGCACTGGCTGTAAGTTCTCCCCCTAAAAAAGCACGTCAAAGCGCCCCATCGTCTTCCCGCGTTCCGTGGAGGACTTGTGAGAAATTCCTGCGTTCGAGCGACGCTCACGCTCGCTGTGTGTCTTTTTGCGTCTGTCTCTTTCGGGCAGACTTGGGCGGCCGGAACGGGTACTGCCACGATCACCGGAAGTGAACAAGGGCCAGTCTATCCGTGCGGGAAGCGCAGCTGTCCAACCTACGATTCCGGACAGCTCACCATCACCGTGAATGGTTTCGCAGCCGTTGTTGCTTACTCGAATCAATCTGGCCAGAATTCTTCGACCTCACTTGCGCTCAGTCTCTCCGCACTTCTGAACAATGCTTCTTCTCCGGTAGTCGCAAGCCTGAGGGGATCCACGATTACTCTCACAAGCAAGCTCTCCGGAGCAAGTTCCAACTATTCGCTTTCGGCGATTTCAACGCACAGCCCTTCCTTCAGCCGTGCTTCTTTTTCCGCTTCCCTGTCAGGCACTACGCTGAGAGGCGGCAAAGGCGTGATGCCGTCGCCGATTGGATCTTTCATCGCCGAAGCCTCAAACGACACAAGCGCCTGTTCCGATTCATCCGATTTGCTCGGCAATCCGGTCTATTGCAGTTCCACATTCGAAGGTTCTTCCACCAATCCTCTCAATACGTCGGCTGAGACTTTGACACCGAACTCACCTGCCGGCCACGTCTCGAACATCAGTCTTCATCAGCTGATGCCTTCCAACTGGACCGGCAAGATGATCTGTGAATATCAACCATGGTTCGGTGACCCTGGGCACGCCAGCGTCGGATACACCGAGAATGATGCACTCACGGTTGCGGCGCAAAACACTGCAATGACAAACGAGGGCTGCGATATCAATCTCGTGGATTTTTACGGGTCGCTGAGCCCGGCGCAATCTTTCAATCTCGCTACCGCGAATTTGGTCTTCTCCGATCTCAATGGGCGTACAGGCCAGCAACTGAAATTCGGAATCATGGAAGACAAAGGCTCACTCGTGTACTCCTGTCCAACAAATGGCGCGGGCGTCGATCAAACTGCTTGCCTCACCGCTGCTCTCATCGCCGACATGGATTACATCGACCAAAACTATGCCAGTGCGCCGGTTTACTGGACCGATGGTGGCCGCCCGGTCGTGGCACTGTTCGTTACCCAAACGCTATGGAGCAATCCGGCTCCCAACTGGGACGCAATTTGGACGGGTGTGAAGGCACATACGGATGCCTACGCAGTGCCATTCAAATTTATCTTCCAGTACGGAGCTTTTACATCCGCAGCCTATGACAACGGACGGTTTGGCTGGGTGCAACCACCGGCATTTAGCGCAACGAATCAACTATGGTGGGGATCGGGCACGTCAGCAACGCCTACATATCTGGACAGTCTCTACAGTAGCGGCGCGGCGCATCTCTCGCAGCTGACGGTGGGCGCTATCTACAAAGGCTTTGACGATTATCTGGCATCCTGGGGCGGCAACCGCGTGATCGCACAGCAGTGCGGACAAGTCTTGCTGAACACCGCAAAAGAACCCGGCAAATATTTTATTGGAAGGCATTCGCAAATTCCCTACATGCAGGTGATCACCTGGAACGACTATGAAGAAGGAACATCAGTCGAGGGCGGGATTGACAATTGCTACACGGTCAACGCTTCGTTATCCGGGAATATTTTGAGTTGGACTTTGGTCGCATCCGACCCAACCTACGCTACAACTGCCACGATTCACCATTTCAATGTCTACTTCGCCGATGCGAGTGGAAACTTGTATCCCCTGGCAACAAACTTGCCAACAACCACAAAGTCGCTGAATCTCTCTACGCTTGTTCCACCCGGCAGTTGGACGATTTACGTAGAAATGGTCGGGCAGCCATTGATCATCGATCGCCTATCCGGTGGTGTCACCTACACACGTTAATCGAGAGTCCGTTGCATAGTTTCCTGATGTCCAATTCTGTCTGCGGAGATCTGAACGTTCCGCCTTGAACGACGCCCAGGGCGATAAGATGGCTTCCAGTCCTCTCGTCAACGAGCCACACATGGCGTCGATATTTGGGCAGTGACGCTAAAGAGAACTCGATGCCGCAGAACGCGCTTAGGGTGCGCCGACTATACATGTTCCTGCGGGCTTTCGGATAAGCTACGGTAACCACCCCATTGTTTGCCGCTATCTAAGAAGGTGGACACTTATCTCTCCCAAATGCATTATCGCGGAGGTTGGTATGAAGATGATCGGACTGGGCCGAGTTTTCCTAATAGTCTGTTGGAATCTGGGATTGTCTGCCATGGCCATAGCGGGTGGACCCGTAATCACGGTAAGTTCCCCACCTAACGGCTCAGATCAAACGTCGCCCGTGCATTATGCGGCCTCTGCAACGAGCCCCGGATGCGCTAAAGGCATTGCTGCTACCCGAATCTACACCGGGCCCAACGTCTCAGCATTCACGGTACAAGGGGGCAGGCTCGATGCGAACGTCGCTTTCGGTCCTGGCTTCTTCAACACGGTAGTAGAGGCGTGGGACAACTGCGGAGGAGTTGCCTCGACGCCTATAAACATCACGGTGGCCAGCGCGAATCTGGCGCCACCGACATTTCTTTATGACGCTGAGTTCTCAACCGGCAAGGTCGCAGGTTTCACTGTCAATCCCACTACGGGAGCGCTGACGCCGATCGCCCAATCCCCAGTATGGGCGCATTGGGGTCCTGTAGGGATTGCCTCCGACAAAGGCGGCTTTCGCTTATACGTAGCAAATCAAGGCTCACAGGATTTGAATGCATACTTCATCAACCGACATGATGGATCGCTAGCGCCGGTCCCCGGATCGCCATTTGAGTCAGGCGGGACGGGGACGAACGTTGCTGTGGCGCCGTCCGGAAAATTTGTTTACGTGACCACAGACAGCTCGCACGGCGGCAGCGACGGTGTCAGCGGTTTCAAAGTGGACGCCAATGGGTCACTTTTACGAGTGCCCGGATCGCCTTTTTTCGCGGGTACCATGCCCGGTTCTATTGCCATCGATCCCGCCGGAAAGTACGTTTTCGTCGGCCACGAGAGTTCCGCCAGTCCGGACGCCTACGCAATCAACGTCTTCAGTATTAATCAGGTCGACGGAAGTTTGACGTCTGTGCCTGGGGAGCCTTTTGCAATAACCACTCCGTCGGAGTGCTATCTTTGCGGCGGCGGGGGAGTTTACGATCTAAAAACGGATTTAAGCGGTAACTATTTATTTGCACCGGTTTCAGGGGATGGTACAGTGGCGGTTTTTCGGGTCGACCGCAGCACCGGAAGCCTCTCGCCAGCCACCGGATCGCCCTTCGTGCTGTCATTGCCGGACAGTCCCACTGCCCCGGGTGCTGAACCCGATTCGATTACAGTCGATCCGAATAATCTGTATGTGTACGTCGATATAGTAAGCGGAGACGCCGATGGAGATGTTTCGCGCAACGCAATCGCGATCTTGTCATTGAACTCCTCGACCGGGGCTTTAGCCGGCGCTACGGATTTTACGGTCCCTCAAGACACATGTAATCAAAACAACATTCGAACTGATCCCTCCGGTAAGTTTCTATATGTGGTCGGTGAAAGTGGCTGTGAACAATTTGCAGGATCTCCTACGGGCCCGGGGGTGATTCTTGGCCTTTCAAAGCAATCGAAGCCCGGCACACTGACACCGCTGCCAGGCTCACCTTTCTCCGTGCAGGACGATCCAGTAAACTCTACCGACCGTATTATCGTCACCCCCTAAGATCGAGGAGGTTGTCGTTCTATTTGCCCGCGTTTTGCCCCTGTTCTTTTTGAGCGGAGCGTTGCTAGAGAACACGACCCAAGCGCGTGCCATCTCTCGGACATTGTCGACCGCTACGTGGTGCTCCCGCGTAGATGTGTGGCGCAACAATCGGCAACGATTGTGTCCTGGAATCGAACCCATCGCTAGAGGTTCGTGCGGGCTTGGAACGAGGTGCGCACGCTCATTGGAACTTAAGGCGACGTTTTACAGGGGAAAAGCAGTAGCTTGTTTGTATTCGCTGGCGACCAGAGCAACAATCGGAAAGCCGGTGCAATCCGAGTAAATCGATTGTAAGGACTTATCTTGCGAAATCCCCAGAAGCGGAATGCGACTTTCGCGCGGAATCATCAAAGCGATTTTTCTTCAGATTTCTTGTGCGCTTGTTTCGAATGATCGTGGGCGGTGGTTGAATCTTCCTTGGGCTTGAGTGGAATGTTTCAGAGCGGCCTTATGGTCTCCCTTGTCATGCTGGTCAGCGGTGTTCTCATGGTGCTCTGTTGCTTTGTTGTGTGATTATTTCGGCATTCTAAACACTCCTCGTTGCAATGAGATGCGCTTTCAGGATGTCCAGTTGGATTCAAGGATCCTAGGGCGCGGAAGATAGGGTGTTGAGCACTCCATGACCGCGTGTTAAGAACAGCCACTAAGTGTTCCTTACTCTAAATATCTGCATGCCGTAGGTTTTGGATCCGGCTGATAAATAGTCATCTCACAACCGCCGCAAAAATCACGGTACTCAATCGACCCAGGCTCCGGTAGCCACGCTCACTTTGTCCGGGCCCTCTTAATCACCGGGTTGATCGAAAGTCGAACTGAAGATAAACCGAGCCTGTCTGGGTCATCGTTGATGCTGCGCTGCCACATTGAACGGATGTCTAGTTTCAAAATTCCATGGGTCGAAGCTGTAGCCGGTAGCTGCAGTTCCCGACGCTTAGCGGCCCTTAGGAAGTGGGACGGTAATAAGCGCATGTTATCCCAATCCGCTATACATGGACTGTGGTATTGCGACAAGAGGAAAAGGATCTAGACTCAGGAAGCACTGAAGATTCCGGCCCTGTGCTCGTGACGGTGAGTTTATCGTATTCGGGAGTGAGTCGCTCTTAGACATACTGGCGATGGTATTCATTGTGTCGTCAGTCAAATTTTCCGGGAGGAACGCAATGCGGGCAGAATCGGGCTTTGGTTTTCGAGCAGTCCTGGCGCTAGTGCTCATGTTTGGTATTTCGGGAAGTTTGTCGGCCCAAGATGCCAACCCCACGTCCGACAACACGAAAATCAATCAACGCGACAAGAGCGCGACCGAAGCAACTGCAGACCGGCAGAAGAATAACACTTCCGATCAGGAGATAACTCGGAGAATTCGACGCTCGTTAATCAAAGACAAGTCCCTCTCGATGTACGCGCACAACGTCAAGATAGTCACGCGGGACGGAACGGTCACTCTCAAAGGCCCCGTGCGCTCTGACAACGAAAAAAAGACGGTTGAAGCGGCTGCCATCGCAATTGCAGGCGAGGGAAAAGTGATAGATAGCCTAGATATCAAGCCCGAGCATTAAATCGTTGTAAGACAAGGTCGTTTTCGACTCAATCGTCCAAGGAGAAAGAAATGGCAGGCAAAAATACAGCAGTATTTGGAATTTATCCGACGCAGGTCGGTGTGGAAACGGCGGTCGATACGCTACAAGCCGCCGGTTTCCGTTACACCGACGTGTCCGTATTATTTCCCGAGAATGAAGGCACGAAGGCGTTCGCACACGAAAAGGGAACTAAGGCCCCGGAAGGAGCAACCGCAGGAGCGGGAACAGGGGCCGTGTTGGGTGGCGGCTTAGGTTGGTTAGTCGGCATCGGCGCCCTAGCTATCCCAGGCCTCGGACCATTTATCGCCGCAGGTCCTATCATGGCCGCTCTCGCTGGGATTGGAGTTGGGGGCGCGATAGGCGGCCTCACTGGGGCCTTGGTAGGAATGGGCATTCCTGAATACGAAGCCAAGCGATACGAAGGGCGAGTCAAGAATGGCGGGATACTTCTTTCTGTCCATTCGGACAGTTCGGAATGGACAGCAAAGGCAAAAAAGATTTTGGAGGCGACCGGCGCTCAGGATATTTCTTCGACAGGGGAAGCCAGTTCTGGGGAAACCAAGGTTGCGGCTAAACGCGCGGTTGACTAATTTTGTGGAAGCCCGATCTTCGGGGAACCCTTCGTGTCTGCTGGCCATGCGTCGGAGTTTCAGGTGATGACTTCGCCAACAAGAGCTCAGGTCTTAGACCTCCAGGCGGCGTTGCGATGTGCTTTCGCGACATTCTCATCCCGGGCAATTCCCGTCAGGTAGGCGGGTTTGCGCCCGGCAGAGGCAGTGAAGATTGCGATGAATGCCAGAGCCGCCGTTCCTTGACACCAAATGACGAGGCCGTCTTATTGGCCTTCGCCGTGAGTTTTGTTCGGCGCAGCGTCCGGTCGTTGCCTGAATCGGGCTTTCAAAGCTCAGCAGCGCGATTCCCAGAGATTAGCCTTACCAGCCAAGTCAGAATTACCGCTCCGACTATAGCGATAATGATGCTCACGACCAGCCCATGTTCCCGTACTCCTCCCAAACCTAAGTGGTAGGAAAGAAAGCCACCGATCATCGCGCCGACGAGCCCGACGATGATGTCCGTAAAGAACCCAAAGCCGGACCCCTTCATCAGCTTTCCGGTCAGCCAGCCAGCGAACGCGCCGATCACAATCCACGCCATCAACCCATGTCCCATACAATTCTTCTCCTGCTCTTGCGATTATTTCTTTCCCTGCGCCCCATCATCTCAGCGGAGAAACAACTTCTGATACCGGGTGTAGGCAGACAATAGTCCTGCCGCGAGGTTGATGTACTAGCCTGCGGGCCTGAAGATTTTATTCCTTCCAGATCTTACGAACGCTCAACGCCGCCGTCGGCGACGTTTCCGCCAGGCAAATAAAAATATCACGCCGCTGCTTTCTGCGGCGCTCCGCTCAAGAGAGTGGCGGCAATCTTCCTTAGCTTGTCTTCTGCTCCTTGTTCTTCTGACAAGGATTTCTTGAGCAAGCTGACTGTCTCTTTTTCACCGATCTGCTCCGCTAAGCTGATGGCAGTTAGATAACCGGCCATCTCATAGTGCTCAACACGGCTGCCCGCGCCGATAATACCCAAATCAAGAACGGTTTCGTTGCCTTCCTCACTTAATGCTTCTGCGCCCTCCTTGATGCACCCTTCCATGCCGACGCACTTCTTTCCGCTCGGCTTAATTTCCAGGAGTTTCGCAATTTGTTCGAGACGCTGCACTTGTGCTTCGGTTTCCTGCAGGTGTCCTTTAAATGCCTCCCGCAGGGCGGCATTGTTCGATCCCTTCGCCATTTTCGGAATAGCTTTGGTGAGCTGCTTCTCAGCGGAATACAGATCTTTAATTTCGTCTTCCAGTAGATCCTTTAAGGCTTCCTTTTCGGCCATGTTGATCTCCTAATTGTTCATTCGTTATGTGCCCTACGAGATCTCTCGAGACTCGCCGGTTTGTGTTTTTATACTCAGTGACTTAGAGGGCAAAAAACCGATGTACGCAGCTAAGACTCTGTTTGCGCCACATCAGTTGCTTGTGAACTTTGCCTTCACAGTGATTTGCAAGGTGGTATTACGTCGGAATCCAAGAGATAGGGATTTAAGTATTCATTCGGGTCAGGCAAATCACAAACGAGTGCTTCGTTTCAACGACAAAGATGGGCGTCCGCAAATCAAACATGCTTTCCGCCTAGTCCAGAGGCCTCGGCAACGAGAAATGTCCCTATTACCATCCTAAGTGTAGGTTCACGAGTTCCGAACGAGGAGGTGAAAAGATGGCCACGAAAAAGAAGAGCAGTTCGCGTCGATCGAGAACTCGCAAGTACGGTAGAGCGGCCGGTAAATCTGTAAAGAGTGCCATGCATCGCGAGAAAAAAGGGACGCTCCGCTCGGGACAGGGCGGAAAGGGTGGTCGAGTTAAGAGCCGCAAACAGGCGATCGCCATCGGTCTTTCTGAGGCGCGCAAAAAGGGAGCGAAAGTCCCAAAGAAACATGCATCGTAGCCTAACAATGCGGCCTAGCCACGACGAGTGAATGCGCATGTCAAGTTTTCTGAGCCCGAAGATCACGAGGTGTGCCGGCACTGCTGACGCTAAGCTCATCCATGTCGGATGCGCAGGCTGGAATATCCCCAGTCAATATGCCGCTCATTTCGAATCAATAGGGACTCACCTTGAGCGTTATTCCCGAACTTTCAACTGTTGTGGAATTAATTCTTCGTTCTATCGATCACATAAGTATTCGACTTGGGAACGATGGTCCGCCTCCGTGCCGAGGGGATTTCGATTCTCAGTTAAAATTCCTCGAACGATCACCCATGATGCCAGACTGAAATGCAGCCCAGAAGAATTGAGGGCATTTCTTACCCAGGTCAGCTACTTAGGGCTAAAACTCGGACCACTGCTGGTCCAATTGCCGCCTTCGTGTGTTTACGACCATATGATCGCCAGGCGTTTTTTCATGCTATTCCGCGGGCTGCACGACGGGGATATCGTGCTGGAACCTCGTCATAAGACCTGGTTCAATGGTGGAGCTAATGATCTGTTGAATGAATTTAGCATCGCTCGCGTCGCAGCAGATCCGGCCTGTGTTCCTCTTGCTGGTGTACCAACTGGCCATGAACAGATCTTGTATTTTCGCCTGCACGGTTCTCCCCGTCGATATTACTCTTCTTATTCGAGTGAATTTCTTAATACTATGGCGGGTCGTATAGCAGAGCTAGCCGGGGAAGTGCGGGTGTGGTGCATCTTCGACAATACCGCGGCGGGATTTGCGACGCCTAACGCTCTCCGGTTGAATGCAGAGATAACGGCAAGTACAGAGTTATTGCAAGCCGCGCATACAGCGCAAAGCCTGTCGCGGTTGTCCAGTTGTTAGCGTCCATTCAACGGCCAGAGCGGAGTGGAATAAATGCGGTCTGCGGTATTGATTAGTCAACGTGGGTCAGATATCTGCCCATGGGCAGTCTTCGTTTTTTACCAAATGTATCGCGGCTTGAATGAGTTTGTGTGATTGAGAATTTCTTAACCAGACAATCTTGAAGCGCCCGTTCTTGGCTCCATACTCCACCAAAATTACGTCGCCACAGCGCAACTCTTTGCTCATGCCAGACAACAAAGCACCACTCCTGCTAAGACTGGATGCTACTACTTGTTCAAGGAAATGTTGTCCAGACTTGTCTCGGCCGTTTATGGTTACGACGAGGGATTCGTTTTTCCGAGGCTCCTTGCGCTTTTCCATGCCAGGCCGGATCCACCCCATTGAGGATCTTGAGGGTCACTTCTCATTTGGGACCCATTGCAAACTCTCAACGTAATATTCAGAGGGTTACGAGTGCCTTCAGGTTGCCTCAAACTGAACTCGTTTACATTAGAGACATCGAACCAAATCTCCCGGAAATAGTTGCCTTTTTTGGCAGATATTTTTCTCAATCTGGCCGCTCTCGATGGGCTGGCGCATAGATTGAGAGGCGGTCGTCGTGATGAGCACGGTTCACAATCGAAGATTGGGATGCTTGAAGGGTTTGAGTGTAATCGCCTGAACTCATCACCCGTGCACCTGTAGAGAAGCATTCCCAGTGAAATCCTCTCCGTTCATCATCCAAGAACAAGTATTGACCATCCTGAATCCGGGCGATAACACTCTTCAAGCGAAGACGAGTGGAAACTCTCCTGCGACCAGCCCGGAGGGTTAGCTATATAGACCCAGGATCAATTTCGGGTCTGTGCGACTTTCGCATAAGGGCTCTGGGAAGCTGGCGAATCTCCCATGTCAAGACGGCTACGACGAGCCAAGCGATCATAGCTCCCGGAAGGACGATCCAAGTATGAGTTTGAGTTGCAAATTTCCAGACCAGCAACGCAAAAACGAAAAGACCAACACTTCCCATGGCGGAACCCGCAGCATCCAAGGCCGCAGCTTGGCGCCCGCGTACCGTACCGTTTAGGCCTTGCTTTTCTTTCTTCTCGATCTCGTCTTTTTCGATCAGGGTGGCACTCGCTGGGAAAATCGCCGGGAACGCTAAGAGGAGTCCTCCCATCACAGGGCCGAATTGGCTTGCGACAAGCCCGGCAACGACGGTGATGCACCCGCCGAATAGGAAGCGGGTTGCGTGGTCAGGCCACGTAGTAAGACCAAGATCGGAGACATCAAATTTGACACGCATTACGGTCTGAGCCCCAAAGCCCAAATTACAAATGCAACGGCGAACCATAATGGCAGTGCGCCCAGCGTCACGAAGAGGGCTTTAACCTGCCACCTCATCAGGACCCAACTCACTAGGGAAGCGTAGAGAAAGAAGGCGAAAGCGCCTGCCATCATGGAGCGTGCCTCGGTTGCGCCGTAGGAGGCCCCTTCCGTGGCAATCGTGAGGCCAAGTGTGGCAAGCGCTACCGATGGAGCTGCTCCGAACAATCCCGCAAAGCTTTTCGGTTTCAACAGGTCCCCGATCATGGCAAAGACGGAAACGACCGTTCCACCCACTAAGAACCTGAGGAGAATCTGTATCATCGCATTCCTGATTTCACCAATTGTCGTGCATGGCCTGGTCCCCTTATTCCTAACACTTGATATTGTTCGCCTGAAAGCCGGTGATAGTTCACAAAAAATTCTTCCAATTCACGACAGAACTGCTTCCCGAGATCGTCCATCGATTTTATGTCTGCCCAGCTGTGCGCGCCTTTTTCGACCGCTACGATTCGATCATTGCGGACCTTCTTTTTCTTGTCACCTTGCTGTCCCTCAATGACACCGATGATTCGGCAGGTCACCAGACAGCCGGGGAAGGCGGGCTCATCCATCAGCACTAAGACGTCAACCGGATCGCCGTCGTCAGCTTTTGTTGACGGCACGAAGCCGAAGTCATAGGGAAAAGCCATCCCGGAGGGCAATACCTTCTTCAACTCAAAAATTCGCTCCTCGGGATCGAACGCGAACTTATTTCGGCTGCCCTTTGGAGTTTCAATAACAACTTCAACAAATCTTTGTCAGCTGAGTCGAAAGGTTTGAGACTCACCGGATCAGACATCCCACTTTTCTTGCCCATTTGGTTGGTAACCTCTCATTGCGCAGGTTCCTTGATGCACAGGGGACACGCGGGGTTTGTTTTGGGCTCAGCATCGCAGACTCCAGTAGGCTGGGATTGCTTCTTGAAGCCCTGCCGACGCCACAAGAATCGGCGTACAGAAGGACTGCGGATGCGACCTATCGAACCTTGCGGTAGAAAACGATCGCTGCTCCCGGTTTCTCTGAAATCTCTAAAGCTAATCCCTGCTCCATCAATTCCGCGCCGGACACGGTTTTCGGCGTTCCTTCATCGACATTATCTATTTCGTAGATCGCGGCCGCATCAAGTGCACGCAATCGCAACTGTTTCATCGAATCATCGCTTCTGTCGCGACGAAAAGCCTGCACCATGCCATCGTCTTGTTGGGGTCGATGGAATTGCCACGCGGCCCATTCGAACGCCGCGCTTTGTTCGCCGTTGGGTATTCCCATGCAATCCGCATTCGCGCTACAAGGCGAAATCGGATAGTAGTCGCCATAAAAGTAGGGCCGTATACGCTTGTATTGTGCGATTTCAGCGCGCAGCCAGTCGAAGGGGAAATCAGCGGGTATAAATTTTCCGACTTGGTCCGGGGTCCCGCCGGTGTTAAAGAGTGCGAACCCAGTTCCGGGAGCAAACCCGCTCCGAAAATGATAATTATCGCGAGGACGAATTTGGAATACTGTCCCAAAGTGCGGCCGCCAATAAGCCAGTCCCTCGGTCGCCATCTGATTGCCGATGGGGTCCGCCTCGGGTGCAACGGGGTAGTCAGCCCTGCTCAAATCCACGCCACGCGAGATCGAATCTAAATCGCCCCGCTCGACAAGATCCAATATCAATTGCGGATGTCGCCGCCGTAACTCGTCCCAAAACTCCAACAGCCCTTCGACGTAATGAATTTGAGTAATCCCCTGACGGTCACGCGCGTCTGCTTGCGCCCAGAAAGCGGCAGGAGCGAAGTTGCAGTCCTGGCGGAAAATGTCTACACCCTGTGTGGTGATCAGGTCCGACATGAGATCGGTCATTGCCTTTCTTGCGGTCGGATCCCCGAAATTAAAAAGGCGATATTTCGCGAAGGGCCGCTTGAGGTTTCCTCCGACGATGGTCCCCAATTCTCCGATAAACCATTCCGGATGCTCGATCGTGAGCGGCGTTCCAACGACGGCACGCTCGGGTTCGAACCACAGCAGAAACTTCAATCCTTTGGCGTGTGCCGCGTCACTGATTGGCTTCAACCCGTCCGGATGCGCCACCCGGTTGACGCGCCAGTTGCCTGCATGCAACCACCAGTCTTCCTCGCCGAACACCTGGAATTCAGCCACTGGACGATCCGCACCGTACCATCCCGCGTCCATCCAGAAATTCTCAAAGCCGAGATTTTTTTGGGTGATCTCATCAATCAAGCGCAAGCTGGTGGAAGTCTTCGTCCCCCCCCAAGTTCCGTGTGATAAAGGAATGACGACCGGCTTCCCGTCATATTGCGGTGTGTGATACTTCAGCACATGACGGCGCAACACGTTGTGGGCATCAATATCGTCGCCTTCCCACCGCAAAAGAAGGATGCTGGGTGTCCGAATTTCCTCACCGGGATGAAGAGAAAGATGAGTGTTCTGCATACCCGCTTTTAGCTCAACGGCTGCCTCCGTTGGACGTGAAAAAGAAATTGCCCATTCACCCGACCAGCCCACTGCGCCGATCAATCCCTGACCGTCCATGCGAACGTCGAAAAATGGGATTGTCGTCACGGTCTTGCCACCACCGTCTCCGGACATCCGAAAATCTTCCAGTTGATTTAGAGATTTTCTGTGCAATGAATATGAGTCCATGCCACCGGCTCCGGTGGAATAGAGAATCGTAGGAATATTCTTGCCGGGTACCGGGACAGAAGTATCGAGAGCTTGAACTTCTTCGAGGATCGGAGTGTCCTCTTTGCCTTCGTTTCTAAAATATATGGTCCATTCTACGACCGGCGACTCCGGATAAGTCACGGCGGACAATCGGACCTGCAGGTGAGTTTTTGGATCCTTCCAGGTCAAAGAACGCTCTGAGCGGTCGCCATCCAGGGTTTGCGATTCCGTGTTCTGAACCCAGTCTTTTAGGAGCACGTTGGATGATTGCGTTCCGTATACAAATGAGAACGGCAATCGCGCGTGGGCATTCAGCAAATGCGCTTGTACCCAATCATCTTTTTGCTGATTATTGGACGCTCCAGCCGAACCGGCCAATTGGAGAATGTTAAATAACAAGCCAAACGCGAGGATAAGGAGCGCAAGCCATGGCTTCGGCCGCTTTTCGCTAAAGCTAGCGTAGAATTCTTTTCTCTGACATTTCTCGCTCTCAATCAATTCTGCGTCTGCGGGGGAAAAAAGTCGGGATAGGTAGCTCAGCGGACTCATCATTCGCCATTCTTCTTCTCGATTGTTAAGTACACCTACCTCTCTCGATAATTGGATGTGGAAAATCAGAAGTCAATGCCTTTCAACCTGTTGAACAGTGGAATCCTGTTTCAGATACGCTGCTATCGTTCCCACATCAGGCAATCAGGAGGACGTTATGCCAAGTATGCGCCACATTTAATATGGTTCTGGGTTATACGACCAATCCCAGTTACGGGAGATCCAACTCATGTGCGGGATCACCATTCTTTGCGACTGGCATGAGTGCAAATTGGAACTCGCGACGGCAGCTGATATAGTGCACACGCTGCCGCCAGCCCCGATTAAACGCATTCAAGACGGGACGTGTTTGTGAAGAAGCTCACAATCCTTGCCGTAACTTCGGCCTTGCTCTGCATTGCGACTAGCTCTCGGGCTACGTCGCAAGCAGCGGCCCCCGCGTCGCAAACGCAAGGCGCTTATGGAGCTTCAGAACGATCCGAGCCAACCGCGCCAACTAATGTCGCTCCACCGAAGACGATCATCGCCTACACGTTGCCACCCGATAGTTATAGGAAGTCCCAGGATTTGAGTCGCATCTACTTACGGTTTAGATTGCTGGGCTTCGTGTATTTGCTGCTGGTGTTGTGGCTGATGCTCCGCTGGCGTCTCGCTCCCAGATATCGGGATGCAGCTGAACGGGTATCGTCAAAGCGATTTGTGCAAGCCCTGGTCTTTGCACCGTTATTTTTCATTTCGCTTGATGTTCTTCAGTTGCCTTTCGGTATCTACGGCAATTGGCTTCTTCGGAAATACGGCATCTCCGTACAAGGTTGGGGCTCGTGGCTCGGGGATTGGATGAAGGGCGAACTCATCACGGCGACGCTAGCGGTCATCTTCTTATATCTCTTGTTTTTGATCATCCGCAAGAGTCCGCGACGTTGGTGGCTCTATTTCTGGGTCGCCAGCCTGCCAATCGGGTTGTTGCTGTTTTTCTTGCAACCCTTGATTATTGACCCTCTTTTTAATAAGTTCGAGCCCCTCTCCTTGAAGGACCCCGCACTTACGGCCTCTCTCGAAACGTTGGTCAGACGTTCGGGTGAGGATATCCCACCCGAGCGGATGTACTTGATGGGCGCGTCCGAAAAAAGCACAGACCTGAAGGCATATGTCACCGGATTTGGTTCGTCGAAAC
>Ga0206971_10186_pt2 | contig 21628 bp, 16 predicted proteins | sample Alteio_BWOrgHeat_85_FD_152917 | JGI IMG/M metagenome (GOLD analysis project Ga0206971, IMG submission 152917) | Enriched cells from forest soil in Barre Woods Harvard Forest LTER site, Petersham, Massachusetts, United States -... | ecosystem: Environmental > Terrestrial > Soil > Temperate forest >...
GGCATAAACCCCATAATTCCTATAAATATTCTCAATACAATATAATGAACTGGTACAAATTAAAGTAGCATATAAAATTGACGGGCATTCATCAGAACGGATTACATCAATAGCAATTGAAATGGCGAAAAGCAAATAACTTATATCGATCAAATTAGTATTAAATTATATCCAGACTTTCCATATTAAATATTATGCGCATCGCTTTTTTTCATAATTTACCATCCGGAGGGGCTAAACGATGTGCATTCGAGTTAATCCAATTCCTTTCAAAAAATCATACGGTTGATTTGTATATATATGACCAACATGCCGAAGATTTTCTTGACATAAGGCAACTTGTTAATAAAACTATACTTATACCTCGGGGAAACACATACGGTGAAAAAGGAATAAAACGCTTAATTTCTTTAAACACAGTACGAATAGCATCTAAAAAAATTGCACAATTAATCAATGAAGGCAATTATGATATTGCTTTGATCATGCAGTGCAAAGTTTCTAACAGTCCATTTGTATTACGTTATTTAAATATTCCATCTCTTTATTTTTGCCACGAGCCCCTGGCAAAAATTTTAGAACCTCATTATCGCGGTAACAATGAAAATGGATTGTTATCGTTCTTAAAAAAACTCTTTCTTAATTGGACTATATCTATTGATAAGAAGAATGCTTTAAATGCTACTTTAATTTGTACCAGTTCATTATATTGTATTGAGAATATTTATAGGAATTATGGGGTTTATGCCAAGTTAAACTATTTAGGTGTAGATACAGAACAATTTCATCCTATTGATCTTGAACGAACATCTACACTTTTATTTGTAGGGGCACTTAATCCCGCTAAAGGGCAGGATTTTATTATTGAGAGCGTAGGTACCATGAAAGTTAAACCAAGTATAAGATTTATTTATAATTTTAGCTATGGTGCTACAAACTTTAAGGAACAACTTATTAATCGTGCACAGCAACTCGGCGTTTCAATTTCTTTTGAGAATATGGCAAATGATACTGAATTAGTTAACGCGTATAATCAAGCCATACTTACGGTATTTCCAAGTAGGTTAGAACCGCTTGGTTTAGTTCCTCTTGAATCGATGGCTTGCGGTACGCCAGTAGTAGGCATTGCCGAAGCCGGTATTCGTGAAACAATACAGCATAATAAAACCGGATTGCTTACTGAAAGAGATTCTGTTGAATTTGGAAAAGCATTGAATAATTTGATTAATGATAAGACAATGTGGAAAGCAATGAGTGCCCTTGGTATTAAAACAGTCTTGGAACAATGGACCTGGAAGCAATCCTACCAAAAGCTGGAAGAGCATATAAAAACGACTTTAAAGAAATATGAAAATCAAAATATTTCAAACCAATAAACGAGAAATTACTGCATAACTAAAAAGCAGGTTAGCGTCTTTAATAGCGATGCTTTATAAAATATGATAATAATTGGAATAATTATTTTAGTATTATTTGTTGCTTTTGCAATAGTGATTACAGCATATCGTCCTGTTATAACCCTTTATGCGTTAGCTTTTGTAGTTTCTGTTGTAGGGATAAATATTCATATTGGGGTTACTTTTTATTTATCCAGAATTGTACTTATTATATTTTTGATCTCGTTACTTCTGCGAACAATAAAAGCAAGTATTAAACTTATATGGGTCCAAATACCTCTCATAAGTTTATTGATTCAATTCGTTTCGGTATTGCTTTCAGACCATATTTCGGAAGGGCTTCGCGCAATTTTTATATATGCCTGTTTGGCCTTCATCTTTATTACGGTAATTATACTTGGCGCTAAAACTGAAGTTATTATTAAAGCAGTTAAAATATACTTGTTAATGGGTATAATTCAAGGGCTTTATGGCATTTATCAACTCATTGGCGGGGCGCGTCACTGGCCTACTTACCAAACCTTAATGGCAGGCATACCCATGGCCAATGATAGAACAATAGACGGATATTTTTATTCAGGGTCTTACAGTACTTTTCGTGCAATTGGTTTTTTCTCATCTGATGTAAGTCATTTTGCGGGATATATGGCTGGAATTTTGTTATTAGCTATCACATTCATTATATATAACCGGCGTTCACTTTTTCCATATTTAGTATTATTATTTGGAGGAGCCGGCCTTCTATTTTCACTTTCCCGAAGTGGTATTTTAGCGTTTTTAGCTTTTGGGTTACCGAGTTTATTTTACTTCCTAAAACGTACACACCTTCTTCCAAAATTCAAATTGAAGTCTCCAATAAAATTAATTGCTATAGCAGCTATTGTTAATGTGGCATTGATTTTTGTTCCTTTAAATATACCAAATCCTTTGATAATCCTCAGCTCAAGATTTGAAAACATAGTTGACCCAGGCAGTTCCAGTTCTGAATCAATGTCAGAGCATGTGATTACAAGAGAAACAGGATTGGATGCTTTATTATCTAGTCCTGTTTTGGGTGTAGGCCCTGGTGTTAATGCGGCCCCCTGGTATTCAGAACGCTATAGGAGGTATTGGGCGGGATCCCATTCTTATCATTTTGATATTTTGGGGCAAACAGGGCTATTAGGTGCAATAACAGAGTGGTTGCTTATGGTATTAATAGTTTTGTATATGATTCGAGGGTTAAAGGCCCCTTCAACCAATAAACAAGCTAAATTCGTATTAGTGGGATTATTATCAACATATATCACTATAATTTTCGGCAACTTTTTTTATTATTATTATTTGAATGATTTTGTATGGTTTATAATGGGATGCGGTATAGCGCTTAGCCGTGCAATCATTTTAGAGGGGCAAAGAACTATTTTACCGGTAAGCCAACCGGATCAATCGGCAACATAAAAGTTAGTATTAACATGGTTTTCAAAGAGTGGGTATTAACAATCAGAACGGGTTAATTATTTCAATAATTAATGTTCTAATTTTATCCTGGTAAATCTTAATAATCATTTATTAACAGTATAAAATATTATCTTTGGCACCCAAACAAATCCTCAATGTTAATATAATTAAGTTAATAAATGTTTCGATAATTTAATGCTGCACATATTAACGGTATGAAAATTTTATTAGTTGATGATGCTATATATCCACTTGCTGGGGGTAGCGCAGAACGGTCAATGCGTATTGGCAAATGTCTTATAGATCATGGACATGAAGTTGATTTATTAACCCTGGCAAGAGATTATGACCCTGAATTCGCGAAAAAGAACGGGATAAATAAAGTTTACCTTTTGCCGTCAATTAAATATAAATACCTTATCCCTTTAAAAGGCGCTGGTTACATAAAACATATAGTAAAAGATTATGATGTTGTTCATATCTCTAAAAATTGGAGCCTGCTGGGTTTTTTTGCGGCTTATTGCTTAAAGAAGTATAATATTCCATATATTTTTTCGCCCATGGGATTTATTACCGTTCATAATAATAAATCCCGTTTAGTTAAATTTTTTTATTTAAAGTATTTAACATCGTTCACAATTAAAAACTGTAGTTATTGTATAACAGTTTCTAATCAGGAATATCAGGATTGCCTTGAAATAATGTTAGATAAAACCAAAGTTAAATTAATTCCAAATGGTTTTGTAGCTGCTGACTTTACTGAATGCCCACACAATGTGTTTCGTGAAAAATATAAATTAAGCTCTAAAAAAATGCTTATGTTTTTAGGCAGGATGGATCCCATAAAAGGGGTTGATTTATTATTAGAAGCTTATGATAATTTGGGACAACACGCTGCAGATTGGCAACTGGTTATAATTGGCCCTGAAAATAAATATCGCAGAGAATTAATTAGTAAAGCTGTTAAAGCTATTAATAAAGATTTAATAACATTTATTGATCCCCTATACGCCGATGAAAAGCGATGTGCTTATTATGCCTGTGATCTGTTTGTAATTCCTTCCCTTTATGATGCAATGACTATTGTTGCGCTGGAAGCCGCTGCGTGCGGGAAACCAATTTTAATAACGGAAACTTCAGATTTTCCGGGTTTGGCCTTAAATGGAGCATCAATACAAGTACCCCCAACAGTTGAAGGGATTGAAACAGGATTAAAATATGCTTTTGATAATCCTCAATTATTAAAGTCCATGGGTTCAAATGCAAGAGACTATGTTTATGCAAATTTTGACTGGAATGTTCTTGGTAAACAATATGATGAAATTTTCAATTCGGTTAAAAAGAAAAATTAATTTATTTATCCTGAATTACGATTTGTAACTCTTTTAGGATAGTTAACAACAAAAAATGAATATATCAAATCCAGACCTTTATATAATTCTTGTAAACTGGAATAAACCTAATCTTACTCTTGACTGTATAAAATCAATTAATGAATCATCTTATAAAGAATATAAAACCGTTGTTGTTGATAATTATTCATCAGATAATTCGATTGAAATTTTCAAGCAAAGCAACCTTAACTTTCATTTAATTAAGGCTACAGAAAATTTAGGTTATACCGGGGGCAATAACTTAGGAATTGAATATGCAATGGCCATGAATTGTAAATATGTATTATTATTAAATAATGATACTTTAATTAACCCCAATACTTTATTCAACCTTGTGGCGCCTTTAAACAAGGACGTATCAATTGGGATAACTCAACCTAAAATTTTTTTTTATCCTGATAGTTCACTTATTTGGTCAGGCTCTACTAAACTCAATAAACTATTGCTTCGTACGAGGTTAGTAGGTTATAAAGAAAAAAATGACCCAACCTTAGATAAGGAACAATACTTAGATTATGCTGTTGGATGTGCAACACTTATTCGTTCATCTGTAATTGAAAAAATAGGGATGCTTGATGACGATTATTTCGCCGTTTGCGAGGATGTAGATTACGGTTTGCGCGCATCCGCAGCTGGGTTCAAAATTTGGTATGTACCAGATGCTTATGTTTATCATATCGAGTCTGCCAGTGCAGGAGGGGCCGATAACCCGCAATATGTATATTACCAAGCCAGGAGCTATCTTATTTTGTTCTCAAAATGGTCTGTTAATTATATGCACTTTGCCTTGGTTTTTTCTGTTTACTCTCTTTCCACTTTGATCCGGATAGCTAAATTGTTATTTGTTGGAAATAACCGAGGAGTTGCTGCGATATATTTAGGATTTCGCGACTTCTTTTTGAAAAAATTCGGTAGGCGTGAATATAGTATCCTTAAAAAAAGAGGCTAAGGTTGGCTTATAGTTTATTTACTAATAATTTATGAAAATTTCCATAGTAACCATTTGTTTTAATAGCGCCTCAACACTAGAAGAAACTATTAAAAGTGTTATTTCTCAAAGCTATAATGACATTGAATATATAATAATTGACGGGGCATCAAAAGATAACACCTTGTTAATTATTGAACAATACCGGGATAATATTACTCGAGTTATTTCCGAAACCGATAATGGTATATACGATGCCATGAATAAAGCAATTCAATTGGCAACGGGAGACGTTATTGGGATCCTGAATTCAGATGATATTTATTCGGATAATGAGGTTTTAAGTGATGTGATGAATCATTTTGTTAATGATCAGGATCTGGATATTTTATATGGGAATTTGGTATATGTTAAAAATCAGGATATGAATAAAATTGTTAGAAACTGGAAATCACTTTCTTATTATAACAATTTCTTTGAACATGCTAATGTTCCTCCTCATCCCGCTTTATTTCTTAGGTCCAAAGTTTACAGGAAAGCCGGCTTATTTAATGCACAATATAGATTTTCGGCCGATTATGAATTCATGCTTAGAATATTTAAAAAACACAATTTTAAATCTAAATATATTAACAGGCTGATGGTTAGAATGCGGCTTGGCGGCGCTACTAACAAAAGTTTTAAAAATGTATTAAATGGCAATAAGGAAATTCTTAGAGCCTGGAAAGAAAATAGTTTAAACCCGCCAATAACCCTTATGCCAAAAAGAATTATAAAAAGGTTAATACAGTTCATTAATTAAAATAATGAAATTACTTCTCACAGGCGCATCGGGCTTTTTAGGCAAAATCATAAAAAACACTTTAAATAAAAATGAGGTGATTTCTCTGGCAAGGAGTAATGCGGATATTAATATAGATCTTACTATAAATGTCCCACAATTGCCTTATGTTGATATTGTAATACATTCGGCTGGCAAAGCCCATTCAGTTCCCAAAACAAAGAAAGAAAATTTAGAGTTTTATACCGTGAATGTTGATGGAACAGCTAACCTTCTCAGGGGCCTCGAAAATTCTTATCTTCCAAAATCTTTCGTTTTTATTAGCACAGTTGCTGTTTATGGCAAAGAAAGCGGAACTTTAATTGATGAAAATACCAGTTTACTAGCCAAAGACCCATACGGCCATAGTAAAATTCAGGCTGAAAAATTAATTAAAAAATGGTGTGAAAAAAACAATGTGATCTGCTCTGTATTAAGATTGCCCTTAATTGCCGGGCCCAATCCACCAGGTAATTTGAAATCGATGATTAATGGAATCAAAAAGGGGTATTATTTTAATATAGCAGGCGGGAATGCGAAAAAAAGTATAGTATTGGCCGAAGATGTGGCTCATATTATACTTAAAGCGGCTAAACTTGGGGGTACTTACAATCTTACCGATAATTATCATCCATCTTTTTATGAGTTAAGCCTACTAATATCAGCGCAGCTAAATAAAAAGCCACCATTAAACATTTCTTATAATACAGCTAAATTATTAGCATTGATGGGGGATTTAATCGGCCAGAGGTCGCCGGTAAATTCTAATAAATTAAAAAAAATTACATTGGATTTGACTTTTGATGATTCAAAGGCGCGAAACCTACTTGGTTGGGAACCCAATAATGTTTTAAAAAAATTTAATATATATAATAACTAAATATTGGTTCTTTACCTTCCTTACCCTAATAAGCATATTGTTAATGTAGCTGAAAAATTAAAACATGGGTTGTATTAATTATAGCATGGGGTAAAAAACATGATAGTTTGTGTCTGGTAATAACGATAAATTAGCATTAAAATATTTGTTTAACACAATTCTAAAAGTATTTACGGGGCTTATTTTTTGATATAGGCTTTTATAATTTTTGTCAGGAAAATAATAGGCGTTTAATATTGTCGATGTTTCTTCCAATGTGTTAAGGTGAGAGCCATGATCACTCTGAATAATAATTATTGGTTTTTTCCCTGGCTTAGATAATATCGAATTGACAAATAATGTAATACGTTTATTGACATATTTAACCTCTCTAATATAGCTTTCTCTGTCATGGGTTAAGCTTAAATTTTTTTGATAAGCTCCTGTAGAATCTATTACAAAAGGAGGGTGTGCAGTTAAAGTGTGAGCATAAACGAACCGTGGATAACTTGTTAAATTATCAGTATTTGCTAAACTATCCAAAAAATTGAAAGAATTAATATCATAGGTATAATAAACTTTATGTTTGGTTTGTTGATCTTCTACACCAAAAACTTGATTAACAGCTCTTAGTAACGAATTGATAAATGTTTTCGATTGCCCTGTTTTATCGTCTGCCCCGGTTAATTTTCCTGGTTTATTTCCAATTGTAAAAACCGAATAAATATTTTGTATATATCCGTAATCACGCAAAAAAGCACAAATTCTATTTTGTTGAATAAACTTGTATAGTTTATCTACATCGGCAGTACTGTATCGGCCATTATTTTTTATATTTAGATAAGAACTATTAAGCGAAGAAGATAATGAAGAACTTGTAAAGTTATAATTCGACTTACTTTTATAGGCAACATAAAACCCTTTTCCCTTTAAAAAATTGGTAAAATAAGAATTGTCATACTGCTCATAATTTTTAAGGCTGGCATCACTCGAATAATGATCCAAAATTATATAATATATATCAGGCCGATTTGACAAAACGGTTTTTGCAGGCATGAACGGATCTTTTAATTTAATGTTGTTAGGATGAAATGTAATTCCATTTGTTAATTCTAATACTAAAAGAAAAAAAATTAATAAAGTGAAATACCCAGACAGCTGCTTTAATTCAGATTTGTTTTTCCAGACTTGGACACCAAATAAAACATAAAAAAGGAATAAAAAGCCAAAAACTAATATCTTTCTATGAACATCAAACAATAGAATAAATTTGCTTAAGAGGAAAACATCTAAAAAAATATCAGTCCAGGTTGTAAAAAAAAAAATAATACTGAAAAGACCTGAGGTCAGGAGGCTTGCTTTAATTTTAGATCTCGTAATTCGTAGAAAAAGTATGTAAACAATGAAACAAAACAAGGAAGGTAGTATAATTAAAGATATTCTATTCCAAGCTGATACGTATAGTTTTAATTCCCAAATTTTTAAAAACTCATAAATTATGAAATAAAGAAGAAGCAAAAACGTATGTCCAGTATAGAACAATTTATTAAAATATGTTTTAATTTGATACATATATCACTTGGCTTGCATTAGGTATAAAATTCTTTCTGAACCTAAAATAGGTATTCGTTCAATAATAGAGAAATAACATTGAAAATCGCTTTCAAATTGTTCACACGAATAATCGAGATAAATATCTTTTTTTGATAATAATAGCCTTTGAAATTGAGAATCTGATTTAGGAATAAACTCTATAATAAGCCATTTGCCAAGTCTGTGAAAATAAGAAGCTATTTGTAATAAAGGGACGTTATTTGATATAGCGAGATGATGAATAAGGGCTAGAGCCATAATTAAATTAGCCGGACCGCGGCGTTCCAGGTTGTCTTTCTCATTATTTGCCCATCCAATATTAGCACTAGGGTTAGTAAGATCGAGTATTAAGGGTAAGATATTGGATTCCTTTTTTTCCTTTACAAGTTTATAATTAGTATTAACTGCAATCTCATCAATATCAAATGAAATAGTTTCAATTCCTTTTTCACTAGCAATGCGACTATATAAGCCGGTATTACTGCCAAAATCCCAAACAGTTTTTGGAGAAGCTTTTTCCAAAAGTGAAGACACTATTGTTTTCTTATGTAATTCAGACTCTGCAATATAATTGATATTATTATAATAAAAGCCCCATTCAGTTTTTTGTTTTTTGATAGTCAGGCTGTTAGTAACGTTAATTAAGTTTTGAACAAGAATTTGTAATCCTTTTAAAGATAGTTTTCCTTCAGATTTTACTGTTTTATTAGCGTAATATTTCTGACTGTAAGCATGTAAATGAATATGAGACAAAATAGAGAAAGATAATTTGCTTTTTGCAGGTAGCAATCTACTGGTAAGATCTAACGGGACACCGTCTATATAAGTTTTTAAAAGTTGAAATAGTCTAATATCTGTATAATGCATTAAACATAGTGGCGCTAAAAAATGCTCGCAGAATTGTTTATATGCTACCCAGGGGTGGTTTGTAATATATTTTTCGAATGAGAGCGTATCTATAAAAACAGGTTTTCCTTTTAGGAATTGAATATTATAAGGTGTGGCATCTTTTAAGACCATACCAAAATCTAAAGCTTTTTGTTGAATACGAAGAGTGGCAAGAGCCGCATCTTTTAATTGGTCAAAGCACCATTCGTAAGGATAAGAAATAAACGAAATTTGTTTGGGCTTTATAATTTTATATCCCTCAATGGTTTGAAAGTCAACGTCGTGAGTTTCCTCATGAGAAATTAAATACCCATCATTGGCAAGGTATTCATACAAGCCATTATTTATTAAAATATTATAATTTTCACAATAAGATTTATTTACTTGGCGGTAAATAGTATTATTCAATTTAAATACAAACCCACTTGGATCTTTAAAAGAACTTGGTAATCTATTGTTTATCTTGTTCACACTGATCTATAGATTTTACATCCTTTTTAAAAAAGAAAACCACTTTTCCCCAATAAAATTTAAAATAATATCCAGCACCTAAGGCCGTTGCAATAATTATCTGGATAATGTAACTTCCACCGCCTGAGTCAATATATAAAAGGTGATTCATGTATTAGTTAATTTTTAATTGTAAATAAAGTATAATGTTTAAAAATAAGAAATAATTAATAAAAACTTATTGTTATATTTTATAAATAAGAGTTTAAAAATAACCTCCGCAAACTGTATTGTAATTCATAGCGGACAAATCTTTAGATAGACGAAATTTTGAAAGACTAGTTTAATTAAAATAAAAATTTTCTATAAGTTTTATGCGGCTGGGGGGTACCGGTAAATAAATATACCATTTTGGAAATAATCATCGAAGACAAGGTAGAAAATGGAATCAATCCATATTTTTTATCCAAAAACGGAAGATAAACTTACTAAATAATCCTTTTATTTAAGAATTATATTTATCCATTAATAAACTTATTTTTGCATTAAACTGTTAAAATCTGCATGAGTCTATTTGAGTTTTTGATTACATTTTTTATCCTTTTCGCACTTGAACTTATTTACTTCAAAATAGCCGATAAATACAGTATTATTGATCATCCTAATCATCGCAGTTCTCATACAAAGGTGACTATAAGAGGCGGAGGAATCATCTTTTGCGTTTCATTATTATTGGGCTCACTATATTTCGGATGGCAATATGGCTATTTTCTTTCCGGGTTGTTTTTAATCAGTATGATTAGTTTTATTGATGATATTAAAACAATTAGTAACAGAATCAGAATTAGTTTTCATTTAGTTGCCGTCGCACTGTTGTTTTACCAGTTAAACATATATAATCTATCGTTTTATTGGATAGTGCTGGGATTTATTTTCGTTATAGGAACAATAAATGCCATAAATTTTATGGATGGCATTAACGGAATAACGGGGGGCTTTGGTCTCGTAACATTACTTACATTATATTTTATCAATCAGCATATCATTTTATTTACACGCGAAATTTATTTGATCCTGCCAATTCTTTCTTTGCTTGTTTTCAATTTCTTCAATTTTCGCATAAAAGCAAAGTGTTTTGCTGGAGATGTGGGTAGTGTGAGCCTGGCATTTATTATACTTTTTTTTCTTTTACAGTTAATAATTAAAACAAATAATGTTACTTATTTGCTATTACTTTTAATTTACGGTTTAGACACTGTGACAACTATTGGGTTTAGAGTTTTAAGAAAGGAAAATATTTTTGAGGCACATAGGGGGCACTTTTATCAATTTTTAGCTAATGAAAAAAAAATACCTCATTTGGCTATAGCCGCATTATACACATTCATTCAGGCGATAACAAATATTATACTACTGAACTTTTTAACCAGGTCAGTTGTTAGTCTGATAGTATTAATAATTATTACAACGCTGGCGTTTATTTTAATACGTTTATACTGTGAAGGTGCACACAAACTTTTCAATTTAAAATAGTGACGCGATTTTATTATACAGAAACATAGTGAATTAGTAAATTTGCATGCATCTAAAAACAATTAATAATATGGCATAGCATAAGATGAATTTTTATGATAAAATTATTGATTTGGATTTTTTATTGGTAATTCTATAATAGTTATTATATTTACTTAGATTTATAGCAACTCGCAATAATTATGTGCTTATGAATAATACCTCTACCACATTATTCAATCAAATAAATATAGTGCCCAGGTGGTTCATTTTTATTCTTGATTTGATTATCAGTTTCCTGTCATTAACTATCGCCTATTTGATCAAATCCAATTTTGATTTTACCAATGTGAACCACATTGAGCTTAGCCGAAATGTTTTAATATTAGGTATTATAAGTACCCTGGTTTTTGTAGCATTAAAAACTTTTTCAGGAATTATAAGATATACCAGTGCCCAGGATTCTTTTAGAATATTAAGCGCCATATTAATAACCAACGGAATATTTTTTTTGATAACTACTATTTCTGTAGCGTCTAATAAAAGCCCCTTAATTTCAAACAGCTTATTGATTATTAATTGTTTAGTATGCTTCCTGTTAATGGTTACTTATAGGATCATAGTAAAATATTTTTTTCTTTATATAAAAAATTTAAAATTAGATAAAAAAAGAATAATCATTTATGGCGCCGGCGAGGCAGGGGTAGCTGCTAAAAGAACCTTTGATCATGATTATAAAGTTAATAAAAGTATTATGGCCTTTGTTGATGATGATCAAAGAAAGGTAGGGAAAACCATTGACGGTATTTCTATTTTGAATGCTAAAGATTTGCCCCAATTAATAGAAGAGCATAAATTAGACGAAATTATTTTTGCTTCCTATACTATTCCGATTGAACTTAAAAACAAGATAGTTGATATATGTCTTGAAAATGATGTTAAAGTGTTAAGCATTCCTTCACCTGATGCATGGATAAGCGGAAAATTACAGTCAACCCAGATAAAAGAAGTTAATATTGAAGAGCTTTTAAATAGAAAATCTATTGAAATTGATATTACGAATATTCAAAAGGAACTCAAAGGAAAAAGAATATTAATAACCGGCGCTGCCGGATCTATAGGGAGTGAAATAGTAAGGCAGTTATTAAAATTCGATACAGATTTGATCATAATGTGTGACCAATCTGAAACCGCTTTGCACAATTTATATTTAGAAATTGAAGAAACATATATCGAGGCAAACTTTCATGCTTTTGTTGGCGATGTAAGGGATGAAACCCGAATGGATTATTTATTTGAAACTTACAAGCCTCATTATGTATACCATGCCGCAGCCTATAAACACGTCCCATTAATGGAGGATAATGCCTCTGAGGCGGTAAAAACCAATGTTTTTGGCACACGCATCATTGCTGATCTTTCTGTAAAATATGCGGTGAAAAAATTTGTCATGATATCAACTGATAAAGCAGTGAACCCTACTAATGTAATGGGCGCCTCAAAACGTATAGCCGAAATTTATGTACAATCATTAAACCGGTCAATAGATAAAAAAGAATTTAATTTTACTAATGGTTTAAGTCATTTAAATAATAACAGACTTAATACCAGGTTTATTACCACCCGTTTTGGTAATGTGTTAGGCTCAAACGGCTCTGTTATTCCCAGGTTCAAGCAGCAAATAGAAAAAGGCGGTCCCGTTACAGTAACCCATCCTGAAATAACACGATATTTTATGACTATACCTGAAGCTTGCCGTTTAGTATTAGAAGCTGGCTGTATGGGCGAAGGGGGCGAGATTTATATTTTTGATATGGGTAAATCCGTAAAAATTAGTGAACTGGCTAAACGCATGATACGCCTGGCGGGATTAGTACCGAATCAGGATGTAAAAATTGAATATACTGGATTAAGGCCAGGCGAAAAATTATTTGAAGAATTACTAAACGACCACGAAAATACCATGCCCACCCATCATGAGAAAATAATGATAGGAAAGGTAAGAGAATATTTATTTAATGAAATTGAAGGGCAGATTTATGATTTAATTAATCATGCCAAAAACAATGATGATATGCAAGTTGTTAAATCCATGAAACTAATAGTTCATGAATTTAAGAGTAAAAATTCAGTTTTTGAAGAATTGGATATGATAACTCAATCTCTTTTAAACGAATAAAACTATCATTAATTGAATAAAAAATTATCATTAATACTTTTTCTTATTCTTTTAAATTCCTGTAAGAATCAAGTGAAAAGTGAGGTTGAAGTTTATAATAACGACTTTGAAACCAATAATTTAACTAACATTACTAATGGCGTTATCAGCCAGTTTAATGGCACGGGAGTACTGGGTACATACAACAAAGGCGGTTTTATCCTTAGACTTGGCAATTTACCCAAACACAATTTAATTACCATATCCTTTGATTTGTATATACATGATACCTGGGACGGTAATAAACCACCGCCTGACGGGCCTGATATATGGCAAATGCTGGTTGATGATAGTACCTATATCAACGCTACATTTTCAAATGATCCATGTTTGGCCGGCAATCTTTGCGCTCCTCAGTCTTACCCTTTAAATTATCCCAATAACTTTAACAATCCCAAAGCAGGCGCTTATAGAAAAGATTTACCCGGTTTTTGCAGCATGAAAAGCAACCCTATCGGAACTACCCAATATAAAATTGTAAGAACTTTTACACATACAAACAGTACACTGGTATTACAGTGTTTAGATAAATTGGTTCAAACTAACACGACTGATCAAAAGTGCGATGAAAGTTGGTCGGTAGATAATATCAACATCAAGGCAATCACCTTATGAGAGTTATGAAGTTTATAATTATAGGTGTGTTGATTATTTTTACGCACCTTGGTATTCGCGCACAGACACTACCGGTTGGAACTGCGGTTACAGAGGATTATTACAGAAGGGCCCAGTTATTAGCCATAACAGATACAGATGTTTCTTTTACGGTTCGCCCCTTATTCCCGAATTATATTAATAAACAGACGAATACGGGTTACCCGGACAGTACGGAGAAATGGTATAGCCAGATGAATGCAACCAGTTCATGGCAAAGCAAGAATGGAAAATTTAAAACCTGTTTTTTACCTTTAGCTATTCAAACCCAGTTTAATTCTAATCATCCGTATGGATGGAATGATGGCGCAATGATACCTGCCAGGGGTCTGCAAACATTAATGAGTTTGGGTCTATTTGCACAATATGGCCCGTTAACTATTCAATTAAGGCCGGAGTTGGTTATCGCGCAAAATCCGAACTTTGAAAATTTCAATAAAAACCAGTATGATGTAATTTTCGCCCGGTATTATGATATTTATAACAATATTGATTTACCGGTACAATTCGGTACGGGCAGTTATAACCAGATATACTGGGGGCAAAGCAGTATAAGATTAAACTATAAATCATTGTCTGTTGGCTTATCAACTGAGAATTTATGGTGGGGGCCAGGGATCAGAAATTCGTTGTTGATGAGTAATACAGCGGTGGGTTTCCCCCATCTTACATTAAACACCTTACGGCCTTTACAAACACCTATCGGTTCATTTGAAGGCCAACTAATTGGAGGCAGATTGGAGAATTCGGGTTTTCCGCCATTAGACCCCGATCATTATTATTTTGGTTCAGATTTATATCTTCCAAAACCTGATGATTGGAGATACCTGGCCGGGATTATTGTAACATGGCAGCCAAAATGGGTTCCCGGGCTTTTTTTAGGATTTGATCAAAGCGCACAAACTTACGGGAAAAATTTGAGCGGTATCAGAGATTACCTGCCTCTTTTTTCGCCGGTTAAACAAACAACTGCCCCAGATAACCCGATTAGTAAACAAGATCAGTTAAGCTCTATGTTTGTGCGTTGGCTTTGGACGCAGGAACATGCTGAAATTTATTTTGAATTGGGCCATTATAACTATACAGGCGATTTACTGCAATCACTATTATCACCAAATGATTCAAGGGCGTATATTTTTGGCTTACGGAAACTTTTGCCATTCAACAAATCAAAAGAAGAAAGCATTTTGATAGGTATTGAAGTTACACAACTCCAGGAAACATCGATAGCCAAAATTGAAGCCGGGCAAGAATGGTATGTAAGCAATAATATCAGACAGGGGTATACCAATAGGGGGGAGGAATTGGGAGCGGGAATTGGCCCTGGGGGCAATTTACAATCTGTGGATGTTAGCTGGGTTAAAGGACTAAAAAAATTGGGGTTGCAAATAGAACGCTATGTTCATAATAATGACTTTTATTATTATGCCTTTTACGACAGCTATAATTATTCTCAACACTGGGTAGATTTGAGTGTAGCAGTTATTGGGGAATGGAATTATAAAAATTTGATTTTTAATGCCAAAGTTGTGGGCATTCAATCTTTGGATTATCAATGGGCTTTAAAACAAAATGGGGATGACCCATCTTTTATAAATCAGCTAAGTACTTTTAACTTACAACTTCAGGCGGGTGTTACGTATAGGTTTTAATCACCATAAATGAAAAAAATATTTTTTATATTAAGTATTGTACTTGGAGTTACTTATTTATCAGGTAAAGTAAGGGCTCAATCTATTCCTGTTGGCACACCTGTTTTGGATGATTATTACAGAAGGATGCAGCTATTGGGTAAAGTTGATTCAAATTTATCTTTTACAGTTCGTCCTATTTTCCCCGGTACTACCTCCGAGCTTCATGATATATACGATCCTGATAGTACTTTAAAACATGATTATTGGGGGGCAGCTGGTCCGGTTGCTTTTGCTAAGGGACTAGGAATTTTTCAAATATTGCCCTTAACCTGGCAGCAGCAATTTAATTCTGACCATCCGTATGGCTGGAATGATGAAGCTATGATTCCGGCTAAAGGATACCAAACCATGATAAGCGGCGGCCTCTATTTTAAGTTTGGGCCATTAAGTATACAGTTGCGCCCTGAATATGTTTATGCGGCCAATCCTGATTTTAATGGGTATGCTTCCGGGCATACAGGCCAGGATTTAATATATTATTATGAATATCATAATTTTATAGACAACCCTGAGCGTTTTGGAAATGGTTCCTACAACAAAGCATTTTGGGGTCAAAGCAGCATAAGGTTAACATTTGGCTCCATATCCATGGGTTTATCAAATGAAAGTTTGTGGTGGGGGCCGGGTATTCGTAACGCGTTAATACTAAGTGATAATGCTCCCGGATTTAAGCATTTTATATTAAACACTGTCCGGCCTGTAAAAACGTTTATCGGATATTTTGAGGGTCAGATAATAGCTGGGCGTTTGGATGCTACGGCGCTTCCTCCGCTTGCCGTTACTGCCTTATCTGACGGAACAAACCTATATGCAGCTAAAGAAAATGACTGGCGTTATTTTACAGGGTTTAACATTAATTATCACCCTAAATGGATTCCCGGTTTAACTTTTGGCTTAACAAGAACATTTGATGCATATTACAGCGATGTTAAGGCAAATGGCGGTTTTAAAGCTTATGTTCCTTTCTTTTTCCCATATTCAAAACAGGCCGATGTAGGCGGTATGGATAACGGTATCGGCGATCCTTTTCCACGAGATCAGTATACTTCATTCTATGCCAGGTTATTATTTACAAAGGCCCAGGCCGAAATTTATTTTGAATATGGTTTAAATGATAACGCTTACAATTTAACTGATTTTATACAGTCACCAGATCATTCCCGGGCTTATATACTCGGTTTGCGGAAAATGCTTTCAATAAATGGCTCTAAGGACCAGCATATCTTATTCAGCGGAGAAATTACCCAACTCTCACAGTCTACTGACCGTTTGGTACGGAATTCCGGCGGCTGGTACGTACATGGAGAGGTAACTGCTGGTCAAACCAATGAAGGCCAGGTTCTTGGTGCAGGAACAGGGTCGGGCGGCAACCTGCAATCAATGGATATTAGCTGGGTTTCAGGATTGAAAAAACTAGGTATCAGCATTGAACGCTATGAGCATGATGTTGATTTTTATGAGGCGTATTTACCCGATATAAACGGCAATAGTCGCAATTGGGTAGACTTCGCCTTTGCCGTACAGGGAGAATGGAACTATAAAAATTTAATATTCAATGCCAAACTGCAGGAAATCAAATCCTTAAACTATGAATGGATATTGAAAGATTATGATCCCAGCCAATATTATATACCGCATAATGATGTATATAATTTTCATGGTGAGTTGGGAATAACTTTTAGGTTTTAGTTTTTTTTCTGGTCAACAATATATAAAAGCTAAACAGTATTCCGCTTAATAGCATACCTGATAGTATGGCTATAGAAAATTTAAGCCTGTTTTTCTTTAAGGGCAGTTCAGGCTCATCAACAATTTGAACAGTTGGCGTTTCCTGTGCGAGCATGGTTTTGCTTGCCTCCAGGTTTTTAACCGTTTCGGAGAAAACTGTAGATAGCACAATTTTGTCGCGCTCCCTTATCTCAACGTTAGCGGTTGGGGCAGTATAAGCAGGGTTTAAATCTAAAGTGCCTTGGTTTGCAGCTGCGGCGACGTAGGTTTTACTGGTCAAAATTGCGCCGATACTATCTGTACGTTTTTGCAACCGGTTTACATTATCTCTTAATCTTTTGGTTTTAGTACTGATAAAAAAATCTCTTGATTGATCGATCATCCTTTTACAAAAAAGCTGGGCCAGTATCTCATCTTTCATGGTAGCGTCAACTTCAAAAAATCCTAATTTTTTATCGGTCTTAGTTATTCCAAAGTCACCTGCTAAAATTAATTCGGTCATTTCATGGAGTAAACTATCCTGTAACCGTGTATTATGGATGCCATTTAACGGGAACCGGGTTATTTTTCCATCAGGGCTATATTTTAACCATTTTTTATCGAGTTTATTTACAGCAGCATAACGGTCGGCAAGTGTTTGTGTACTATCATAAGCCGTTAAAAGTGTTGCCTTTATTAATTTATGGCTTTTTATAAGCTCCTCTACATTGTCGCCGGCAAGCACACCGCTGGCGCCGCCTAATCCATCCACGTTAAATCCAACCATCCCGGCCAAATCAGATAGCCCACCCATACTGCCTGATTTAGAGTCGTCTACCACAAAAGTTAATCTTGCTGTATAGGTGGGTGTCCATAGCCAGGCTGTTAACGCGCCCAGCAATCCACCAATAATTAAGGTAAGCAATAACGCCTTTTTAAATTGCAGAATGTATTTAACATCATCCAAACGATCGTCAACCAGTTTTTTAAATGAGAATTCCGGCTCGTATGGATATTGCGAATTTTCCTGGCTCATGTTTTATTTATGTAAAATAGCGATAATACTTACTATTGCAGTTAACGCGGCGGCTATGCCGCCTATATCGCCGATGCCTATTTTAATTCTGTTATCAGGGGTTTTTTCGGGTACTATAATTTTACTTCCTGGTTTTACTTTAGGATAATGGCGGAAAAATAAAAAATGCCTTACCGGTTGGTTTAACCCATCAGGATATTGAATGTAAGCGCCTTTTAACCGGGCGTTCTCGGTAGTGCCTGCAGCCGCATTAATATAGTATTTAAACCGGCCCCCGTTATAGCTTATATATTGCGGATTATTTACCGCTCCCGATACCTGTACATATAAAATAACACGGGGTACATACACACTATCGCCGGGTAATAATACCATGTTCTTATTTTTCGACGGATCATTGCTTTTATCGGCAAGGTTAAGATTTACACGGATACCCTTTCGGTAAACTTGGGTATTTTCAAGCGAGCCATAAGGGGTGATTCCGCCTGCCCGGTTTAAAAAATCAAGCGCTGTTTCGTCTCTTCTTTGAACAGGGAAATCTCCCGGAAATGCCACCTGGCCTTCAACTTTTACAGACCCTAATGAACGGTAATTAACCAAACGCGGAACATTAATAATATCCATTGGTTGTAGTTCAATATCCTGGTTTGCGGCGTTTTTAACGGTCATATCCACAATAAATGTCCTTACCACTTGATTGGCCACACTATCTGATTCATTTTTAATAATTCTTGATACCTCAACATGATGATCGGCGGCCTCATCAGCAAAACCTCCGGCCATTGCTATCGCGTCAGCCAACTTGAGGCCCTTCCGGTAAGTGAAGGTATTTGGCATCCTGACATAACCCTGAACAAATATTTTTTGATTAGATGTAAAAAAAGCGCGGTCAAAAATCACGACGGAGTCTTCTCTTAACAGCGGAATATCATTTTTCCCGCTTACTATCTCACTGGGAGTAAAAGGAATGGAAACTTTTTCCAGATCGGGCATTGTGCGGTTAATAATGCCCCGCTCCATATAGGCATCGGGTTTTAGCCCCTGGGCCTTTTTTAAAAGTTCGGCTAAAGTTAAACCTGCTGTAAGCTCATACACATCCGGGCGGTAAACGGCCCCTTCCAGCACAATTCTGTTGGTATAGCGATTGCTTACCGCGCCAATACTTACCATATCACCGTTATGCGGAATGTAGTTTGAAAACGTATTGGCCGGCACATCCTTTACGTCGTGCTGCAGATCATTGATCTGATCTACTTTAGCTATGCCTTTATAGGCAACATCAGTAAAGCCACCGGCATACCTTATCAAGTCTTCCAGCGTTTCATTTTCTTTTAACTCAAAAAGATAGGGGTTTTTCACTTCACCGCTAATACCTACTCTTTTTTTATAAACAGGAATATTGATCACATCCTGGTCTTCTAGCCGGATATTGTCGTTCATTACGCTGTTCTGTAGAAATTCATAAAAATCTACGGTTTTATAAAGTTTATTGTTTCTTATTAACTGGATGTTTCTTAATGAGCCATTTTGGTTAGGGCCGCCCGAATAATATAAAGCATTAAACAGAGTAGTCAGCGAGGAAATAACAATTGGTTGTGGTTTGTTTACCTCTCCTTTTATAGTGATAGTAATGCGGCGCGTATTGCCTAAATTTACAGCTAATTGTGTTTTCCCCGTTTTTAAAGCAGGATAAGCTCTAACCATTTTGTTTTTAATTAAACTGGTTGCCTGCTCAATTGTAAATCCATTTAAATATATTTCTCCCGCATGTGAAACCAATAGTTTGCCTTCGGGGCTAATTATTGGGCGTTCAACGCTTTCATTTAACCCGTTTAATAATATAATTACTTGGTCGCCGGGCCCCAATACATAGCCTTTAGGAGTAGCCACAGAAAAATTTGGTTCGGGCCTCATATTCGCCACGTTAAAAAAACTGGCGCCATATACCTGCAATTTTTGAGGTGATGAAGCGGATGCCTTACCATTTACCCTACCCGGCATTATTACGGTATCGTCTTTATTTCTTGAAAAATCTATTACTTTCTTTTCATTTGGTAAGGCAGATTTACTACTTGCCTTATTATTCAGGCCCAATAACGTTACCCTATCTTTAAATGCTTGCACTTCGGCCTCTGGTACGTTATTTTGAAGCATAAAAGAATAGGCATCCTTTTCAGACATCCCCGAATCCTGGAATTTTTTCCATGCTTCTGTTACCTGCTCATCAGTTAACTGGCTTACTTTCATGTTTTGCAATTTGTCCAAAGGAATTCCCTGTATCTGCGCAATCGCTTGTTTTGAAAAACTAATTAAAGCAAGAAATAAAATAAAAAAAAGGTATTTAATTCGCATGTAAAAATTAATATTAAACTTAGGCACAAATATAAAATATTATATCAGTCTGATACTATATTAACAAACAGCACTGAATTAACGATACAAGGCAGTAAAACTTATAATCCGGGAATAAGTTTTTGCAAACCTTCAAAATGCCTTTTGGTATTTATAAGCCGGTTAATATGCTCTTGCGCATTTTTTCCCATTTTTAAAATTAAGTTGTTATCAGCGTATAGCGACCCTATCAAATCAGCCAATCGCTCATCATTACCAGGTTCAAATAACAAACCAGTTTGGTTGTTGATAACCATTTCTGGTATTGCGCCAATGGCCGAACCTATAACCGGTTTGCCTAATGCCATTGCTTCAACAACCGTAAAGCCTAAAACTTCATAACATTCTGAAGGGCATATCAAAAATTCGGATCCATTAATAATTTGGAGGGTTTCCTGTCGGTTTTGTTTGCCTAAAAACAAAACATTATTTAGTTGATGTATTTGTTTAAATGCTTTTAATTCCTCCTCCTGTGTGCCATCTCCAACTATTTTCAGTTGAATATCTTTATGTTTTTGCATAGCCGTAAGTAATGTATGCACACCTTTTATTTTTTCAAGCCTGCCTACAAAAACTATATATTTTTCCTCGCTCGGTCTCGCGGATAGTTTTGCTTTTTCAATTGCGTCATAATTATAACCATGATA
>Ga0206971_10195_pt1 | contig 21585 bp, 27 predicted proteins | sample Alteio_BWOrgHeat_85_FD_152917 | JGI IMG/M metagenome (GOLD analysis project Ga0206971, IMG submission 152917) | Enriched cells from forest soil in Barre Woods Harvard Forest LTER site, Petersham, Massachusetts, United States -... | ecosystem: Environmental > Terrestrial > Soil > Temperate forest >...
CTGCGAACTACGTCGAGGCCGACGCCGCGGCCGGAAATTTCGTTGATCTGCGACGCGGTGCTGAAGCCGGGCCGGAACAGCAGGTCCAGAGTCTCCGCATCGGTCAGAGTGACGGCCTTATCGGCGGTGATGATCTGCTTCTCTATGGCCTTCGACTTGACCCGCTGCAGATCGATGCCATGACCGTCATCACTGACTTCGACGATGACCTGGCTGCCCTGGTGATAGGAATCGAGAGTGACCCTTCCGCAAACCGGCTTGCCGGCTTGAGTTCTTTCTTCTGCCGTTTCGATGCCGTGACTCACTGCGTTCCGCACAAGATGAGTGAGCGGCTCAGCGGAACTGCCGCAGAATCCACGGCGCAAGATTTTCATCCTCATCATTGAGGCGGGCGATCGCAAGTTGGGATTGATCGTCGATACTCTCGAGGGCGAAGAAGAGCTGGTCATCAAGGCGATGGACGATCAGATCGTCGATACCGATCTGATCACGGGCGCATCGATTCTCGGGGATGGACGCGTGGTGCTCATCCTGAATCTCACCGCGATCGTCGATCGAGCCAATCAGCCTGCCGTCGCGGGCGACGATGCTGGCGCCGGACTTCTATTGTTGCAGTCCGAACGCTTTCCTCACGACCTGAGTGCAGCCGGGGGTGGACGATGAGTTCTCCCGTGCGCGTTCTGGTTGTGGATGACTCCGCGCTCATGCGCAAATTGATCCCGCAAATCCTGCGCGGAGATGATTCGATCGAAGTCGTGGGCACGGCCATGGACGGAACCTTCGGCCTGCGGAAAATTGAAGAACTCAAGCCGGATGTGATCACGCTCGATCTCGAAATGCCCGGATTGAGCGGCCTCGACACGCTGAAAGCGATCCGCACTCGCTTCAGACTACCCGTCATTGTCGTAAGCGCTCACAGCACCGAAGGCGCAACGCAGACTATGCGGGCTCTGTCGCTCGGCGCATTTGATTTTGTCGCCAAGCCGGTCGACGTCACCGAGCGCATGCCGGAAATCGCGGGTGAACTGATCGCGAAAATCAAAGCCGCCGCGCAAGCCCCGGCTTTCAAGCATCTACCCGAACCGGCGAAACATCTTTCGAAGGGAGCGGGCGAGCCAAATGCGCGCCCGGCACGGGTCATCGCGATTGGCATTTCCACCGGAGGTCCGCAGGCGCTGCAGTACTTGCTGCCGCAACTGCCAGCCGATTTTCCCGCAGCCATCGTGATCGTGCAGCACATGCCCGAGGGCTTCACCGACAAGTTTGCCCGGCGCATGGATGAGATCTGTGCCATCCGCGTGAAAGAAGCGCAATCAGGAGACGCGTTGCGTGCCGGAGTCGCCTTGGTGTGCCCCGGCAATCGACATCTCAAAATCAAGCGCTTGTTCAATGAAGAGATCGCCGTACTCAGTGAGGATCCTCACGTGAACGGCCACAGGCCTTCGGTGGATGTTCTGTTTCGCAGTGTGGCCGACGAGTGTGGAAGCCGCAGCATCGCAGTGCTCATGACAGGGATGGGCGATGATGGCGCCCGCGCCCTCGGCGAAGTTCAGGCCGAGGGAGGACTCACCATCGCGCAGAGCGAGGAGAGTTGTGTCGTCTACGGCATGCCGAAGGCGGCCATCGAACGTGGATACGCATCACGCATTCTGAGCCTGGAAGCGTTAGGCCCAGCATTGATTGCGGAATGCACCGCCGACCCGAAGTCGGAACACAAGCTCGAACACAAGAAAGAAAATGGCTCAGCTGGATTCGCGGCTGGAAGTGGGAAGAGTTAGCTCGAATTTCCGCGCGCACTCTGGCGCTGAAATGATCGTTCGCGGGAGGAAGTTGTATGGAACAATTTGCGCCGGTAAGACGCCGAAAAGACGGGCAGCCTGTCCGTTATCTCGTCGTCGACGATTCCGTGTTTGCGCGTAAGAATCTCACGCGCATTATCGAAAACTTTGGGGGGCAACTGGCGGGAGAAGCCAGCGACGGCCTCGCCGCCATCAATGAGTACGAACGCACGCAACCCGATCTCGTGCTCATGGACATCACCATGCCCCAGATGGAGGGCATTGAAGCGGCGGAGAAGATCGTGCAAAAGCATCCCGAAGCGCGCATTGTCATGGTGTCCTCCGTGGGCTATCAGGAGAACATTGTCGCGGCGTTGCAACGCGGCGCGCGGCACTTTGTTCAGAAACCGGTGAAGCCGGAAATTCTGTATGAAGTCGTGAAGTACGTCCTCGGTGAAGACTGCATCGTGGCGCAAGCCGCGGGAACGGGGGCTTGAAATGAAAATGGAACTGATCCAGCCCTTCATCAACGCCGCTGACGCCGTGCTCTCGCAGGGCCTGCAGTCGCCCATTCTAGTCGGAAATCTTTCCATGGAAGACGAAAGCTATCGCCGCAAAGGTGTCGCCGCCATGATCGCCCTCAGCGGCGAAGTGGAAGGAAGAATTATTTTTGATCTCGACTCGCCGACCGCAGTCCGCGTCGCCAGCCAGTTTGCCGGTTCGCCCGTGCCCGAATCAGACTCGCTGGTTCGCGAAACAGTTTGCGAACTCGCCAACCAGATCATCGGCAATGCCGTAACTACGTTGAACGATCAGGGATTTCATTTCCGCGTGCATCCGCCTCAGATGCACACCGTGGAACTGGAATCGCGTGGAGGAGAAGATACCGAAGCCATGGTGCTTCGTTTCGAATCAGAAAGCGGCAGCATTTTTATGAACGTTGCCCTGCGCTACAACCGCAAAATGGAAAGAAAACGCGCCGCGTCAGCTTAAGATTTCCCAACGATACACCGCGCGTCCCACCCGAAAAGATTCGTAGAGACGTAGCTCCGCCACGTCTCATGCAGACATTCGCAAAATTTTCTCAGGATAAAAACGGAATCCGAATCACGGCCCCGGTATCACAAATACCGGATTCTGCGGAGGCGGCTGCGCACCCGCGACAGGTGCGCTGTTCGCGCTGACCGGAGCATTCAGGCTGGTCACCAGATAATCCTGCGTATTCTCACTGCCCGGTGAAGTGTTCGGCGTGGTCCGAATAATCGCCGTCGCGCCCGCATCGCAATAAGACATGTAGACCCGCGTGCTGTCAGCTGCTGCCGCTGTGAAGATGCGGAACCTCGTGGTGTCACATACCGCAAGATCCGGCGTATCGGACTTAGTACCACTGCTGTTTGTAAGCGTGATCGGAATTGTCTTGTTCACGCTGAGGTTTGTCGCGGTGATCACGGTAATCTGCGCACTCACACATGGCGGGGTATCCCCAGCTTGGCTGCAGCTTCCGGCGGTCTGGTAGCTCGCCACATATACGCGGCTTCCATCAGGCAAAGGCGATACGGAAAGCGGTGTACATCCGCTAGGGCATGCGGCCGATGCCGCTCCGAAACTTACGCTTCCAATCAAAGCCAGCGAATCGCTGGTGGCATTCAACACCGTGAGCGTCCGTGCAACGGGGTTCGTCACGTACAGCCGGCTTAGGTTGGCATCGTACGCAATGAAATTCGCGCCGGGCTGCACATTAGCAGTTCCCACTACCGCATCCGCAGCGGTATCAATCGCCGAAACAAAACCGGTTCCCTGATCTAAAGCAAATACCCGGTTGCTGTCATTGCGCGCCACCATCCAGACCGGTGCCTTCCACGAAGAATTTCCAATCGGGGCGACCGATCCGTCCAGTCCGCTGATCGATTGCACGGACCCGTTCACCGGGCTGGCTCCGGTCCCGTGATTTGCCACATAAACTTTGCTTGCATTCGGCAGTTCGGCCAATGCCACCGGCGTCGGCCCGACGCTGGAGGTGCGAACTACCTCTTCATTCGAAGTCGAAACGTCGGAGACCGTGTTGTTTCCCGCGTTTGCTACATAGAGCGAAACGTTGTCCGTAGCCGTGACAAAATCAGGAGCCGCGTCGGAAGGCAGGCTGATGCTCGAAACCGGCGTCACCTGGGACGGGCTGTAATAGGAAATTGTGTTCTCCATCTGGTCGGCAACAAAAACAGTCGCACCGTTCGGAGAAACAGTCGCGTGCACCGGACTTAGACCGACCACCGCCGCACCCACAGCCGTGTCGCCAGCAACATCGATTTTCGAACTCGCTCCTGCCGCACAAACCTGCCCCGTCGATTGCACCGGGCAAACCCCGTTGCTGCTGAGGGAAATGACATAATGCAGCGCCGCCGGACTGGGCGGAGTGGGTTGTTCTGGAATGGCGATAGGCCGGTAGGTGTCTCCACAACTGGTCCCGGCGATCATGATGCCCAACACGGCAAGCAAGCCTGCCGCGCGAACCGCAATAGGTTTTACTCTCAGGGAGAAATCCATCAATCTATGTGTTCCTGGAAGATTGTCCATTCTAATGGCTGACGGCCAGATGCGCTAGGGGCAGTCCGGCCAGCCAGCAGGATAATTGTTCGTGACACAGACAGACGAGGCCGCTTGCGTGAAATAAATCGCTGTAGCGGCAAACTATTCCCCACAATAAGGTTAGTGGTCATACGGGCCGCTCAGGTTGTATGCGGATTGGCGGTGTTTTTGATCAGCACTGGACAATAAAAAGCACAGGTACCGCTGATAACAAGCCCCCCAATCCTGGTTATGCCGTCCGTGGATTCACTTCGTTTTGGATTTGCGGCGGTCGGCCAACAACTCCGAACGACCAATGACTCTTCGCGGGCTCGGCAGCTTCGCTGAGTCCGAAATTCCCTCGAAAGCCTTGCTCGACTTCCAGGGATTCAAGGCGTACAGGGAACGATCGCGTAGAGCGTGCACGCCTTCGCTCCACATGGCAAGCATTCGCTTCCCCGTATCTTTGAAGCCTGCTAACCCGGTCATCAATTCACGAACGGCGGGAGCAGTATCCGATACTGAATCACTGATTCGTTCCACGATTTCCTTTTGCTCCCGTTGCGCAACTCCAAAAGTAGAAGTGATAAATGTCATCAGGGTTTTCCCTGGCATCCATGTCTTCCTGCCCATAACGCTTATGCCAGGCGGATTGTTTTGGTAATTGGCATAGACGGATGTCGTGAAGAAATCGTATACGGGAGCCAATCGCACGTCAGCTCGCGACGTATACAGCAAAGCCACATTCTTCGAATGACAGTCGGCATTTCTTAGAGCGTAGGTCAAGAGCAGGATTGTTGCCAGCTTTCGGAAATGTCTCGTGTTGATCCTTCCCAGGCACAAAGTTTCGGACTGCCTTCGCAATTCGCTCCCATGTGGTGTCGTACTTCTTTGCTGGTGGAAGCCCGAGTAATGCACAGAAATCTTCCAGGGCCCTGAAGGGCTTCCCATTCTTCTCGACATCAAACCTCGTGACTACTAAAACATTGCCATCCTGAGAAAGCTCCGTTTTCGCACATTCGACGACTCTCGCGGCGGCTTGCATGCACAAGTGCTCGTTTGCGGTTGCGAATGGGAGCTTGGCTGACGATCCCTTGATGATGTGGTCGTGCGTCAGCAATGTAGCCTTATTGTGTCTCCCTAGTCCGTCCTCTTTTTTCTCTTCCGTATCGAGAAATTTGGGAAGGACACCAGACACCCCGCTCTTTGCATGTTCTCTGACCAGGTGCGAAAAAGCCTCTTCCGAGTTGTCGCCCTTCAGTATCTCCGCGACTTCTATCGGTTTGGCTGGCTCGTCCAATACAGCCCCGGGCGGAGCTACTTTTATTCTTCCGACCATATTTCGACCGATGACTGTTAGAAGACTGATTGGGTTTCCGCCGATGTGAGGCCCAAATTCTTCCTGCAAAATCTGTAACAGGTAGCCTTCCGGCAAGTTCATTTGAAAGATGGGATGGAGGGGGGCGTCCCAAGGTACGATTCCGTACGGACGGGCATCGTCAAAGACACTAAGTCCTCTGGCGCAACATCTGGAAAATACGTCATCACGCTTTTGAAATCGCCGACTTGTTCAAGAACAGCGACGTGACGACCAAGAACATGAACGTTCAGTTTCAAGCACTACTCCGCTCGCGTCGCAGTTCATCGAGAGTCCCTGACATTCCGACCTCAGTGAAGTTGATTTCAAGGCCGAGCACTGCGAGGACTGCCAAGAGTTTGCGAGAACCGAAGTCTGATACCTGCCCACGTTCGAAGCGCACCAGCAATTCCCTCGTGATCCCCGAGCGTTGTGATACTTCACGCTGGCTCAGACCAAGAGTCTTTCGTCGCTCCATGACGGCTTGACCCAATTCAGCGAGTGCCTGCATGATGTGAAGTATACATCACTTTTAATTGTGAAAATGACAAAATGTGACGTAAAAATCACTTTAATGACGATATTGTTATGGTAAATAGCCCGGCGGGGGTGGATTCAACAGGATTATTGCTAAACGCTATGAGAAACGCAGGCGCTCAATTTACGACCAACGCTATCGAAAGCAGCTTCTGGTTCCGGCCTCAGCTCTTGTTGCGCCGCGACTTGCCACCCGTGGCAGCTGCCGGAGAATCCGATTTTGCGGCCGCTGCCGGCTTTTTCTTGCCTTCCATTTCGGCGAGGCTCTGCTTGAGCGCCGACATCAAATCCACTACCGGCGCAAGTTTTTTGGGCTTCTCGACTTCCGCAATCTTGCCGCCCTCGAGTTTGGTTTCGATCAATTTCTTCACGTTGTCTTGAAACGTATCGTGATATTTTTCCGGATCCCATTCCGCAGCAAGCGCCTCGATCAACTGATGCGCCACTTTTACCTCGGCGTCTTTCAGTTCCACATCGGGCGCGCCGAAGCCATCCACCTTCCGCACTTCCTCTTCGTAATACATCGTGTGCAGCATCATTCCGCCCTGCGTCGGACGCAGAAACACTGTGTATTCGCGGTTGTGCATGGTCAATTTCGCGATCGCCACATACTCGCTCTCTTCGAGAGCCTTGCTCAGCAGCGCATACGGCCGGCGGCCCGCTTCCTCGGGAAGCATGTAATACGACGACTCGAAATAAACCGGATCGACCTCGCTTTCTTTCACGAACTCCAGAATCTCCATGGTCTTCGCGGTCTTCGGCTCGATCTTCTTGATGTCTTCCGGCTCGATGACCACATACTCATCCTTGCGGTACTCGAAGCCTTTAACGATGTCGCTGCGGTCAACAACTTTGCCATCCGCCAGGCAGACGTATTGCTGCTTCAGGCGCGAAAGATCATCGCGATGCAGCATGTTGAACGAGATGCTGGAACTGCGCGCGCCGGAGAAAAGCCGCACCGGCATGGAGATAAGCCCAAAGGTGAGATAACCAGACCAGACCGAGGCCGCCATAGTTCGCTCCGTAAAGATGGATGCCGCCTGCTCGCAGCAGCGTCCTTAGAGTACAACGCAACTCTTTGATGCTAAAGGACAGAAGTAGAGGGTCACGAAAACGCAACGTACCACGCATGGTAGGTTTTCTGTACCCCTACAATTAGCGGTATGCCATCATAGAGCGTTGAAAATGCTTGCCCTGATCACACTTCCGGTTTCCGCGTTCACCGTCCGGCAACTGGTAATCGCATTCGTCGTCACCGCAGCTTTTACCTTGGTCGCCAGATGGCTGAGAGGCGTTAGCAACAGCGGAGCGGCCGCTGGAGCCGTTGTTTCTTTTCTCATCTACCTCGGTGCCGGTCCGGCTGGATTTGTGGCTCTGGTCACCGTCTTCGTAGTCACCTGGGCATCCACCCGTTGGAGATACCGCCAAAAACAACACTTGGGTATCGCCGAGAAACGCGGTGGACGCCGTGCCTCGCAAGTACTGGCAAACATTGGGATTGCCGCACTGTGCGCCTTGATGCACGCCTTTCATCCCGGACAAGCACTTTACCTGCTGGCGATGGCTGCGGCGTTATCGGAAGCTGCCGCCGACACAGTCTCGAGTGAAATCGGTCAGGCAAGCTCTGGCAACGCCCGCCTGATCACCACCTGGAAGCAGGTTCCCGCCGGCTCAGACGGCGGAATTAGCCCAGTCGGCACCCTCGCCGGTATCGCAGCCGCGACTGTGGTGAGCTTGGTTTGTGCCTTCACCCACCTTCTGCCCTGGACTTGGTTTGCGATCTCCGTATTCGCCCCCGTCACCGGAATGGTCGCCGACAGCGTCATGGGGGCGACACTTGAGCGGCATGGATTTTTGAACAACGATCTGGTGAACTTTCTGAGTACCTGTATCGCCGCAGCCACCGCTTTTGCGTTCATTAAACCTCTCTAATTCAATCGGTTACGAATTTTTCCCGTCCGGCCATGTCCCCCGGTTCCTTGAAGCAATCCGCCCCTCAGGTGACAATAATTTGCGTAGGAAAAAATGAAGGACCGCATCTAACTAACCTGACACCGGTTTTCTCCCGATTTTCCCCGGTTCGGAAATAGATATCTAGAAAGACAATGAAATATAAGACTTTAGTGATTGGTTATGCCCTGGCTGTGGCTCTGCTCCTGTTCGGACAGCAGCATCGTACAGATACTCTCCAGCCGAGCGGCTTTCGCGCCATCGTCGACCTGACGCACTCCATCAATACGCAGACACCAGCCTTTGAGGCCTCGGCAAAATCGCCGTTTTCGGCGAAGACCGTGGCTACGATTGAGAAAGATCAGTATTTCGCCCGCTCTATCTCGTTACCCGAGCATTTCGGTACGCACATTGACGCTCCCGCCCACTTTGCCCGCGGCATGTGGACGGTGGACCAGATTCCTCCCGAACGCCTGATCGGTTCGCTGGTCGTGCTCGATGTCAGCGCCGGCGTGAAGAAGAATCCCGACTACCTGATCTCGGTCGAAGACATCGCCGCCTGGGAGCACGCCAACGGGCAGATCCCAGCGGGTGCCGTCGTAATCGCACACACCGGCTGGGACGCACGCTGGAGCTTCGTTAAAGATTTTCGTAATTCCGACAGCAAAGGCGTACTGCACTTCCCTGGCTACTCACTCGATGCGGCGAAATTCCTGGTGGAGGGTCGCAGCATCTACGGCCTGGGCATCGATACGCTCAGCATCGACTACGGCCGTTCCACCGACTACCCGGTACATAAATACGTCCTGGCGCACAGCGTTTATCAACTCGAAGACGTCGCCAATCTCGAACACGTACCTGCCAGTGGCAGCATCGCCATGGTCTCGCCGATGAAGCTGGAAGGCGGCTCCGGCAGCCCGGTAAGAATCTTCGCGCTGCTCAAGTAATCTCCCGGCTCCTTATTAGCTTTGTCATCCTGAGCGGAGTGCATGCTTCGCAAGGCGAAGCATGCACGCAGTCGAAGGACGCCTTTCGTCCCAAAGCTCCAACCGCGCTGTCAGGGAATTTCATCCACGTCAAATGATTTTCTGGCAAACCCGCATACATGAACGCGGCAAAGAAGAGACGTAGCGAAGCTACGTCTCTACGAATGGTCTAACTAGACCTGCGGCACCCTTTCCACTCCCTCTACCTCTGCCGCATAATCTAAATACCGGAGGAACGCATGCCTGATCCAAGTTATCCGATCGGAAAATTTATCTACGAAGGCCCGCCTACCGAAGAACAGCGTACGGCGCTGATCGCGCAGATCGAACAGACGCCAGCCAACCTGCGTGCCGCAGTTTCCAGCCTCAACCAACAGCAACTTGACACTCCCTACCGCGACGGAGGCTGGACCGTCCGCCAGGTTGCGCATCATGTGCCCGACAGCCATGTGAATGCCTATGTCCGATTCAAATTAGCGCTCACCGAAGAAGAACCCACCATCAAGCCGTATGCCGAAAGCCTGTGGGCCGAGCTGCCGGACACGCAAAGCACGCCGATCGAAATTTCGCTGGTGCTGCTCGAAATGCTGCATGACCGTTTTGTGCGGGTGCTCCGCTCCATGACGCATGAACAATGGAAGCGCACCTTCCGCCATCCGGAGATGGGCGTGGTCACACTCGAACGGACCTTGGCTCTTTACGCGTGGCACGGACGCCATCACGTGGCGCATATCACTGAGTTGAGAAAACGCAAGGGCTGGTAAGGATTGGCCGCGAAATTACGAAGTGATGTGCACTTTCCAGAGCAGATAGCTTGATGCCTCGCGCAGCACTGCGAGAGTGCGCGCCCCGGTCCCATGTGGGCGCGAGTCAGGACGCGGCGCCACAAACACCTGCACGCCTTCGTTCTCCAGCAATTTGCGGATGCGGAAGACATGATATTCATCACTGACCGCGAGGCAACTGTGCAGACGATTAGTGCGCATGATTACGCCGACGCGCTCCGCCGACTCAGCCGTGTTCGTGCCCTGTGTCTCAGCGATCAACGCGGTTTCCGCCACTCCGCGGTGCATGAGGTAGTCGTGGCCGACCTGACCTTCGTTAAAGCTGGGATCGCCGCCTGAACCGCCGGTCGTGATGATAACCGGCGCCAGCCCTTGCTTATACAAATCGAACCCGTGATCCAGGCGAGCGCGTAGGACTGGCGATGGATGGCCGGCATACTCCGCCGCACCGAAGACTACGATGGCATCGGCGGGGTGCAGTTCCTCGCGGAACGACTCTTCAACGATTTCTTTTGCGATGAAGCTGAGACAGGCGGCAAACCCGAGGACGGCCAAGGCCAGCAACCAGAGCATTGGATGCCCTTTGCGGTGCGGCCGAGTTGCGGCTTTCGTCATCCTTGCGCAAAAAACTGCGAAATTTCCGGGGCCGGAATCGCGCCTTCACGCAACACGCGCCAGCGCGCTTCTTCATCGGTAAGATCGATGATCGTGGATGCAATCTCCCGTGGCGAAGTGCCGCCATCTACGATGATGGAGATGCGATCCTCCAACTGCTGGCGTACCGCGTCGGCGGAAGTACACTCGCTCTCTCCGCTCAGGTTGGCGGAAGTCGCGGTGATAGGAATCTTCGCGGCCTGCACCACAGCCAGCGGAATTTGCGCATTGGGCACGCGCAGAGCCACGTTGCCGGTATTAGCCGTAACCTTCAATGGCAGGCTGGACGATGCCTTCACGATGATAGTCAGCGGCCCCGGCCAGTAACGGCGCGCCAGTGCATAGAACTCTTCGGGCAAAGGCTGCGACAATTCCTCAGCCTGATCCACGCTCTCAATCAGCAGCGACAGGGGTTTGTGGCGCGAGCGCGATTTGATTTCATACACGCGCTCCACCGCCCGCAGGTTATACGGATCGGCGGCTAAGCCATAAAACGTATCGGTCGGCATGCCCAGCACTTGACCGGCACGAATCTGGTCGGCAGCGTACCGGATGAGCGAAACTTCCGGCTTTTCGCTATTGATTTTGACAAATTCCGGACGCACGAACAGAGTCCCTCCACGAAATGTCGTGAAAACTGCGAAACCTAACATACCATGAGGCGATGCCAGCGACCGAACGAAACGCGTATGATCCTTTGAGGAAGCCAGCAGCGTGAAACCACCGACAATCCACTCGAGTCAGGCCTCAAGCGGCCGCCTGCGGCCCATCGAAGGCAAGCACAACGCCCTCGTGAAAGAGCTGCGGCGCGCTTTCGCTCACAACGACCTCACTCCCGACGGCTACTGCGCCATCGAGGGCATTCGCATCGTCGAAGAAGCCATTCGCAGCAGCCTGAAATTTGGCGCGGTTTTTTTCAATCACGCTGCGGAGACGGTCGCCGAGCGCCTGTTGCCTCAGATCGGCAGCCGCGTGGATACGCTGCTTCTGCCGGACAAGCTTTTCGCCGACGCGGTTCCGAGCGAGAGTCCACAAGGCGTCGCCGCGCTGGTTCGCTGTAAGGAATTTTCTCTAGCCGACCTTCTGGGCCGGGCACAAAACGGTCCTTTGCTGGCGGTTGCAGGCGTGCAGGATCCCGGCAATCTCGGCACAATTCTCCGCTCGGCCGAAGCCTTCGGCGCAGCCGGAGCCATTCTCGGCGCGGGCACGGTTAGTCCCTACAACTCGAAGGTCATTCGCGCTTCGGCTGGATCGTTGTTTCGCCTGCCGACGGTTCGTACCAAACTTCCTGAAGCCATCGTCGAGATGCGCAAGCAAGGGCTTCGCCTGATTGCAACGTCTTCACATAAGGGAACGTCGTTACCGGAAGCGCGGCTCGCCGGGCCGCTGGCGATTTTTATTGGCAGTGAGGGCGCCGGGCTGCCGCGCGATCTGATGGCACAGATGGATGAACTGGTGGCGATTCCCCACTCGCCCAACGTCGAATCACTGAACGCGGGAGTTGCGGCCAGCATCGTGCTCTATGAAGCGGCACGGCAGAAACCCTAGCTTTTTACCACAGAGGCACAGAGTCACAGAGAAAAGCCAACCCTTGGCAAAACCCCAAAAATGAAGGGTCAACTCCTCTGATTTTCTTGCCTTCCTCGGTGTCTCCGTGACTCGGTGGTGAACCTCAAATGCCCAAAGTGGGACAACCCCTTCACTTTTTCCCGATTTCCCCCATCGCCCAAACTCAATCAATGGGATATTGAAGCAAACAAGCAGATGCTCATCTCAGAAATGCCGCGTCGTCTCGACGACCATGATCCGCATACACAAGCAATTCTTGGAGCGGCGATCGATGTGCATCGCGAACTTGGACCCGGCCTTCTGGAATCTGCGTATGAACAATGTCTCTGTCACGAACTCCATTTGCGTTGCATAGAGTTCCAGCGCCGCCCAGTTGCTAACCTACTTGAAATTGACGGGCAAGCGCGTCGGGTTATTGATCAACTTCAACGTCCCACAGTTAATTAAAGGCGTAATCCGCCGAGTTCTGTAAACGCCTCGATGGACCACAAAGCATCCAAGGCACCCAGCGATCCCCAGATTAATTACTTAGATTTTCTCTGTGCCTCGGTGTCTCTGTGGTGAAATATGGGTGTAAAGCGCGATGGGCCTCTTCGACACCAACACGAATCTTTCATCCTCCGGCGACCGCACCCGTCCGCTGGCCGATCGCATGCGCCCGCGCACCCTCGACGAATTTGTGGGGCAGGAACAGATCGTCGCCAAGGGCAAGCCGCTGCGCACCCAGATCGATCGCGATGATCTCGGATCACTCATTTTCTGGGGACCTCCCGGCACCGGCAAGACGACGCTGGCGCAGATCATCGCTCATCTGACGAAAGCGGAGTTCATCGAATTTTCCGCCGTGCTCACCGGAATCAAAGAGATCAAGCAGGTGATGGCCGATGCCGAGCGAGCCAAGCAATACGGCACCCGTACCATCGTTTTTATCGACGAGATTCACCGCTTCAACAAAGCGCAGCAGGATGCCTTTCTGCCACACGTCGAAAAAGGCAACATTCGCCTGATTGGCGCAACCACGGAGAATCCCTCATTCGAGATCAATTCCGCGTTGCTCTCGCGCAGCCGCGTGTATGTTCTCAACCCGCTCACCGAAGAACAAATCGTCACGCTGCTGAAACGCGCCCTGGCCGACGAAGAGCGCGGTCTGGGTGCCATGAAGTTGCACGCTCCCGATGAAGCTCTCGCCAAAATTGCCGCCTATTCAAGCGGAGACGCGCGCAGCGCCTATAACGTGCTCGAAGTCGCGGCCTCGCTCGCCGCGTCACAAGCCGGTGGAGAAATTACCGACGAGATCGTGCATGACGCGCTGCAGAAGCGCATTCTGCTTTACGACAAGACCGGAGAAGAGCACTACAACCTGATCTCCGCCCTGCACAAATCGGTACGCAACAGCGACCCTGATGCCTCTCTCTACTGGTTGGGGCGCATGCTCGAAGCCGGAGAAGATCCGCTCTACGTGGCGCGCCGCGTGGTGCGCATGGCAGTTGAAGATATCGGCCTCGCCGAGCCGAACGCGCTTTCTCTCTGCATGGCCGCGCGCGATGCAGTCGACTTCATCGGGATGCCGGAAGGCAATCTCGCTCTGGCCCAAGCGGTCGTCTATCTCGCGCTCGCACCCAAGTCGAACGCGCTCTATACCGCCTACGGCGCGGTGCAAGCGGATGTCGAAAGCACCGCAGCTGAATCGGTCCCGCTGCATTTGCGCAACGCGCCAACTTCTTTGATGAAGGGATTGGGCTACGGCGCGGGCTATCAATACGCTCACGACGTAGAAAGCAAAGTTGCCGACATGCAGTGCCTGCCCGACAATCTGCGTGGCCGCACTTACTACCATCCGACGAATGAGGGCGTAGAAAAAAGAATTCGCGAGCGTATGCAGGAAATCAAGCGCCGCCGCGCGCAGCCAGAAAATCCGCAGGAGAGCTAAGGTTCGGAATGGAGGCGCGGGCGTCCTCGCCCGCGCAAAGTCTATCCGTATTTCGACAAGCCCTACGGAGTTTTCTTCGTCCGGTTCGCGGCTTCCGTCTCGGCTTCTTCAAACGCTTTGCGGAATTCCTTCACCGCCGGAACATCGGGAGAATGCAACGCGTCTTTCGATCGGAAGCGCCAGATCGGCGCGCCACCCAGCGGGTCTCCCCTCTGACTATCCAGTTGCTGCCGTCCGCGAAACACCGTCAGCATGTCCTGCGATACCCCGATCGATTCACCCACATGAGGCCCGGTGTTTGCATCAGGATCCTCAAGACCAGTCCGCTGATTGCCATGCTGTATGCCGATACGCGTCGCCGAGCCGTTTTCATCACTGCTCGACTCCGCGATCACCGGACGGTCGTCGGCTGGTCCACCACGCACAATCGGAGCGACCGTTTTCCCTGTTCCGCGATGAACGACGAAGATGAGATCGGCGCTCCCCGCATCCATCACCAGATTGAAGTGGCCCCAGAGCATGAGCGCGTTTTCGACATCCTGCCGCGCGATGGGGTTGTCGTTCGGATGGTCGAGCGAAATTCCATCCTCCGGATCGACCGTCACCAGCACGTCGCGTGCCTGCAGAACATCATCGGACAGAAGCGATTTCTTTTTGTCCTTGTTCTTGGCGGTGCTGTAAGGAAGTGCTGCAAGGAGAAAAACGATAAGCGAGAGTCCAAGGAAGCGACGGGACATAAAACCTCCAACACAGGGCCCCGGATCCACGATGACTTGTGCACCTGAATTGTACAGAAGAGGCGGACGGAAAGCCCGACCAATCAGCCCAGCCGGATTTTGTGCTCTTTCAGAATGCAACGGTCCATCACCACGAAAATGCCTGCCCGGCGCGCCTTCTCGGCGGCTCGTTCGTTGATGACCTGCTCCTGCATCCAGATGGCGGGAACCTGGCGGTGAATGGCCTGGTCGACAATCTCCTCAACAAACTCGGGCCGGCGGAAAATATTCACGACGTCAATTCGTTCCGGAATATCCAGCAGCGTGGGATACGCTGTCTCGCCTAACGCCTCGGTGATATTCGGATTCACCGGAATGATGCGGTATCCGTGAATCTGCATGTAGGCGGAAACCCCGTGGCTCGGCCGCAGAGGACTGTCCGACAACCCGACGACGGCAATCGTCTCGGAGCGCTTTAGCAGTTCCATCATCGGATCAGGTAGAGGGTTGGCGGCCATAGAGCGGTATTGTAACGGGAGACATCGCGCCGCGCCAGAGTGCATTTCTCTGCACTCGATGTCTTTGATCGATCCGGCGAATGTAGTCCGGTGCTGAGTGGCCCGAAAACTTTTCCCGCAACAGTTCGTGCCGCTTTCCATTACCATACCCACACACTTATGCCGATTGCATTTGAGCCGGTGATCCCAATTCTTAGAAGTTTCGATGAGGCCAAGGCGAAGGAATTCTATGTCGGATTCCTCGGTTTCACGTTGGACTGGAAGCATCGCTTCGATAAGAACGCACCGCTCTATATGCAGGTTTCGCGCGGCAGCCTCATTCTTCATTTGAGCGAGCATCACGGCGATGCCAGCCCCGGCGCATCGCTGATGGTACGCATGACAGGAGTGGCAGACCTGCATCGCGAGGTCACAGCGCGGAAATATAAATACGGCAGACCGGGACTGGAAAAAACTCCGTGGAAGACGCGGAGCCTGACAGTGCACGATCCTTTCGGCAATCGCATCCGGTTCGAAGAAGAAATTTCACGAGAGAAAAAACATATCGCGCCGAAGAAGTCACCCAAGCCTGTTCGTAAAAGGAAATAGGCCGCAAACAATCACCCGGAGCCGCATTTGAGTTTCTCGCAACGCCTCAACGAAATTCGCACTGGCTTCGAGCGTCCTTTCTGGGTCGCGAATATCAGCGAGTTGTTTGAGCGGCTCTCTTATTACGCTGCATTTGCATCTCTGGCGCGGTACCTGCACGAGAGCCTTAATTTTTCTCTGGAAAAAACCACCAGCCTGACAGGACTCTTCGGCTTCGTCTGGTTTCTTGCGGCTTTCGGTGGAGCAATCGCTGACCGGCTTGGTTTTCGCCGCTCTCTCTCGCTCGCTTATTTCATTTTGAGCTGCTCGTATTTCCTGCTCGGTTCGATTGCTGCGCCGTGGCTCGCGCCAGTTCGCAACGCGCTGCCACTCTCTGTACTCGTCACCATCGTCATTATTCTGCCGGCATTCGGAGTCGCGCTGGTAAAACCAGCTGTCGTCGGAACGACCGCGCGCGCCTCGAAAGAAAACGTCCGCTCCATCGGCTATTCGATTTACTACACGCTAGTGAACATCGGCGGCGCAGCAGGACCCTATCTCGCTTCATGGATTCACCAGCGCATGAGCGTGGAAAACGTCTTCCGCGCTTCCGCCATCAGCGTCTTCGCCATGTTCTTCGCGGTGCTGATCTTTTACAAAGAACCGCGTAAATCTACGGATGCTGAGACCGCAACCCTCGGGCAGGCGATCAGAAATTTTGCGACCGTGCTCTCCAATCCGCGGTTCATGCTGTTTCTCGTCATCTTCTCGGGCTACTGGATCGTGTTCTGGCAGGAGTTCATCGTCCTCCCGCTCTATGTTCACAACTACATCAGTGCCAACGCGAATACTGAACTGATCCTTATTACTGATCCGCTGATCGTCATTCTTTTCCAGGTCGCTATCAGTTTCCTGACTAAGAAACTGCCTTCGCTTCGTGCCATCACGATGGGAACTCTAATCTCCGGTCTGGCGTTTCTTATTCTGGCCTTGCACCCGACAGTGGTCATGGCAGTGTTAACGCTGGGCTGTGTCGCCCTCGGCGAGATGATTCAATCTCCGCGCTATTACGAATATATTTCCCGCCTCGCCCCGCCCGGCCAGCAAGGTACATACATGGGCTTCGCGTTTCTGCCGATCGGCATCGGCTCGATTGTCGGGGGATGGTTCGGCGGCAAGCTGATGACTCGATACGGAGAAGTGGCCCATCAGCCGGAAAAGATTCTCTACGCAATCACTGCAGTCGGGGTGGTCACGGCCGTCCTGCTCTGGATCTACGACCGTATTCTCAAGCCCGCAGAAGCCTGACTCGGAGATTTTCTGGAGACACGGGCGTCCTCGCCCGTGAGACCAATGTCCGAGAGTGACGGGCGAGGGCGCCCGTCGCTCCCACACTTAGGCACTCCACGGATTCACAACTTTGGCGGCTATATCTTCGAAATGAGCCGTATTGCGCGTGGCCAAGGTCGCGCGTTGCGCCAGCACGATACCGGCAATCATTGCGTCGCGCAATTCGACCGGACGCCCCTTGCGATGCCGTGTAGCCATCAACTCGCCTGCCTCCTCCGCTGAAGCGCTGTCAAAAGCGAGAACACGATGGCCGAGTTTCCTCAACATGAGTTCGAAGGCGTTCGTTAGGAATGTGCGACGCTTCCCCTGCGCAAGTAACTGCAAACCATAACGTATTTCCAACAGTGAAATTGAGGTTGTCCAGATGGATGTTCGGGGTTGCGCATCGAGCCATGCGACGACCTCGCGGTCAGGCGAGGTTTTCATCAATGCGGAAAGGATGTTCGTATCGAGAACAATCATTCTTCAAATAACGCCGGACGCATTCGCTGGCCGCGCAATTCTGGAATATCGGAATCGAGACCCGCTTCGGCGAATAACGCGGCAATCTCAGTCCCCAGACCGGATTCGGGGATATCGTCATCTTTGACGGCCACACGCAAAATATCCCGCACCTCTTCCTCCATGCTGCGGCCATTACGGGCAGCACGCCGTTGCAGGCGCGACTTTACGGAATCGGCGATGTTGCGCACCACAAATTGAGCCATAGTCTCAGTTTTGATATCATGATATCACACTCTCATTTTGCAATTGTCATTCAAACCTATCGCCCGTCCGCTCAATAACATTGCTAAAATACAGTTTCGCCTTATGGACCTCCCCGCAATCCAAGCCGCGCTGCGTGAGCGCAACATCGACGGCTGGCTTTTTTACGATCACCATCATCGCGATCCCATCGCTTACCGCATTCTTGGACTGCCCGCCAGCCTCATGGTCACGCGCCGCTGGTTCTATCTGATTCCTGCGCATGGCGAGCCGCAGAAACTGGTACACAAGATCGAAGCCGGACATCTCGATTCCCTGCCCGGCGAGAAACACGTATACGCTGCCTGGCAGGAACTCTTCGCCGGCATCAAGACGATGCTCAAGGACCACCGCGACATCGCCATGCAGTACTCGCCCAACAATTTGATTTTTTACGTCTCGCTGGTCGATGGCGGCACCATCGAACTGATCCGTGGACTGGGCAAAAATGTTTTGAGCTCCGGCGATCTTGTGGCACAGTTCGAAGCTACGTTGACCGAAGCGCAGATGAAAACGCACTACGCTGCCCGCGACGCCGTTGATGCCATCACCGCCGCGGCTTTTCAGGAGATCGGCCAGCGCGTGCGCAACGGCGGAACCACCGAGCACGAAATCCAGCAGTGGTTCATGCAGGCCTTCAGCCGCGAGAACCTCGTCACTGAAGATCCGCCGATCGTCGCAGTCAACGCAAACAGTGGCAACCCGCACTATGAGCCGCAGGCCGGACACTCCGCACCGATTCGCGAGGGCGATTTCGTTCTGCTCGATGTCTGGGCGAAGCTGAATATCCCTGACGCGGTTTACTACGACATCACCTGGACCGGTTTCGTCGGCAAAGCTCCCTCGGACCGCATGCACGAGATTTTTCATATCGTGCGCGACGCCCGCGAGGTCGGCAGCAAAACCGTGCAGGATGCTGTTGCGGCGGCAAAACCCATCTCCGGATGGGAAGTCGACCGCGCCGTGCGCAACCACATCAAGCACGCGGGCTACGGAAAATATTTCATCCATCGCACCGGCCACTCCATCGGAACCGAAGTGCACGCCAACGGTGCGAACATGGATGATCTCGAAATTCACGACGAGCGCCGCATTCTGCCGAACTCACTTTTTTCCATCGAACCTGGCATCTATCTTCCCGAGTTCGGCGTGCGCAGCGAGGTCAACGTTCTGGTGCGGCCCAAGGCGGCGGAAGTAACCGGTAAAATTCAGCGTGAGATTGTGATTATCTGAATGGCAAACACCTCTGTGAACACTACCCAAGCATCGCAACCCTTATCCGCGATCACCGTGGTCGCCCCAGCCGTGGCCTGGCTCATTCCCGGCGCAGGCCACCTCATGCAGAAGCGCTGGATTCGCGGCCTGCTGCTCATGGCCTCGATCGGCACCATGTTCATTCTCGGCCTTCTGATGGAGGGCCACGTCTACGCGCCCAATGGTGGAGACATTCTGGAGATTCTTGGCTTTGTCGGTGACGTCGGCGCCGGCGGTCTCTACATCATCAGCCGCGCCATGGATTGGGGACAGCCCGCCATCGCTCACGCCACTGCCGACTACGGCACCAAGTACATCATCGTCGCCGGACTCCTCAACCTGATCAGTGTGGCCGATGCCTACCATATCGCGATCGGAAAGAAGCAATAGTTATGACCATGCCCATGAATCTCGCGATCGTTCTCGCTCCGTCGCACTTCACCGCCGCGGTTCTGTTTGCGCTCTTCACGTCAGTCGTCTTCGCCATCACGCAGCGGAGCGGCGTGCAGCAGCAGGTACGCTACGGCCTCTATTGCTTTGGATTATTTGTCGGCGGAGTCTTCGTAGCCGGATGGCTGATGCTGCTTTTACGGCGCTAGAAGCCGGGGTGGCTGTAGCAAATCGCGCAATTCGCTACCCTTTTTATTTCGTTTAATTCCGCATTCTTAATTCCGCATTCTTAATTCTTAATTCTTATTTCTGCATTCTGAATTTCTACATTCCGCTTCTTCATCCTTTCCAAACAAACGCATCGAACACGCGCTTCGTCTCGAACCCCAGCCGCTTGTAGAGCTCCACCGCGCGCGTATTCCCTTTCGTGACCGTCAAAGACAGCAACGCGAATTTCCGCTGCCGCAAATTCCCCATTGACGCCGCCAGCAACGATTCTCCCAAACGCCGCGACCGGAAGTCCGGCAACACACACACCTGCGTCACGTGCCCAACATCGTGCCGCACCCGCGAGCACAAGATCACGCCGACCATCGTGTGCGCCCGCTTGTGAATCGCCACAAACGATGACTCCGCATCAAATGTCCCGCATCCGGGAAACCGCACAATATTATTCAGAAACCGCAGAGATCCGCTCAGACTGCGGTATTGATCGTTGATCTGCGAATCGATATGGCCGCGGTAAGCCAGAGTAATCAACCCCGCGGCAGGCTGATAATCGTGCTCATGCCAGCGCCGGATTTCGATATCCGGACTGCTGAATGTGGGCACCGGCGGTCCCGCCGCCAACGGCAGAACCATAAACAGCCGCTGATGCTGCTGAAATCCCTGGCGGGTAAAAGGCTCACTCACTTCCCCGGTTTCATGCAGCAGCAACTGCGCCTCAACCCGCTGGATGCCCGGCGACTGCTGCAGGGTCTCGATCACGTGCATCAGCAGGCGGTTCTCGACCTCACGCGGCTGCGCCAGCCGCCCGCCGTTGGTCACGAATAGATCGCCGACCACGCCCTTGCTTCCTTCATAAACAAAGAATGAGTATCCACACACGCTGCCCCGCTCCACGGCGGCGTATCCCGGCAGAACTTTGGTATCGGCGTAACGCAGAATCATGTCCGAAGACGCGCGGTAATCCCACGACAGCAGCCGCGCCCACACTTCGATCTCGTCCTCCAATAAAGGACGCAGGTCAGCCGAAGAAAAGTGTCTGAGATCGAGAATTTCCAACCGGTCTCCTGGGAAGCGGTACGCGCGTCAGCGCCGAGAGCGTGATTCCGGAGTTTAGTTCTTCGCTCACCCGGTAGGCAAATTAGGGAACACGGCGAGGTACCCCGCCTGCGAAAAACACCACCGGAGATTCGTTGAGACGTAGCTCTGCTACGTCTCTGTTGATGCCCGCAAAATTTGCAGAATGGAAACAGAGACGTTGCAAAGCAACGTCTCTACCAGAATCCTTCTACTTCACCAGCCGCATCTGCCCCGCATGAAACGAAGCGTGATTCGTCCGGCTCAACAGAACCGCCAGACGGTTACGCGATGGATCTTTGGCGAAGTCCTCTTCCGACACAGAAGTGTGCCGCTTTAACCAGTCTTCGGGACGCAGGGTTTCGAACGCCGCTGTCAGCTTGCCGTTCACCTCTGCCCACATTTTCCGTAAATCGGCAGCCGAGATTTCGTCGGCAAACTTGCGGTCAGGGTTCTCCAGGAAATTCTTATCGAGTTCCGGATGCAGGCGCTCCCCCAATCCCAGCAACGGAAGCATGCGGTCATGCACTGCCGCCAGATGGCCCAGCAGATAAAAGATTCGGTTCTTGCCCGGCGCGACTTCCTTTTGCAGATCGCCATCTTTCAGAGTCGCCAAGCCCTCATCGATCCGCCCGA